>ENA-OREC01000236-OREC01000236.1-marine-metagenome-genome-assembly--contig:-NODE-236-length-18423-cov-12.231004_pt1 | contig 18423 bp, 7 predicted proteins | sample MGYA00248626_ERZ508543 | MGnify/ENA primary metagenome ERZ508543 (study PRJEB26211, sample SAMN05518279) | marine metagenome | isolation source: Puget Sound, Washington, USA | host: Bankia setacea...
GGGGGGGGGGGGGGTGTTACGAATTACGAACGAACGTTTAAAACAGATGCACGTGATATTATGAATCTTCGTTCTGTAAAAAAAAGTGTGGATTTCACCCAGGAACCCATAAAATGTAGACCAAACAATTGTGTTAAAAAATGGACAAAATCGAAGTATGAAGTTTCACTAATGATCAGCTCTGATGTAATAGCCCGTATGATGATCTACTTGTACATCTTTTCGATCAATGTCGAACCAAGGTTGAACAGCTTAACACAATTATTCATGATACGAAACGGGATGTCGGTCATGCATAAATTCATTGCAATAAAATCGCATTTTAACCATGTTTAAAGGGGCAATCATGCTTTTACAATATTTAAACCACAGACACAAAATAATTTCTAAACTTTTCCTATTCGTGATTTTGTGAATTCAAGAAATGTTAATTTTTGACTCAAGCTCAATACTGATGATTATCCTGACTAAGGGGAGACAAGTATGCATAGCTGGTCATACCGTAGTTACTTACCTTGTAACTATACTTTTAATAATTGCCGTGTGTAAATGTGTATGCAAATTTTCTGTGTATCTCTAGACAGCTAGGATTCCTTCACTTCTGAACTTTTATGTATACCCGATTATTCATAAATCTTTTAAAGGACGATGCCAGTCTTAAAACGACAATTCAGTTTCATGAGCCATTTATAATAATTGCCTTGGTTATGTACCTATGGACACCACTGATTAACACATTGGTTGTCTCAAAATGACACGCGTATTAGTTAAACTTGATTCATTTTAGTTCGATTGGGAAACCATTTATTTTGCATGTGTCATTCATAGCCGAATCCGTTCATGGAACCAACCAGCAATAAGCAATCAGGGTAACGTTTCTTGCTCAAAAGGAAACAACAGGAGCCTTTGATGGGGATTGAGCTCTCGTCTGACCGATAAGGTGACAGACGAGCTAACCACACCGCCACAACAGATTTTTGCTGGCAGGAAAACTTTATATATATACAGACTTGACAGAATAAATGCATGTATATCTCTAGAACTTAACAATACTAATACGGCTGTTTAGTACACTTTGATTTGACGAAATATTTATTTAAACAATACGATTTGTTTCCACTATGATGAGATATTATTTACTACATGTATATTTTTGTGAAATACATGTAGAAGAAAACTATTCTATTAAATTTGTGTAACCCGTTGTCCGACCCAATTGCTAGTCTTTACTACTCTTAAACACAAAACACAACTACTGTTTGCAATGGGCCTGACAAGCAATGTATTCGTTTGCAGTGAGGTAAACATGGCAACCTGACAATACAGTTGAACAAGATCAAACTACTGATGAAAGATTACGCACATAACTTTCTTTTGAAATAGTCTATACAAGCTATCCTGTTAATACCAAACAAATAACATGGGCCAGAGAAAACCCCCAGAAATAAAACCTCAGCCACTGTGTAAAAACTCTGGGGAAACTGTACCCTTTCAAACTGTGCCTATGTGCATGCATGTCCTATCATTTTCTCATTCTCATTTCTCATTATAATTACCCTTGCTTATAATACACAGTGGTGGTTCTACCGGGGAGGGGGGAGGAGGGCCCGTGCCCCCCCCCCCCCCACAAGCTGGCGGGCAATTACTTATTATTATTATCATATATATATAATTTTTTTAAAAGTCTCAGCAGCTCCAACTTCTAAAACATCTTTCAAGTTACGACGAAATGCACCATTAAGCAACCTCGTTTCAAAAAGTTTCTCAGCAGTTCCAACATCCGAAAACATCGAACCAATAGCGTTAGTATGAACCCTTTAGCGTCCTTAATTTCAAAGGTTTCTACGCAGTTTCGACTTTCAAATTATCGTTTTAAATACCACTAGAAAGCACCAGTTAGCGTCCTTATTTTTAAAAGTTTCTCAGCAGTTCCAACTTCCAAAATATCGCTTCAAATAGCGTCAGAATGCACCGTTTAGCGTCCTTGATTTCGAAAGTTTCTCAGTGTAAGACCCCCAACCCCGGCCATTTTCCTATTTCGAGTAAACTTTATTTTGCCCACGCTACGCCCCTGGCCAAATATCCTTGACAGCGACGGCAAATGTTAATTCCATGTCAATATATGATTAAGATAATGATACATGTACATATGTAGTCATATATTGTGCAATAAAATACCTTGAAACGAAACGAATGAAATATCATTAAAGCGCACTGCACGACAATAGATAGGACATGTCCATCCATCCATCCGTCCGTTTGTCTGTCAACATACTAACACTTGCAATACTATCAAGAAGGTCACCCGTGGTATTGTATCCATTGAAAACTTTGCACACGAAACATTGAAAAGACCTTTGAAACGAGGTTGTGTTTAGTGATCTTAGCCTATACATGGGCGGCTGTCTGCTATTCCGATTAAACCATCCTTAAAATAATGGTTAACTATTTATTATCCTTTCGGCATTCTAATAACTGTTCAATTTGTTTAACTTATTCGTCCTGGCCAAAGTATCGAACAGTGTGTGTGTGTGTGCGTGCGTGCGTGCGTGCGTGCGTGCGTGCGCGCGCGTGTATGTGTGTGACACTGTAAGTGTGTGCTCCCTTGTGTGTTTTGTATATAGTAAAATAAATAATAACATTGTTGTTTTCGTGGGTATCAAGGACACTAATATATGTCATTGTAAGCATCATATTAGATTGTCCTATATATTATCCAAATGCTACAGTATATTGTAAAACCAATGCGCCTATCGAGCTCTCATGTAAATGTACAGAGTTGCAGGCGACTTATATTTGGCAACTGTGTATCTGCAGAAGAATATTGTAGAAACATGTAGACGTTACTATAGAGGTACATACTTTGGGACCTGTTCGCGCACCCGTGTGTCCTTAGTCGCTAAGAGTTCAACAATTAGACCTGATATTTTGAATTTAGGTTACCACGACTATTATTTCCACTTCGTTTATCTTATAAAGCTATTGGGAGTTTGCACATGGAAACCGTTGATGATACTAAAACTGTTTACGACAAAATCTGTATCAAGTTCCCACTAACCTGATCCATTTTTATATATTTTAGTAATTGCGTGTTTAACTGTACTATCATACTATCCAAAGTTATGTTTGATAGGTCATTTCTGTAGTTAGCATGAGTTGACAGTAGCATGGGTTTCTGGTGACACATTCAAGTCTCAGTTTTGCAACATTAAAGTTCTCCTAGCTATTGTTAAAGGGATGCTAGTAATTGACATGGATATTCCACTATAAGTCATCACTGTCAAGGTTGGTGTGCGTTAAGAACATAATAAATAGTAAACTGCCACTTTTAGGTTCTGGATGTTATAAATAATTTCAGGTTTCATGAATCACGAAAGGTGAGGGTAGTAGCTCCAAGCAGTCATCTTGAATTGTCACACTCGTTTGAATAATTGCTACATTTTTGGCTTTCAATTTAGTTTATATTTAATATACCTACACGATATGGAGGTTTGTCATTGGAGGAGTTGACCATAGCTGCTGCCCAAATCAAACTAAAGACTGCACACGAAACTTTAAACACTCAACATGAGCCAGGAAAAGATATTATGTAGAAACACATTCGGTAATATGTTATACCAAATCAAAGATGGCCGCTACTACTTTGAGACACACTATGCTCACTTTTTTTGTTGCCAGCATTATGTTATGATATAAAGATATAAACATATTTTCTTTGTATGATTTCTGAACATTTAATCAAGACTACACAAATGTCACAACTTTTAACAGATACATTGTTTGCGTGTTGTATTATCCTAACAGTCATGTTAACGTAGTTTGTTTCTGTATTTACAATGTCATAATTACGGTTCTAGCATTTATTTTGTTATGTAACACATTCATTGTACTCGACATGCACTGTACGTGACTTGATGTGTTCAATACACGTTCATGTAGCAGATATATTGGCCGCCATCTTGGATTTAATCGAAAGTGACCATGATGCGACATGATTGGCTCCGCGCTTTTCTTGTACCTCAGGTATTCCTCTAACACGTAGACAAACAGCAGTCATTTCTTCTTGAAGTAAACTATTCACAGAACACCCCTCAGGGACTGTATTAACACTAGCATAATGTGATGAACCAGACCTGTATCACCATCATGTCTTTGTATCATGTTTAAAGTGACGGTTGTGATGATGGCAAACAGATGCCGGCTATATATCTCAATTCCAACTTCCGGTATGGTTAGTAGTGAGCACGAATCTATTTTCTCTTGGTCATTGCAACCTATACTTGTAAACCACAACTGACCAATAAGCATGACCACTATGTCGTTATGCTTCGTCTATCAGACTCTTTAGTTGCCATGGTAATGCATCTAAACACACACGGATGTGACATACAGTGTAGTTTCTTTAACATAGATAACAACTTATATACAACGCTGCGATTCTTCATTTTTGTTCTTTTAACATAAACTTGCTTTCAACATCATTCTGAGTTCAGCATCATAGTGCGTATCTATAAATATCTATATTTTAGGGGATACATAAATCTGTTGACACCATTGTCGTATAAAGGTACATTCGTTTGCCTTGAACTTTGTAACTTTATTTGACACCGAGGTACAATATAAAACCAAGACCATTTCTGATTTATAGACGTTTTATAGATACCACTTTTATAAACATGTTTAAACGACACACTAGGTTGAACGCTTTCACCAGTGTTATCCTGTTTTAGCCAAACAATTGGTTGAAATAAAAGTACCCGGTTTCCATGGTGACAAAGTGTGTGTAAATATTTGTCCTGGATTGGAGACACGGTCAATAACAGTATCAATTGCAATACCTTTATAGTGTAGTAGGATACGATACTTAGCCACGGTCAGGTAAAAGTGAACCAACCACGTGCATAGATGCGTATTATACACAATGAGCACAGCTGTTTCGAAATATACTTGTTGTTTTTTCCCATGACCTTTCAATTTGAAATAGTATTACTGTAAGCAATCAAATCGTTGATAAATTATTCATATATACAATGTTTGCGGATAGAAAATACAAACAGCGTTCACAGAATAAAGACAGAATTACTAACTATAAAACTAAGTCCTTGTTCTAGAATATGTTATGTTAATTTAATTAGTTTAAGCCAAATACCACAGATACGCATTACCTCGAGTCATCATTAATCCCTTCCTAGTTTCAAAGTTTCACTTGTAAACAATCATCTGTGTCAAATGTTTATGTCATATTTATTGCATTATTTAACAATTGTACATCTAGTATAAATAATCCTTATATTTGAATAATACATGCATAATAAAGACTTTAAGTACATAGTTATAGTGTCATATCTATGATAACATATTACTTTAAAGTTGTTTATGTAACATCGGCTGCATGCAAAGGATGAGTAAATATAACATTCGTTTTCATAGACGTTGTATAGGTGACTAATTTATTGACGATTTTTATAAAAAGAAATTACCTAGTTGAAGGCATGGACGAAACTCTGTGTCAGTTGCAAAATACGGCTTCTAGCACTTTTACGAGTTGTTCATACTGCTTGTATTAGTAATACTTGGAGAACTAGTTGCTTTATAGTATAATGCTTGGTTGTATTTCGTAACTAATATTACATATGCTATTGTGTTAAAGGGGGTTCAGAATTGGGCACACGGTTTTTATTATAGCATGGATATCATCGTTTGCACTGTCTATCATGATGTACTTTGGCAAGGTCATTTATGAATAAGGTAATCTGTTTTACGGCGGCACCTGTATACAGTGATTCATGCCCAAACTTGGAACACTCAAATGTTTGTACTACAACTTGATAATGTCTTACACTCCTAGTGAATTATATTTCTCACCATAATGTGTTTGTGTGTGTGTCATATCTAATAAAGAGATACAAAATCCAACAATTAGTTGTCCTTAGTCTGTCTATTTTGTAATGTAATATTCTTGTTTTGGAATACATCGCCTATGTCATCCTTCCAGTCACCAACTCTTTAAGATACCGGACCCTGTAGTTATAGCAGTTATCAACTTAACATCCATCTCTGCCCATCTAGTTTGATTCAATAACGCTATCCTTGTATTAATTCCGTATTGTTAGTGTTGACATATGCTGGTAGATTATAATGAGTTTTAGTTCTAAGTTTCTTGACATTACGTATGATGTTGTGTACCATGTGTTTGTAGACAATGGACCAGTATGGTTTTTATTGAATAGAAATATGTTGGGATCTGTATACTAACACAATCCTTAACAGTACGTTCAGTGTTTGGCTCCCCGTTACCAGGAAATATTGCACCCACTTATATCTATGTTCCCCAATACTCGTATATATATTTGGTAATTCATTGTCCAATAAATCATTCGTTCCTAGTATAATGCTATGCGTTATTTAAGTTGTTCAGGTGTGCAAAATTACATAAATGTATGATACTACAAAACTAGTGTATCAAGTCATGTCAAGTCATCCGAAATATAACTAATTGGTACATACACTGAACGTGTGCCAACAGTCAGCACGTGTAAGCAAAGAACGTTTCGAACACAACGTGAATGAGTCTGTTAACATTGTATCAGTAAGAGTTAAACTTAATCCTTTTAGCCAATCAATGAAGCGCTTCAATCAAAATGTCAACACAGGTGCCATTTTGTCATCCAGTAAAAACGAGGAAAAGTCAGCTATAATTATAAATCTGTAGATATCTAGACACCAATGCCTCACTTCAACCGAGGCACGGTGTTGGTTTGTGTTAACGTACAGTATTGCCGTCCTGTTTTTAATGCCGCGACATATTGTGCCTGTAAAGTTTACATTGCCTTTGCCAAAAAAGGGTGTATACCTATTCAATTCAATAAAACACTGCGGTAGTCCCTTTATACAAACTATGAGAACATTGTATTTGACATTTATGCACACAAGAATAATGTTATATTAGTGGGTCGAGGCTACTAGTGCTTGTATCCGGATGTCATTCCTATACACATCTGATCTAGGAATGTTAAACAATTTCTTATAACATTTAGGACATCAAAATCCAATAAACAGCTCAAGTGAATATGTACAAATGCTTATGATCTACAGATATGTGCGCTTAGTATTGAACTTTGGACCTCGCAGACTCAGCCTTTTTTTTTAGAATATATACAAATAGCTATTAAGATGTTTTTGTTACCAACCTCACAATTGAAACAGTCCTTACGAAGACGCCGATTTATGCGTATCCCTTCACGAACCAAACACGTGTTTTTGTTTCGTTCGCCATATTCAAATGAACAGAACACACTCATGCATTACAATTAACATTAATCTCAAGTGTTCTCCTTTAAGAAACAATTTGTGTTGATTTTATGTGAAAACAATTGAATTAACATTTTATTTATACATTGAATCATGTTTAACATGGAATTCTTATTCTTATTTGAGTGATATACTGTGAAAGAATACTGTACTTTTATAGACCAAGCGATGATATTGGTACACACCTTAAATGTAACATGTTTGTATAAGCGGTAATATCATGGAACTTTGATGTAAACATCTATATCTATTTAATATATTGGTTTTAAAACTATCATAGCTTCATCCGTAGTTGTCACCCTCCTTCCCAACTATAAACAATTTAAGTCAATGATTTTGCTTACGTGTACTTTTATTAAAATTATATAGGTATTATAACGATGACCGTATTATGTAAATTGTTGTTACTGGTGCGTTAATGCATTTGTTTTACAGTAACTGTCCATGTTTGATAAGAACTACATTTAGAGTTGGAAGTTCATGAACCGGCTGTTCTCTACACCTCACGTATATCTGTGTTACCCTAATATTGACGTGATGTGAAGGGCAGTGTCTTTTGGAGCAATGTCGTACACACCCTTAAATTACTATGGACACTTTGGCTAGAACTTATCAATACAAAACAAATTCGGTTTCCTTGGTTATGCTCAAAGCTCTTTGGTTGTTTGAAATGGATAGTTAACTGCCTTTGAATCCGACAAAACTTCTCATCTCTGCTACGCCTTGGTACATTGTGTACATTTTGTTCATAGTCATACATAGTGTTTCCTTTGATACGTTTCTATGGGTATATATTGCATCGGTAATATAGTATCGCGTAGACTGGTTTGGACTGCTGTTTCTATTTCTTCCCTGACATACTGTACGAGTCCGTAGTATGTCGTGTTACATGGCCTTTTCTTTCAGATGAACTTCATCCATTTATGTAAAAAACTTGCCAAAAAAACCCTTAACAGCCAGACGTTAAAAATCGAGAACTCTCCTTTTAACATAAAATAACACTTAATAAGCACCATTGGTGTTCAAGCTCAACTGTCATACTAAACTGCTTCTATGTTTTACAATATAACCCGTAGACTAGTAAGAAGGTTAAGTGGTGCCTTCTTGTGAGTACACGTTTGTATGACAATTTAATTTTAATACACGGATCCTAGTAGCTAGAGAAATGGACATAAAGGAAAACTTTACAAATGCCAGAACGTTGAGATTAAGTTTAAACCGATATACACAGGAGAGTTGTTATTAACATTTTCCATTCTATTCATTATTCCCTCCTTTCGTTTGAGGGACAACTCTGTACATTTGCATGAGTGTTCTCCCCTTTGGTTAGAATTTTTCATTACTTTTAACAAAGAAAACTGCCATGTTTACCGTTTTATATAGACATGCGCATCCTGATGGGCAAAACACTGCAGCATTTTTATATGTTATAGGAAAGTCTAATATTATGGAAACATGGAACTATATTATTGTCCTTGACATTTAAGGAAAACACAATTTCAAACATTTTTTATATATACATATTGTAGAAATACCTACCAAAAAGAGAGCTAACTCGTACACACTTAAACTTTTGAAAATAGGGAATTACTATATGAAAGTTAAATTATATGGCTTCAGTAAGAAGATCGATAAACAATAAACTTAGATAACCGATGAACAATTCTTGCACTCTTTAACAAGTTAGAAATCAATCTACTAACGTTTGGTTTATGGGTTATTCTAATAGTTTAAGTTCAACTCTAATGACAGCCATTCTGCTTACATAGATCACGCTCGAACGAGTTCCTAGAACCAACCAGTACTAAGCGATGATGGTAAAGCGTGTTGATCAAGTAACTCAAAGAGACCTTTATCGGATTCGAATTCATTCCTAGCAGACAATCAACCGATTACAAGTCCGACGCTTTGACCAATGCACTACGCCGCCATTCCAACATTTAAAAATCAATTGTTCGGTGTGGACTCATCCCCCCTTACCATTTTTTTTTAATCCTAACGTTTATAGTCGTAAATAATGCTAGTAACCATATAAGAATAAACTAAATAATGCAGTAGATGAATCACATTTGAATCACTTGACTTACTTATGTGTCTGTAGTAAAGCTTATGAAATTTCAGACTCATCTTTTCTTGGTGCTGCTACTGTAGATGGGATTGTTTTAGAGCAATCACTGCATATAGGACCACAGTAAGCTCAACGTCTAATGCATCATGTTATATCTTTATTTTCACAGGAAGTCAAGGGTTGTTGTTTTTTGTTCAGTTAAGGATATCTGATATTATGAAAAGTGGATAAGAACCACACTTTTAAACGTGTTTTCTTGTTTTCTTTACATGCGTTATACGTGTACAAATGCTGGAGAAAATTTATCTAGCGCAAAATAAAGTCACTTTACGGTAGATCTGTTTTGTATGAAGGGGTTAACCAACCAACCGTGGACGTATTATAAAAATGAAATGCTACCCCTTTTCCACTCACAAACAAATACACAGTTTACTCCGGACGGATTGTTTAGCGCAGCTTCGACGTCGAAGGCACATACTTGGAAGAAAGAAATAGAAAAAATATATAATTTTTGTACAGTGTAACCAGAATTAAAAATAAAACACAAACACACTAAGGGTACATCAGATTACCTAAAGTTGTATTGTACCTCACACGTGTGAGTAACCGTTGGTAAATATATTGTTTTGTTTCCCAATGACACTGTCGCTTCAGAGACAAAACCATAAGACTGGCAGTATATAAACAGTGTTTTACGCTTATAAGAAAATAAAACAAATTAATTGTGCAGCGTCCAGCAATTTTTGTGTGGAGAAGCAGTTTTCAACTTGAGATAAAAGGTATGTAGATTATACTATACTGTTGTGTTACGTGGTTTTTGCTATAAGCTATGTTTCCGTCTAAAAGTGGACTTATGTTGTTAAAGCTATATGTGAGCAGTAACAGTAGTGGTTATTCACCGTTGTGTTGAGCTGTATTTATATCTGTATTTATATCGTCTTGTTTTGCATGTAAAGATGTTACACGGAACAAACTACCTTGAGCGCGAAAGAGACGGATAGAGCGAGAGAGAGAGAGAGAGAGAGAGAGAGAGAGAGAGAGAGAGAGAGAGAGAGGAAAAGAGAGAAAGAGAGAGAGAGAGAGAGAGAGAGAGAGAAAGATGGAGAGAGCGAAAGAGAAATACAAAGAGAGAGAGAGAGAAAGAGAGAGAGAGAGGACATATATATATATATATATATTTATATATAGAGAGAGAGAGAGAGGAGATGAAAGAAGAGAAATACAGAGAGAGTGAAAGAGAGAGAGAAAGATAGAGAGAGCGAAAGAGAAATACAAAGAGAGAGAGAGAGAGAGAGAAAGAGAGAGAGGACATATAGATAAAGAGAGAGAGATAGAGAGAGAGAGAGAGAGAGAGGAGATGGAGAGAGAAAGGGACAGACTTAGAGATGAATATAAAAGAAGAGATGTTTCTTGAACTGCAATGCATGCATCATGTCATCACGCTATTTGCTGTGTTTGCATCTGCAACACACTTACTTCTGAAATTAATATGAGTTTAGCATGTGAATATTGTGATTTTGTGTAACATTTTTATGTAAAACACACCCCCTTTCTAGTGTCTCTCATCTGGTGTTTCCGTTGAGCGTTTGTCTTCTGCTTTCTTTCTCCATGGTGTACTGCTATCTGATGTTTATTCCTGTTAGCACAGAATTATATTTTTGAGTGCATTACACATTCTCTAGTGTATCTCCATTTCTTGAACGAACTTGGCTGTGTAAGTTGTTCATGGGAAGCTATATATGGTTTATTGTTCTACATTTGTTGGCTAATAACCTATATAACTACATGTTTTTGATAATTTGCAATCTTTGAATTAAGAAATAACACATATTCACCCGTGTTTTATCACGGTAATAAAATATGGGTGTGCGTTCGGGTGCGTATGAATTAAAACGTTTATGAATACATCGTAATATCATTCATGATGCAACATTCAGTTATGTCCTGTCATGTTTTCCAACGTATATCGTATTTAATTTTTTAATTTTATGATACTAGCATGTCGGAAATAAGTTCCAATTCTATTAGAATAAATGGTGATGAGCAAGTCATCCGCCCTAGGTACATGTCACAACAATTAATATTCAGTCTTGATAATGCGACATCCCGACTTCTCTAGTATTTCAACGCATATGGGGTTATGCCTCGAGTACTCGTTTGAACTTCTTTCGTATCGTTAATATTGGTAGAAAATGTAACAAAATTCGACCTAGGTTACTCTTGCCTTATTTAAGTAAAGAGGTACACATAACTGTTTCCAAGTGAGACGGTTTAGCTTTTCTACAAACACTAAGGCAGGACATTACATAACATAACAAAGGCATAGCTCGCTAGACTGTAGTTAAGCTTACCTGGGGTGGATTTCATAATCGTTTAAAATTGGCTTAAGTTTAATCCAAATTAGTTCATGCAGAATTATTTATCCTTCACACAAGTTTTTCAAGAGTGTTTAAAGCAGAATATATAGAATATCTTTGAATCTACATAAACATCAGTTATATGTGGAAGAACAAAACAGTGAATCCTTTAACATTTGGTCAACAATTATTAGGATTAACACTTATAAAAAATAATAATCCGGGATTATGAAATCGAGCTAAGAATAACATACTACACATGTTGTATGGAAGGTTTTACTCAGATACTTAAATTTCTCAATTCAAATGCATTGTACAAATACTTTGCGATTCACACAATGCTACTCTTATCATTTTCAGACATAACTTGATAACAGTCAAACTATTATCTGAAGTTCTGATTGCAAGGCAATATAACAGGGATAGTTTAAACACAGTATACCCAGCTCATATTTACAACAGTAACAAGTATTACAACAGAAACTTCAACTATATGGGCGAACAACAGAGTTGCATATCTATAGTCCGTATGTGTCGACTAACGTAAATGATGGTCTTATATATACATAGATGTTAATTATGTTTAGTGTACAATGGACCATTCTCTATATTAATTGGTCCGTTCACTCCCATAGAACCATCATAGTCGCGTGTGTCTTCATTGTAAAGATAATATTTTGTTTTTTTCAAAGTTTATTTTTAACTAGTTATCAAGACCAAACTCTCGATAGAACGTATGTTTTTACTGAGTTTGTTTGTACTAATTTCATTTGCTTTGATTGTGAACGAAGCAGCGTACGTAGATTGACTCATATCAAAATAATTTCCTCTTTTCGTTTATGGGACAACTCTGTACATTTGCATATTAAGTGCTCTCCCTTGTGGGTAGGTATCATTACTTTTAACAAAGACAACTACCATGTTTACTGTTTGATGTAGACATGCGCATTCTTATTGACAAAGCACTGAAGCATTTCTATATAGGCTATAGGAAAGTTTAATATCAGGTGAACATGGAAATATATTTTTGTCCTTAACATTAAAGCAAAACACAATTTCAAACTTGTTAACTACATGTATATATTGTATAAATACCTACCAAGAAGGGAACAAACTCTTACAAACTTAAACAATGGAAATAGGGAATTCTGCGCGTGTAAATCACGCTCGGAACCTTTACTAAAAACAAGCAGACTGAACAATGAGGGTAAGGTTAAAAGCCTTTGGTGGTGATCGAACTCACGTCTTATTAACCGATAACGAATCTGACGCCATAACCATCCCGTTACGCCGCGCTTGATGGGTTGTAAACGGTTACCATCGCGTATATGTTTTTAAACAAGTTTTTTCTCTCACCAAAAGTATCTTCACCAAAACTGATCTAATTCTACCGAATTTCGCCATTAAGAAATGTATATATTTGTTTACCTGGACATGTTAACCTAATTATGTCAGTGATACGTCGGCATTATCAACAATGTTTACACATAACAATCTATTGTGCTACCCCGTAGCATAAACCAAAATAGCTTTGATCGTTTACCATATTTCCGTAGTTTTCATTTCGATATAAAGTTTCAAACAATAGCACGCACAACCGAGTTTATTTTGTTTGCAAGTATTCCGTTACATACTACATCCTTGCGGCCGATTTCTTTCACCCAGCATCTGCGTTTAGTTCGACGGTTATAGCCCAAAGTGTAGAGGCAAAAGGAATTTATCTGCATCTCTATTTAATATCACTAAGAACCCTTTTCCCGTATTCACCCATTGATACAGTTTCATTATTTTTATTTACATTTTTTTCTCAGTGTCACATCCACTCCCGCGCTATTTCGTTTACGTGTGTGCGGGTTTTACTTTAGGTATTTGGGGTATACATTTCCTATTAGCTTTACACCCGTATACAGTTATTTTGGGTATTATTTAAGAAATAGAACATCTGTAACCGTGTTTTATCGCAGAATAAATTACACGTACGAGTTCAGGTGCGTATGAATTAAATCACGAGTGCGCTAGTACGAGCTATCTAATAACACGCACCCAAACGAGTACCTATATTTTATTCTGCGATAAAACACTGATATATATATTATTCCGATTCTAACACGAACATACCTTTCTAATTGTATCGTATAATAAAACACGGCTTGTTTCCTTCTTTGTGTATATAAGAGAAAATCACGGGACAGTTTTAGAATATAGGGTAAAGGGTGTAGGGTATATACTGTTGCAAATTTCAAACTAATATGACAGCGAATCCTTATCTACAGCACTGGCGTCGCTATGTTGTTAACCCAATCTCCCATATAGAGTTGTCGATCCTTGCACTCTCTCTCAATTCAATCAATCTATTCGTGATTTTTGCCATTCAGCGTTTTCTTCTTTTAGTAACGTACAACTACGCATTGCTGGATCTGTGTACTCTATTGGTACAAGTATCTCTAGCAGTGATTTATGAATAGGTATCTTATCATTGGTAACATCTTCTAGCTCAAGGACAATTCTCAGGTTACGTTATTTGGTATTTAAACGTAGACGTCGCTCAACGCAATATTGAACTAAACGCGTTCTCAGGTCTTCCACGGGTACGGTATAAATGCGCTGACTCGTCACTCATAGTCCGTCTCGTAACTAAGTCAACCACGTTTCAATTTACCAAGGTAACAGAAGGTATCAGAAAGTAATTACGAAGGAGTACCTTATTGCAACTGTCGTCTGTTAAAATATTATACCAGTCTTAAATATTACTACGCGTTTATCATAGTTGATGTATTTTTACTAACATTGTTGTCTGCTCTTGACGGACCAAACACTCATGCAGCGAGATTTGCTACTGAGTCTATGGCCTTGTTAGCTATGCGTATATAATACATGTACGAGTATGTGTACTTTGTAACTGGAAGTGAATACATGTATATAAATGAGCATTTAGTTGTTGTTTAATGTACTAAAAGTTAGTGTTTGAACCATGAGCATGGTGATGACACTTAAATAATAGAAAATAAATATCATATGTGTAACATTAATAGTAACACGTGCAAAACCGCTAAACCGAAAGTTCAGCATTGGGTACTTTATAATTAAGTACAATATCTTGAAATATGTACTCAACCGCTTTGAAAATACAGCATTGGATACTTTATAATTAAGTAAAATATCTTGAAATATGTACTCAACCGCTTTGATAATACAGCATTGGATAACTTATTATTTAGTAGAAGTATGTACTGTTTAGTTAAGTTTAAAAAAATGGGTCAAACTGTCAGGTACTTACGAATGATTACATAACGCATGTCATAATGGTACTTAACTTAAGACCGTATTACTAATGGGTAGTTGAAATTAAATAACAAAACAAAACAAACCCTCCTTAACATGTTACGTACACCTCTCTGTCTACAGGTGTAAACGCAGTGCAAGTCGGTACAGAGATATACCTTACTCCAGACCAGACGTATATAATCGATACAGATTGCATTTGATTTATAATCACAAGGATATCTAAGCAGACGTACACCCAAATACGCATGCGCAAGAAAACCCGCCCAGCGTAAATCAAGATAAAAGTAAATATATGTAACAATAATAGAAACAATAATGATGATATACGTAGTTTTATTCATATTTCCCCAATACGCATATTTTATTTTCAAGGTTATTAGCGACTTATCATAAAAAAAAGAGTGAAAATGAAATTATTAAAAAAAAAAATCTATATTCACATGCTGTTATACATGCATAATCAAATGGTCTTTTCGTTGTTTATTTAGATACGCTTAAAGATGAACATTGGCTATCTATTCCCTGGAAGAATCCAACAGTTCTAATAATATATATACACAGTTTTTACATCAAAAACCAATTAAAATGACATTAAATTAAGTGCAAAACAAACACGACACGATTCAGACTCAAACATGAGAACAAAACAAACATAATAAAAAAACGGAAATGCGTTAAAAACCCGTCTTACATTCCAGAGTATACCTTTTAAGATAATGATTACATGTAATACATCCGAAGTTGGCCCATCCTTACATGATTATAATAACTATATGCACCCTCACATACTTTTGAAACCTAACTGAACAACGGGCTATAGATTACGTCGTTCTTCATTAGCATCAGCGTATTGTACAATGAACAACACTTCAATCAAGATAAATTTACCGAACTAATTGAATGATAGATTACAGAATTTTTATACATATACAAAACGAAATCCATAACTATTAAAGGCACACTATGTTCTCAGTATTTTAATTGGATGAACAATTGCTACCTGTGATGAAATTTTGATTAAAGGTTGTGACTCTAATTTTAAGGCTGAACTTTATAAGAAAATCGTGTCTGTTAAATTGTTGGTCATTGTTATTATAGTTTTCAAGCGCTATACTAGTACATATTGTTTAATGCAAGGTAGATGTTTGATTTGTATTGACTTTTAAATTTTGAATGTTTACCTCAAAATTAGAATCACAACCTTTAGAACGCTTCATTGATTGGCTAAAAGGATTACGTATTGACGGTAACCAACTCGAATGTATATACTAAATATAATGTCTACTATGTTTTGTTACCTGTCTGATGAAAACAAATCTTAGTTTTCGCCAATCAAAAAGCCGTATTAAAAAAAAAATAGAATTTCTATTTCATAAAGACAGCTAGTTTTGGGATCTTAATTATTAAGATACCAGACAGAATGTTGTCTGTCCAAACATGGATTAAACACTAACAGTTTAGAGTACATTTGTTCAGTGTCTTCACTATTAAGACGCCGCGGGCTCTCGCCCTTCGGTATCTTAATATCGTTAAGAAACTAACAAATGTACTCTAACTATATATATATCGTATACAAACAATATTGAACGGCTTATTAACTGACCTCCTACCTTAGTAAATACATATTGAAGCATCAGTTATGACAGTCTAATGGGAATTACCTCAGCTCTGAGAACGTTCAACTTTCTAAAACCCTTGAATCTGTATCTACCTGTACGTACATCACACCACGCGTCATTGTGATCAATACAGCAAGTGTGAGCATGTACGAACTCCATTCAGGTATATAGTGTAGCGTGCATATTGTAGATATATATGATAAAGTTGGACTAGAATCGAAGCAGTTTTGTGTACTATCCAATTCGCCAACAATAGTAGGAACGATAAGTTTAGTGTACACACGGCTGTATTTTATCAGTTGAATTGAAACGAACACGTCTAAAATGATGCAATTAAATAATAGTCGACCTTTAAACACAAACTAACACGTATTAAATGACTTACACAACGATTAAACAACTTATTTAATTACGAAAAAATTGACTAGGTTTTATACATGATGCCAGATAGACTGAATTGAATAATCGACCTTTATCTGTATCGACTCTGAAAAAAGAACCGATATTACACAAGATTAAATCCGATACAGTGTTTGAGAAATCCATTATAAGAGACAATGGCGTGGTATAAACATAAACATGGCAAATCTTTATAAAAAACATAAATATATACCTACTTTAGATAATGTTATACTATAATGAATTAAACCTATGCAACCTAAGAAATTATGGAACCGTGGATTGTTTTGTCACATCCAATCATGTAGTTAAACACAGCACGGAGTAATGTACAGTATAACATCACTAAACTGCTACACTCGTTTCTTCACTCGTGTTACTTGGTAGCTTTTCAGACCATGGTAGTTTCAAGTGTTCTACCACGTACGTTTCTCCTTACATACGCAGTTTTTGCACTCACCAGACTAAGCTTCATAGGCACGTTTTTAGTTGAATTGGATGTAATTTTCAGTGTGGGACTTTATTATTAACGGTAATGTATTTAACTAGTTGTATGTCAACCATCTAGTATAGGCTGGACGTTGCTGATTGAGGGAGTCGTGTTTGATTTATATTATCATTTTAATAATTGGTGTGAGATGCTGTGAAAGTATGGATAAAACGTGCTTACTGGTTGTGTTTTGTTCAGGAGATAGTTGTTTTAAGCTCTAGATATTGATCTTCGGTTAGTGTTGTAACGAGCTAAAAGGGGTTGCGTCAGACCCTTACCACGTGCTTTTTATCGCGCAGCCGATTTAGTTCAGAATCCGACAGGGTATTTAACCCGCTCCATCATCATTCGTGTAGGAATATCGTTTCTTGTTGCTATATCAGATAAAAATGAAATTCAAGCTGTATGTTGATGATAGTCACTTGGTGCAATATAGAGGAATTATTACATGTACCAGGCGCGCCAGTGTATTGGATTTTAACGAGGAGACATAACCGATTGGACAACAAGTAGCGGGGGAAATTCGAACTAGCGACCTGAACATTCTTTGACTTACATCGGGTATGAATTCAATCTAATCTAGTTTTGTTTACCTATTCTCATCAACTTCTTATATCAGACCCTTCAGTATGTGAGTTATTTTATTTAAAGTTGTACTATTCACGTACTTTTAATTTATACATTATGTCGCTTAAAGCTTACGTTATACAATAAGATAAATGGACACTTAACAGTAAGTTGAATGGACACTTCTTTACAGCAAACCTGTCACGGAAAATTAATTTGTTCACACGCTACAAATATAGTTCAGTCCGTATGGTTATAAGCTACTCAAGAAACATTGTGTATTCATTGGTTCGGAAAGTTAGATATATCTAGAACTATGTTTACCCC
>ENA-OREC01000237-OREC01000237.1-marine-metagenome-genome-assembly--contig:-NODE-237-length-18414-cov-12.222555_pt1 | contig 18414 bp, 6 predicted proteins | sample MGYA00248626_ERZ508543 | MGnify/ENA primary metagenome ERZ508543 (study PRJEB26211, sample SAMN05518279) | marine metagenome | isolation source: Puget Sound, Washington, USA | host: Bankia setacea...
AGCTATGACATGTAACGTATGTTGGTTGATCAGAGCTATGACATATAACGTATGTTGGTTGATCAGAGCTATGACATGTAACGTATGTTGGTTGATCAGAGCTATGACATATAACGTAAGTTGGTTGATCAGAGCTAACGGTCCAACACACAGTTAGCTGAAGTATTAAAGCCTATGTCTGTGGAGTAGTTAAGAATATAGGTGAAAGGAAGAACCGTTGGGGATAAACGAATGTCTGGCAATCAACATTGATGAAAAACGAGTTAATACTGGTCAGGAATATCAGTACAGTGTTGTCAATTAATCGGCCTAACATTAAACCCCCTGACATTTTGATGTATTAAGTTACTTAAAATTTAAATAAGGATGTCTGCATATTGAAATGGACATTTTAAATTAATGTAGGTTTATCCTGTAATATAGTCTTAAGATGAGACAGCAGATTGGTGTCCGATCTTCTTTTTCAGAGAAATGTCTGCACGAAGTTGTCATTCGAATCAAGATATGGATATTGAATCATTAGAAACCGTGTTTTATATTTAATATTCTTTTCTGTCGCTCACAAACAGTTCAAATGTGTTTTGTGAAAAAAATCCCATTTGCTTAAGTATCATGCACCTTGTGTGTTTTGATTAAATTTACTGACGTACGACAAAGCATGAAATAATGTACAGCAAAACACAAGCATTTAAGTGAACTTGCACCAGGGATACATATTTCCTGTTTTAAAAATCTCAAGATCTCTCCATTCATCTACTGCATTTAGATACACGCGACATTCTTACGTCGAGATAATGTATCGTTGACATATACACGCTACAGGAAGGATACTATCCCCAATTATGTACTTAAATAGTTCCTTATAGTTTAGCTTTGCTATCCATGTTATGTGCAATAGTTGGTAAGTTAAGCAAACTCTAACCAATTATTCAAAATATTGTCTCTGCGTGACAGCGTGAATGTCGAGAGAAGACTACACGAGGGAGAAAACAATGCAAAACTGCTCAATAGATGTATTAAATAATAACATACTGCAGTTCCTATGCAGAAGCCAGTCTCATATTATATTACTTTAGGGGCTTCTATATTAAAGCTTACTAAACGAGATTTAAATAAAGTCGCTCAGGCGTGCTGTATTACCTATAGCACAACACAACATATGTCATACCGCCACAACGTTATATGCGTTCATTAGTTGTTGTGTATTCGTGTAAGTATCGGCTCTAAAATGATTGAATAGGATTGTTATTGATTCAGTCATGAATGTGTGTCACTTGCCTATTTGTGCTGAACAACTTCCAGCGCGTCAAAGGAATGTGTACTCTTACAAAAAACAACGCACTTTTAAATCGAGGGAAAAGGGATACTATAAAATAATTAGGATTTAAAGGTCGATTTCTCTTTGCCGAGAGCTACAGACACCTTTAAATAACGTGTCTAAAATCATATGAAAAACAATGACTCACACCCATACCGCAGACACGTTTTCTCTTATGTTCACTGGTCAATGATACATGATGTTAATGGTTTAAAGGTTGTGATTCTAATTTTGAGGTAACCTTTCCTCAAATTTTAAAATGTGCTACAAATGCGCGTGGATTTGCCCGTCACCAATCGCGTTCATATCGCATGAACACAAATAGGTCGTCATTCAATTCTTAAATGAATGCATTAGTTAATATAAATGGAATCGGCAAGAAAACAGATCAGAACGATACGCACATAGATAAAATTGAATTAGTTAAAAGGTCGTACTATATATATATATTTGTTAAAAAGGTCTACATATTACACCATCTACATTTCAAATATTCGCCATCGTGCCTAGAATGTTATATGGATTTCAAAATGTACTGGAACTCGGTGCAAGGTCATCCGGGGAATACAACCATATACAAGCACTGAAAACGTGAAGCTTGGAATTACAGAATACCAGCCTAACTGCAATAAGTCTACATAGCGGTATTGAACGTTAACCTGCATTTTAACATCTGAATGGGTGTACATTACTTACTTCATCTCCGAGTTCATGGCATGCACCTTAGATAAAACAAATAGTATTGAGAAATAAACGAATACACTTGAACGAATTCCTAATTGGCCACTATATAAAATATGATATTATGCGACATATTTAATCAATGCATTAAACATTTGGTTACCTTGTATCGTACACACCAATCTAACGATTAAGGGACAATGTACAAAACTGTCATTGCGGAATGTTAGGTGCGAAACTAGGTTGTGTGCTCGGGCACGTCGTGCACGGCAAGGTATTTATCGAATTTAGTAGGAAAGTATTCCTTGTTGATTGTCTATTATAAAAAACACATTAAATATGTCGATAAAAAAGCAAAACAGAACAGAACGCGCTCAATCGTTATCATGCACACGAAAACTCCAAGTGTTACCATTCAAGGAAACCTAACTGCGATGAAGTATCGAAATGACGTCATTTGGTTGGTTCTTTTTCTTCATATCCGTACCTGGATCCCGATATAATGTTGACACGTGATTACGCATTATGCCACGCGGCTAGAAGCACAATAGTAATGGTTGTAGCAAACAACGTGCAAAACGCAGATGGCCTGCAAAAAGGTCGGGAGTTAAATCCTAGCGACCACTTGTTGGACCTTTTGAAGTGCAAGGTGCGTGCACAGCTGCTGCAACTAAATCTCAGGGAGCTCACGCGTGTTATTCATCAAATGTGTGCGGCCATTCCACAACAGTATATTCATAGACACATTGTATCAATGAGTACACGGTACCTTGCTGTAGATGTGGCACCAGATGGATGTACAAAGTATGGAAATTGAAATTTAGTACGACGTGATTTGATTTTACAGATTTTGTTTAGGGGTAGTGGCCATGTTTATTCTCTTGTTCGAATTTCAATGACGTTTTATTTTATATGTTGGGAATAAATTGTATTAAATTTATATTTGGTTATTTGTATTTTTCTCCGAATACCTTTTCTAAAAAATGACAAAAAACTAGGGGCTAACTAGAAATTCGTTTAAGTGTATTTCATTTCATTTAAGTTTCTTTTTGTCCTTCCAAACTAGCAATCTGTTAAAACACGATACCGAGACATGTATGCAGGCAAAGATAGAAACATATAAAATACCACTAACAAACAACCAGGTTGTACTATAACTACATGAAATTACATTTAGTGTTCTAGTCACGTGGTCTCAGAGATGGCTAACTCTGGATTTGACATGAGCGGACATTGGTGTAAGAGTAAATTCTGACTGGTGAGAATGCGAGATCTTGGAAGGGAATACTAATCGTTGGCCTGCAGCTAGGAAATTGGAGTATAAAATAACTTCGACGGACACTTTGTGTATACTTTGTTTTGTTTCTCAAAATATGCGTGCATAGTAAGTGAGAGGTTGTTGAACCAAAATCCTTACGACTTTCGGCCTTTCAAAAAGTGTCCGATCCAAGCTGAAACATGTCCGTTCCTCTTCATTCTGTGTGTGCTGTCTCCTTCTCTGATGGTGATTACAGATATATGGTGTGTATTTATGCATTGATTTGTTTGCCAATACATATGATTACATAGTAAGCATGATTTTGGTATAACATTAACCGTATTAAGCCCCCATGTATGATAGATTTCCACGATTTAAGTAAGTGTATAATTCAAGGCGATCCTTTTCTTTCCTCTGTCTTCTACTTGTGTGGTTGTTATTTCCTTAGCTCGTGTTATTACATATATTTGATGTGTGTTTGTGCTTTTTCATATACACTGTGTAGTTAATATTAGCCTGATATGAGTATTTTCAACCATGGCAAATTCTAATAGTACAAATCTCCAACAAAACATAACACGTATTTAACCATTGTATAGCTTTAAAGACAATTAATTCTTAGTTAAGTCTACAAGTTTAACTGCATTTAAAGCAAGCAGAGGAAAGGAAAATCAGTATATGTTGTAATAGGCCATGTGCGTGATGATGATTTGGAATATCTATAAACAAAATATGTATCAAACAGCAAAAAGCAATAATACCATGTTTGGGGCCATTATGGAAGATTGAATTATGTCAAATAAGCTCCCACGTTAAATATCGTCGAATCAAAGAAACAAATAATCGTATGCAAAAGGACCCGTCTGGACCCCAAACGCACTAAACTAAACATTCAGATAGCGTCTTGTTTCGCACTGCCTCTCCATAATTTAGTTAAAACTATGTTTGTAATTCAAGAATAATTTGGAGATAAAATGTCTGGACTCAAAAGTATCAGTTTCTGGAAGACATTTACTATATCCAAAATTCAGTACATGTGTATTCCCTGGGATTAAACCGACTGGACCTCTGATGTCTAATCTTACTATTTAATTTCAAATGTCTGCATATTCAAATGGAGATTATAAATACATTAAATTACAGTTGATCGTACTCAAGTGTTTCGTCATACTACATAATGTCTTTATTTGCTTAAACAGAAGTTGTAGTAAATGTTCAAGTCAGACCATAATCAAAATGTGTGCTACGGTGTGTTCAATTTCAACATCAGCTGAAAACACGAAACAACTGATTTCAATATTGAACGCATGCAAAACTTTGTCTGACACCATGTGACAACTTGCTGCTGTGTGTTCAATTCTGTCATCCGACAACAAGTTAATGTGAGCGGAGACAGCAGCATATGTATGTGAATCAACATGTGCCCCCAGTCAACAACTTGTCAGAGTGCGTTCAGTTACGTTACCTTAATCAACAAGATTCTCTTTGTGTGTGTTCACTTATGACGTTAGACAGTACGTTGTTATACTGGTCTCTTTAGGAAAACCAAAAACCAATATCACGAATCGAAAAGAAATACCATTGATAAGGATAACTATTGATATAAAAAACGTTTGGTCTACATAGTTTGTAACCGTTACGTAGTTTAATGATTACCGACAGCTTTGTTCTGATGCCAGATAATTAACGATCTTACGCGTGTCAGGGATATTCAATCTAGTCAATTATTATTACACAATCAGGTATGAAATCAAATACTGGTACAGGTAATATGAAAAGAACGATACACAATTGTTCACAATCAAACATATGTAAGACTAATGGCACTATTTAACACTTCAATTGAACTGTCCAATTTAGTTGAATATCAAACAGTTTTATATTCTGATAATGACTTGGAAGTTTGTAATTCAAAAGTTTATATTATTATTGTTAAAAAGTAAGGTGCCTTGTTCCAATTGTATATACTGATACTGTTACGGTCCGGTGGGATGGAGGTGGGGAATGAAATGAGAAAGATACGATTGGCTTTCTAATTAAAAGATTAAAACAATGCCCTTGTTCTTTTTCCGAAATCGTAAATCCTCTCGTATGATCATACTAGTATACGAATGGCATGTATATGCTCGATGCTCGATGACAGTTGGAAGGAACCAATACAAACATGAAATTGTTCACTAGCATGCGGTTTCAATTACACTAAGTCTTCAAGTAGTGTAAAGATAAGTTATATGTGTAAACGTGCTACAAATGCTGCACTATTTGGCACACATAGGAAGCCATATCATATCTAGGGTAAATAGAGGGGTATGTCTAAAACGTTTTACTGCAGATCGGTATATAGTTATTAGTCGATTCCATCGAAACCTCTGTTTAAACGTCTTGGAAAAAGAGATGCCATATATCTTAAACGATTCTGTCAATTAGTTAATTACTTAATATACCACCCGTGTAATATATCTTTCACTGAAAAAGATCAGACTGTATATATATATATAATTATACTGATTTAACAGCTGTCAGAATGAGTATTTATTTCCAGGCTTTTCATCTAAATAGCAATGATTTTTTTGTAAAGAAACGGTTTCAGATGTTTGTTGCTTAACTGTTTGCTAAGTAACGAGACAAAACAGTTTTTCTCATCTAATTTCATTAGTTATGACGTATGTATGGTAGCAAACAAAGAGTTTTTGTATTACGTATTCCATGTTGCACCTCACTCACCAAACACAACGAATGCCTTTATGCGCTGTAGAGAAATAACTCTTGTTTTTAAAACCTGTATGTAGAAAACTAGAACTAGAAAACGCCGATGGAGGCATATTATAAACTAGAGACGTAACATGGGTACTCTATCAAACATCAAACAAATGCATGCTCATAATAATATTAGAAAAAAACACACTGAACCAAAACTGCTTCTATTATTGTTATTGAATACGTGTTGTGTGTTTAAATACGTAGGGTTGATTTAAGAGTATGGTTATCACGTGACTAGCGTTGTTTTCAATTTAATATAACCTTTAGCAATAAATTTGCCATAGCCTGACATGTGACCTTTACGTTACTAAAAGGTAACGTGATACTTCTTGGCATTGCAATATTAACGTTTATTTGATTCTATATAACGTTTCCAAAACAATGTTTCTTAAAAGTTTATATTAAATGGTTACTCGGTTAAGTTTCTATTTTTAGGCTGTTTGCACAGAATTTATATACGGCGTTTTAAAGATTTGGTTAAGATTGCTATAATCTTTCCCCTCGTGTGTTTCAAATCTAAGTGTCATCAGATGGAATATCGGTTTGCCATACGTCCTGAGATTTATCTACCCACTCATATTACACCAGTGTCTCACGATTTTAATAACTATAAACAAGAACAAGTATCAAGTTTCAAACATCTTTACTTGGGTTTTTGATTTACCTAAGCTTGGATATTTAATCGTTTTGTATGGGCACTTAACTAAATAAGAGAACAATGTTACAAAACATGTGTACTTTATACAACTATAACAACTTACAATCTATATTTGAACATACGAAACAGCTTTCAATAACTAAACACGCTCTTGATATATAACAAAGTACCACAAGGTATAATGTTCACACATGCATCATTGATAGAGTTACTCGTTCAGAGATGAAATGAAAATATGTACAATCACTTCATCATTATTGCTAACTATTTCGAATATAAACACACGAAATCGAGACATAGCTGCGTAGTACTCATTGTGTCGAGTGAATATGTAGAACAAACATCCACTATTAAACATGTAACCAACATGTATGCATACACATAACAACATCTATAATTAAATGATTATCAAAAATACACAGATTATAAAAAGGAAAAACGTTTCAACAATTTTAACTCGTACTGTATGTATATCACAGTAAAACAATCACTTTCTCTAGAACTGTCATATTGAATATCACTACTGGTATATATCACAGATAAGTAAGAGTTCAGTTGTAGTCAGTAGCAGGATTAAACGACAAATATTACTGATTGGAGGTTTCTTAAAACAATTAGGTAACGACGCTTTAGTTAGACGTATTTCATTATTCTGACTTTAGTGAGTTCGCCCACCCAGATATAGCCCCTGTTATCGACCTCGACCGCGTTGGGTTTGTTAAGGGTGTAAGTAAATGGTAATGGTTTGCCCTTGCTGTCCAGGAGGTGGAGGGTGTCGTCCTTCAAGTCAGAGAGAATGGTGAGTCCATGAACGTCGCAGGTCACCCCGTCTGCGCTACCTGAAGCCGTGTACGTGTACTTTGTGTGTCCGTCCTGGTCAATCACTAGATACTTCCCCGACACCCCTGTGGACACAACAAAGTAACCATTGACCGTGTGACACACTCGGAACAAGCTTAAACCTTTTTCTACACGTATTTCTCTAAGCTTATGACCGGTAATGGAAAATATGAAAATCTTGGCATTGCGTATTTGTGACAGTTTGTTTACCGGGACATCGTTACCGACTGTTATAACGTTAGTGCCATCCCGAGATGTGCATATTCCTCTCAGAAATAGATCCGTTCTAGCAAAGAATGAATCCGTTAGTTTCGCATTAAGCCTACGTATACAGGATCCGTTATACTCCGTCAGAAGAACGGTTCCGTCAAGAAGGGTCGTCATGTCATCTATGTCGTACTCTGTCGTCTCTTCCTGTACCAGGACACCACGGTTGTTGAAGCGCTGGATCTTGTTCTTGTACCCGTTACATACCCAGGCTGTACCGTCAGACTGCGGTGTAATTGACGTGGTGCTGGGATGGTGCTGGTCTGAGTTGAAGGCGGAGAATTGTTGGAGCTCTATAGCTGGCAGAGGTACAAACAGACCCTCTGCGTGGAACTTAAGCTCACCTAGGGACCTCTGAACATCAGCCTCGTCGATTGGTCCCTTCTCAAACATAACCCTCTTTCTCCATATTTTATCAGTGAACGAGGGTACATCAGCATCTGCAATACATACAAGGCATATAGTTGAATACGTGAATGCAATAGTTATATTCCTATTGTTATTTAATTAGTACATAGTGTGTATGTTTATAACACCGTGTACAATGTGTAGTTTAGTTAGGACAGATGGGCTGGGTAATTCCTTCCCTTACATATTGTGAACAATTCAATACACACTTCCTCACGCCAGGTGAACGTCTGGTTGTGTTTCGTTGATTCAATATTCAACTGTTTAAACTATTGTTCATAGTTATAACAAGTAAGTGTTAAGAGTTTAAAAAGATACTGAACAAAGACGTCATTGTGAGGTTTGGACAATACAAGTTTATCACTAGTCTCAATTGTTAAGTTCTTTTTGGTACAGATAAACACATGAATAACGATATTAGATCAGTAAATCGTGCTTGTAAAGACTATCAAATACACTCAGCTGAGTCATTATAGAAGGGGTAATTTGTTTAACAAAAAAGAATACAAAATATAATCGTTGTCAAACATGTGTATGCAAACCTACCTCTCAATGTATCAATTAGACTGCCAGCCGAACTGATAAATGCTACATCATTAGCTGTGTCTGACTGTATGGCCGCAACGTCCAACATATCCTGGGTCTTCTCCACCTTCTGTGTCACTGATTGCAGACAGGTGTCCAATTTAGAGATGCATTCATCGTGCTGCTGTCGGATGGTCTGCAAGAGGTAATCCGAGTTCATATCGATGATGTCCTTAATCTTCAGAGCTTGTTGTCGAATATCATGGTTCGTTTGTTCAGTTTCTTCCAGTAGGGCTTCTTTTCTATTTTTGATTTCTATAGATTCTGCCTTCAGCCTAGCCATATGTCCTCTAGCACTGGTCATTGCCGTGGTAACGCGTAGTTTGCGTTCATCCACCACCTCCTTTAAGGGTTCTGTCAAGTGTCCCTCGTGACTCACAAGCTTGCAGTCTCGACAGATCGGGGTATCACATTTTCTACAAAAGAACTTCACCTCCTCGTGCTCATGATCGTCGCAGTATACTTTAACTTTGAGTTGTTCATTGACGGCTCTTATTGATGGTAATATTGAAACGTGGTGATTTCTGCCAGCTTTCATTCTTAGGTGAAGTTTGTTACATTTATCACAATAGAACTGGGAGCATTCGGCACATTTATACAAAGCTGGACTGTCTTCACACGCATCACAGACAACTAGTTCATTCCCGAGGGGGTATTGTGTTTTACGTATACCTCTAGGGGCTGTTGGGAGCCTTATTCCAGCTTTACATATAGGACAATGACACCGTCTACCGCGACTATGTCGTAGTATATAGTCCTCCAAACATCTAGTACAGAAGTTATGCAGTCCAGGCAAAATCCATTGATAGTCAAGGTTCTTTCGACAAACGTTGCATTTCATCGGGTTTCCTTTCGATAGCCTGGTACTAGGCGTAGCAGTTTTACTTCTAGAGTATCGAGAAACGACAGACTGCGGCCTGGACATTAGTGTTGGACTGCCCATCGTGTGTCGGGAGAACGGCGGTGGGCTACACATAGAGTGCCTGGTCATCTGAGAGCTAGGACGTGTATCAGTTCCGGTGTAACGTGTCATCTGAGAGCACGGACGAGACGGCGAGAATCGGGGATGGTCATCAATCGTAAGTCGCGTTATTGCGGACACGGGTCGTGACGTAGTCATGGCGCTGTCACTTATATATAAAATTCACAATGAGTGATGCATACAACAAACACTTAGCTTTCAAGTTAATTCCATATATCTGTTAATTAAATCCATTGTCACAAATACAGATAAATTCCTCAGAGAAACTATTACAAGGTTGGAGCAGGTTCGTCCAATGTTAGTACCAACACAATTGTGTGGCCCGTTGCCACGCTCATATGAACAGAAACATAATGAAGTAAGCTTTCAAATTAAATTGAAAGACATATTTAAAGTAATGAATCAAGATTTGTTCACGGGATAGACAATTGTTACACTCTGAATAGATGATCGTATTTAACTACATTGAAAACCTCACTAACAATAGGAAACTTGAACATAGCGAGTATCAGACGTATCACGATGATCATTCCATAGCATATCTAATACAATATAAAGCTCCACACACAATCCTCGTGCCTAAAAAGCATGAAACAATGAAACAAACAATATCTACTGTAATTGTGTAACCTTTCTGATTGATAGTTGGCAATTAGTGTTTGTTTCAATTGTCCATTGTTTTCCAGATTTGAAACAAGGACTTGATTTACATTAAATATCAAAGTGTCTGTGATTTGGACTGGCGGCAACCTGAGTATGGTAAGTTCGACAAGCAAAATAGGTGTTCATATCAGATAAAATACCGTTAAATATTTGTATCATTTGATCCCACTATCACAGCGGTTGAATAGCGCCATTTTGAGCGGAGTATCCAGATCATTTACAAGATTAAACCCGCAGAGTCCTTACCCCTACAAATGGTAAAACTATCAAACTATATTGGATTAATCATGTGTTTTATAGATTTGTAAGATTTGAAGGACAATGGTTAAAGGTTGAAACTTGACACAATAGCGGGCCATATACTAGATGAGTCGATATATTCATAGTTGCCATTGTTTTGTTACGGATACATGTCTGTTCTGTCATCTGACCATGTATGTCATCCGTAGTGCTTTGAGTGGTATATTCTTTACATGAGCTTACATCATATATGTGTGTATCAACAAACAGATTTAGGATTGTTTCGAAATTGACAACGACACATGAGGATAATTCAGTAATGTGTTATCCAAAGTGCTTATAGGACGAAACGTTTGTACACGTATTGTCGTGGCATAAACTGACGATAAACGATACATGTGTTAGCTTCATTACACATACGTGTAGTATACGGAAAACACTTTGGGATAACATTCATGTGTATGAAAAATGAATACGATAAATGACACATTTCTGAACACGCTGCTTCAGCTTTCTGAGAAGGAGAAGCGCGAGGAGAGGCGACCATATTCCGGACATCGACCTAGTTCCGGACAACGGCCTAGTTCCGTTCTGTTTTCCAGACCTCCGAGTTCTGTGCTAGTGTCAAGGCCGCCCAGTGATGCATATGGGGGACGGGCTCAGAGAAGACCCCCAAGTACTAGCACGCTTAGACCTAGGTAAGATACCCAGCATATAGTGTGACAAAACTCCAAGCAGCGATTAGCTCCCCTGATCGGGATTACCTTTCTTGGTAAGCTGGATATAGTCACTGCCACCACACATCGATCATCACACATACTTTAATGTTCGACATAGCAAGTTCATGTAATGATGGTTGTGTGCGAACGTCGAATGTCTATGCATTATTTATTTGAATAAAAGTTATCGTATTAAAAGTTTAATCATTTAGATATTGTCCGAAAAGAGTAAAAATGGTAAAAGTATGGTATACAGTAAAATGGCGTTGTATGATGACACGAAGTTATCCCTGTTGGGAAGTTAATATTGTAAAGATGTACATATAATCTAGAGAATAGAACTATGAAATACATCAACCATGTTACTTGACATCATGCACATTCTTCTATGGCAAATTCATGTTTCTTTACATCTTCACGCTGGTGGCATATTATATTGAAATAAGTACAACTGTAGAAAGTGTGGAAGCTTCAATGTATATGTGTGCCATCGTTCTACTGGGAATAAACGTCTAACTACCTGATTACAAGAACGTACATACATAGAAACACATCAGTCTTGTTTCGTCTGCTGTATACGATTATTTAGAACACGAGAAATGAGTTGGGAAACTGAATAAGTCTGTCACGCAATCGTACTCTAACTGCAAAACAGCCCATATCTGTAAATAATGATGGTTTATATCATAAATAATTATGTATACAATACTTGGGAGAGGTTTGTCAAACGTTTCTAGGTTGAACTTGTGTGTACTTTCAATAAACAAATGTATATACACATTGTTTCTTAGCATTCATATTCACCATGGCCAACGTAAAATACAGTTTTGCAACATTAGTTGGTAGAAATAGGTTATCAGTCCGTTAAATAAATGTGAAAATCTGCAACAATTTGCAAAAGCGGTTTACATACTACATGTACCTCTTTAGAGACAGAATGGTTTATTAGTTTCTACCTTTTTCTAGGCCACCTGGTGGTAGCGCCCCGCTCGCCCGACCTCCCAGCGTCTCCACTATAGCCTCAACCAGAGCACCCAGCTCCACGGTCCTCAAACGTCCCAACCCTGTCAAATGTAACGTCTGTACCGATGGCTACAAATTCTACTCTAACACCCCTTGCTTTGACAACTTCTGCGTCGACTGTTTGGAAGACCATATCCTCTCTTTCAAACGGGGCACTGGTTGCGACTGTCTACTCTGCAAGTCCGGGATTCTACTACCAGTCTCAAAACCAAAGGTCGCATACGAAAGCAAGAAGAATATGAGTGGCTCTTTCGCTCTGAATATTTGTAAAATGTGTCAGAGCTCTAGATTAGCACAGTACCGCTGTAATTCGTGTGAGGAATATTTCTGTGAGAGATGCAATAAAGATTTCTTGAATAGAATGAGAATTGATAGCCACTTTAATACTGGTCAAGGGACTGATATTATGAATGGCCATAGCATACGTGGAATATCGCCAATGGGGATGGATGATGAATCATTTGACTCCATATCTCTACCTGCCTTGCTGCCTAAAAGCTTTGGGTTGAGGTGTAAAGAACACGAGGAGGAAGAACTGAGATTTCATTGCAACAACTGTGACAAACCAATTTGTCGGGACTGTAAAATACTTGAACACGAGGGACACGAGACTCTTGCACTGGAGGACGTATACGAGGACAGGAAACAGCACCTTAATCAAGCAGTTAAGCTGTCTAATGCCAACATACGGACGCTGCACTCGGAGGTGTCGATCATAAACTCAAAACGCCTGGATATTGACCAAGAGTCTCGGGATGCCATAAGTCTAATAGAGAATCATGCAAACGAGGCGAAGAAGATGATTGATGAGCTGTCGAAGTCAATGATAAAAACTATACGATCCCAGAATGCACAGAGTCGGGGAAAGCTGGAGACTAGTCGAGAGGTAGTGAAGGACAAGGTGAAGATGATGCAAGGCCTCGTGGAACAAGCAACTACGCTCTACAACACAGAAAACGCATTTGACATCATAAACCAAGCACCCCAGCTGACCAAAGTATTGAACGGTTTGTACGATATTGCTATATCATTTTGAATGCATGATATCTAAAATATGGATAGCTTACAAGATGTTCAGGTTTCCAGATTGTATTCATGTTACAAAGAAACAATATGAATACGTAAACAGATAGATACAAAATACAAAGGTGCATAAATATCATGAATACCATTGATTCGTTTCATAAGATATACAATGAAACAAGAAGATCATCAATATTCAATCATACGTGTAATTCGTAATTCGATATAAAATGTCCACAAAATACATGTTTTGCAATATAGTATATAGAACATTAAAACAGTACAGACAGACAAAGCGTACGGTTTAAGAGACAATAAACTACTTAACAAATCTAAACAGTGTGGGTAAGTATAACATTAAAGACATGATTTCTGAATATGTAGTTAGATCCATAATTAAGATAGAGTTGGTGATTTCCACTTGAACTTCTTTACAAACTGATTCTTTTTTTACATTAGTACACGTGAAACATCCTATTAAAAAACATTCATCTCGTACTTTTTCATTTAAATACATTTTCTTTAATTAAGTAGAAAAGACTTCCAAAACGGTGTGTTTATAATGCATACTGAAGAGATCATACTTTTAACTGCTAAAAACACTCCCGCATAACTACTGTAGTCAGCTTTTATTAATCATCCAATACATGTCTCACTGGTTTATTGGGCACCGAGACAAGATATTGTAAAAACACACTTGGAGACTTGGACCCTATAGTGCTGTAAGCAAATTCAATGTTTATCTTTGAACTAATCTAATTAATGGTTTATTCCATACGATGAATAATTATAAGTACCAAATGTCGATTCAATTAGGTATTGGATTTACGTTCCACATGTTTTGACTTTAAATATACTGTACTTAGTTTGGAAATATAACGGTACAACGGTTTACAGCAGACAGTGCATCTCTTTATGCTAGCTCCATGTATGCCTGCATGTTTTCTACTATAAGCATGACAACTTCTCTCTATATATATCTATATATCAATTCTCTTTCCCTGCTACATGTAGTAATGTACTGAGAAACTCACAAAACAAGCGTTGTGATGTGTGTGTTGTCTTTGGTTTACAAATGTGTAGGCTATAAATTCAAACTGTCAATCGCATGTTTCATAGTCAGATGCATGCGAATCTTTGCACGGACTACATGCATTTGATTTCTTACGAAATTCGCATGAATATCTCGCGATAATCTTACGACAAGTTCACAAATGTCGCGAGATTGTCGCAAGAACTAAAACAAACTGTTGGCACCCATAACTTATTCGAACGAAAGTCGTGTGACGAACGTGCAATGATACTTACATTTCACAATTTCTCACAATCGTTCCTATGTTCACTATTTATATTCACTAGTTATAACTAATTACTTATTGACAATGTATTCTTACAGAGGCGGACATTACTCCGACAGCTGAACGACAATGGAGGAAGAAGCTTGTTTTCCAGCCGACTGATTTAAAGACCATGCCTCCCCATGTGATGTTTGGTAAGCTACAGGCACTTATTGAAGGGCTGACCAAAGATGTACCATATGTGGATCTTGAGGTAAGTAAATAGGCATTTTGGGTATCAAACCTTTTGTCGATGTTCGTGTAACTCCCATGTTGTTTATTGGCGCATATGTACCAACTAACGAGTAACGGACTACCCTGTTAACAGAGAATGGTCACTGTGTTGGTTGACAAAAGTTAACGAATTGACTTTCGAAAACTGTTTTCCGACTAAGAGTACAAACAGTATGGTTTATTATTTGTTTAATTTCGCAGAGAGGTCAAATAAAAATGGCACTCTTGCTTATAGTTGACTTCATAGGTCAAAGTCATGAGTCTTTCCAATGATAACACTTGATATTGGTATCGTATAAGCGAAGAAATCGTGAATAACGTTTCAGTAGCTAATGCAAGAGCGGAGAATAACGTTTCAGTAGCTAATGCAAGAACACAGTGATAACATTGCTACTTTCTTTCCTGACAGATTTCCATAATTCTAATCAAATCGAGCTTTTCATTGTACGAGAGATGTCAAGTGTCTTAATTTAAAAACTGTGTCATTCAAATTCCACCGTCAGCTTAGATTATTACCACGCTGTAAAAGTCGAAGGAAATCTGTTCAAAGTTTAAATAGGTCAACTAGAGCAAATGTTCAGGAAGTGAAAATGGAAATGTTTTAAAGGCCGTTTGTACTTTGAAAAGCTGTAATCATTTTCATTACTTGCATCTCAAAGTTCCCGGATAATAGTCACGTGTCAGAAAGTGCTACACCATGACAACCAGACACGCGTTAAAACCTGTTTTGTAACATCCAATTACAGTCAGGTTCAGTCTACTTCCTCAAATCGAATTCAATTTAAACGTCAACTGTTCTGTTAACTGTCTCGGCAGCGGCATTTGTCATTTTCCTACGACTTTTTTAGTGTTTATTGATAATTACAAAATAAACCGTCCATAAAGTTAATGAACAATATATTGACGGAATAGTACGTGTAAGCTTCATGGTGTACCGTATATATATTAAAATGGCATTTTCTGCTACTGTGGCCAAATCACGATTCCAGGCTCTCAGACAATCATTTTCTATATCTGGCTCGTTTTAATGGTCAGTGTAATTGGTCCTCAATAGTTACACGGTGTTCATATACCTGTATACTAATGTGAATCACCGGGGAGTTATGGTCCAGCAGGGAAAGTGGAACTCACACGCAACTAGGTGGTCATTAACCCTAGGGTCACTAAACACGAGTGCAAAAAAAGCATTTGAACTGGATACAGGTAGATTGAGATCGTTCTGAAACCCATGAAATTTATGTTACAAACTTTGAACAAGCGTAGTACAAACATGAGTTGTAGTCAACACGATGTGTAAAACGTAACGTATGTACTCTCCAAAAAATATTCAAAAAAATGTATCACTTGTTAAAATGTTATGTCATACTTTCCATAGACACATGATTTCAATGTACACTGCCATAAACACATGGTGAGGTGAAATGACACAAACAATCAGCTAACATCATCAAGCCCGTTATATCTTAGTGTTAAACCTACGTTTGTTTTCTTTAAAAAATATATATATCGCGATTTAGTAACATAGCTTAATGTTGATTGTTGGTATTTAAGATCTCTTATTACAGATTCAAAGTACGTTTAACACAAACATGAAGGACAAAGTGACAACGGCAATGGCACCTCTATCTGACGGAAGTGTGTGGGTATGTAACGGCTACCGGAACACCATCCAGCGTTTTAACTCGAGCGGGGAACTGCAGCAGACTGAGATACTGGACTTTGATGTTGACGACATGGTGGACGGAACAACCGGCAAATTCTTCTTAACTGAACTGAATGGCAAAATCATAAGAAAACTACACAATGGCAAATTATCCGTGTTTGCGAGAACAGATTTATACCTTAGAGGAATAACTCTCTCAAAAGACGCTAAATACGTCATAACGTGCGGAAATGACGTGCCGGTTGCTTGTCTTAGGGAAGCAGACGTGTCAAAAATATTCGTGTATTCTATACTAGGGAAGCTAGTTAGGGAAATCAACGTGAGTATCGGCACGCGAGGCGTCAGTCTGTATCGCATATGCCACACAATCAATGAAGAATATATCGTGTCCACTGGAATTTCTGCTCAATATTACATTATAGGTGAGAATGGTGACTTCCGGTTCAGGTACAAAGCGTCCCATACAGCAGACGGTGTGGCTAGCGACTCCCACGGCCTTATTTACCTGTCCTCGTGTAAAGATGACACACTGTATATCCTGAACTGTAGAGGAGAGCCCATACCATCCACGTATGCCATGCACAAACCAAACGCTGTCGCCATTGATCGGGAAGACCGAATCTGGGTCGGCGACTGGAGCAAAGTTCATGTACTGGGGTATAAAAACTGAGCTCCTGTAGTACCAGACTGTGTCAATGATTCCGTGCTTCAATGCAAACTCCCGGACAACTCTTTGCTAAGTAACATCTTAGTTAAGTTTACTTGTTGTATGCCTAAAAGACTCGTGATTAAGAACATGGCCACAGTGATCTCAACTTCCGGTCGCAGTGGGTCCTTAATGCACATGAAATGTGAATGCGTATCGAACGAAGAGGAACAGAAGTCAGGGATTGAAACCATTGAGCACATATGTTGGGAATGTCCTATAACACAACACCCGTGGTTACAACTGGTAAATTTCTTAAATAATAGGGGCATAATGATAACTTTAAATATAATGGATGTATGTATAGGAACCGATCAATGTAGAAATCATCACTCCGCCATTAACTTTGTTTTAACTACTTTTCTATTCTCAGCATGTATTTATTACATTTATATAGAAAAGTGTTAACTGTTATATATGATGTGTATATTGTACTATAACTGTTTGAAATATTTGTACAAAAGGGAATTAAAATATAAAAAAGTCAGGGATTCTGTGTCAACTTAAGTCTCGAGTCGCATCAGCATAATGTCGTAAAATAGAAAACAAGAGCACCGCAAAGCGGGGCAATATACGCCCGAAGGGTTGTATCAGAAAATGGTAGCAAACTTTAGGCTGTTGAAGCCCAAAGGACAGGAACCAGAAAGGGAACACATTCAGCAAAAGAAGACAATGATGCTTATTGAATTCTGGTTACAGTATTGTGATAATATTTGTCATGACTTTGTTTATTGCGTGTCTATAGTGCACTTTGTGGGTCATGTCCAAGTAAGACAGTTTTGGTTGACTTGACCTATTTGGTCTGTATCTGTTGTAGAAGTTCTAGGAGTGCCTTACTTGAAACCTTTGGAGATTTATATATAAAGACAATGACAACATCAGGTCTCTGTTGTACACTGAAGACTGTTGCTTCTACATCCCGGGTTTCAATGCAGGGACCAAATGTTAAGCTGGATTTTGAATATATGGCCTGTCCATGACCTTGAATCCAGCCATCCAAAACATTGCTTCTGCACATCGTCTCAGTCTGGTAAACATTTGTGTCAGGT
>ENA-OREC01000238-OREC01000238.1-marine-metagenome-genome-assembly--contig:-NODE-238-length-18400-cov-13.628554_pt1 | contig 18400 bp, 12 predicted proteins | sample MGYA00248626_ERZ508543 | MGnify/ENA primary metagenome ERZ508543 (study PRJEB26211, sample SAMN05518279) | marine metagenome | isolation source: Puget Sound, Washington, USA | host: Bankia setacea...
AATAATAATAATAATAATAATAATAATAATAATAATAATAATAATAATATTATAATAATAATAATAATAATAATAATAATAATAATAATAATAATAATAATAATAATAATAAATATATTGATGATATGTGCAATAATCAAATCGATTACATCTCATTTATCTTATTTTGAAACTTTGAAAGAAACAGTATTTCTTTTTCGAATTAAATAAAAATGCACTTCTTAAATAGCGTAGGTTATGTTTCCTTTAGATCCACTGCCCGGTTTTGCGTTTGCTGGAGCGCTAGCACCAAACGCTGGTGGAGCAATTATGACTGACAGTGCAGTTGCTCCTAGTCCAGTGAAGGCAGTCGGTAAAGTGAGATCGATCTTCCCTGAAACGTGGCTTTGGACAAATACTTCTGTTGGGTAAAGTCGTCAGAGTAGTCGGTGCCAGACTAGTCAATTAGTTACTGACATATGAATTCCTTACCCCTGTCTTCATAACCCTCGAAATGGTGTATTAGTTTAGAGTAGCTAGTGTAAAACAACAATCAAAATGGTGTCATCAACAAAATAGAACACACATTTCTCCAGAAATATATTGAAGGTGACCGGCTGATGGCTGTTCCAAAAAGTGAATTAATAAAATTGTTAACACTCAGTCGTCTAAACATTGCATTTTACATAGATCGTGTGAGATAATGTATATATAAGTATTGAATGACAACGCTGGCAGATTTACCTACGTTTATTCAACAGTTTGAACAGTTTGTGTCAAGTTTTATTGTTAGGTAATATGAAGCCAATGATTACATAGAATTGGTTCGTATTGACGATGTCCTTAAAGAGAACATTAATTTTGTGAAATAACTTCAAGGTTTGTACGTGATTTGGACAAAGAAACTCTACCATCTACTATAGAGCCCTATCACATATCGTCAAATGTATCTACCGGCGTCACACTGTAAACGTAGACATTTGCTTCTGAAGTTATCGAAGATGACGTCTAGTTTCGTATGGAAAGTGATCCTATTTGAGGCATTCAAATCCTCTATTCTAGATGTGAGTGTTTGGTTCTGAACATATGCACATGATTATCTATGGACTGGGCCGAAGTCAGATTTATGATGATTATATGGGCGGAATACAACCGTCTGCGTTGATGATAACATGGCTTTGATTTTATCAAAGTTGATTCAAACATCGGTCTGCTTTCAGACCATAGTGGCTTTCTTGGTATCAGACTAACTGCTGAAATGTTAGATGCACTACTATCATCATCTAGTTCAGGGACAAGCACATCTAGCTCCAGTGAATCGTCAGATAAACTTGCCCCTGTGAAGAAAATAAGAAATGTATTTCCAGAATCATGGCTATGGACAAATTCAACCGTTGGGTATAATCATCAATGGTTGAATAGTTTAATCCACCTGAGCATGTATGGATTAGGGTTAATAATAAACCTTGTTTGTCATAAATTATCCCCACCCTATGTATGTCTAGATAGATGGTCTGCGTTATGGTTGGGGCTACATTTAACATAAAGAAAGCAGACATTGCATTCGTTGAAACGAACATTGTCTTTATTTACATAAAAACAACCTTTTTGTGGAATATGGTAGACATGTCAGCTACAAATGAGAAGACACGTTAATAACTATTCACTAGTAGTACCTGTTTGCGTGAAAAAAAGTTACATTATGGATGTTATTTTGACTTTTGTTGCAGAAAGTTTTATTTGAACCGGTTATCAAACACATTTAAACTTCAAATAATCAATTCGTTATAGTGTCAAATTTGTCAAGAGAAAATGTAACAGTCTAACTGAGTATCAATTTTCTTTTCTAAACAGTCATTATGTACCATATGTTTACACATATGTCATGTCCTCAACCACCCTAAAACATACATTACAGTTTAAACTTTGCATTTTCAGATTTATGCACATTGTGTCTTTTTCTCTTTCACTCGATAGAAACTACTTTAAGAATTAGAGCCACTCCACATATTTCAGTTATTGATGATCTCGATTTTGCAATGCACGGGGCGGCCATGAATGGTGACATGGCTTTTGGTGCAATGCCACCATCTGCACCAGAACCTGTTGCCGCTACGTCTAGTTTGGCTTCTGTTGATCAGATAAGAAACGTGTTCCCAGAAACTTGGTTATGGACTAATTCTTCTGTTGGGTACTGTTTGACATTGATTAACCACTAACGTATCATAGCTTTTTGCGATGCTTTGGAGAATTCTGGAAAGCGTCATTACCTGCCTGACCTATACCAAGTGTTTAACATTGTCCAATAATCTCATTAAGTGGATTGCTTCAACTTGGTTCATCTGTTGTCGCAAGCACTCATTCAATCTAAATGGGAATGGTTTCCTATATCACCACATGCTCAACACGTTTTCAGTTTATGGCCTTTTTTAGATTTCGAGAAAGGTGACATTGATTGGGCAGTTCCAATGGCCGAATTTTCAAGTTCGGCAGGGGGCGCCGCCCCACCAGATACTCAACAGGCGACGTCGCAACTTAAAGATGTCGGTCGAGTTAGAAATGTTTTCCCAGAAACATGGTTATGGACAAACACGTCCACAGGGTATACTATATATGTCCAACCTAAAGCACAACATTGGGACGATACTCGTTGTTTGTACATACATTCCTAGCGTTTTTCACCCTTACCTGCATTTTGGCTTATATAGCTTCTCTTTATGAATTGGCTTACCATGAACGGAGATATGCTGTGTTGGTCCTCTGAGTTTTACGTTAATCCCCTTTCATCTCACACATAGCTTACCCGTAGGACAACAATATCTGTGTTTAAAAAATGTCATAACTATTTTTGTCACCACATTTACCTAGAAAACGTAAGCGTTCATATTCTCGCTCACTTAATATTTTTTTGTGATATTTTTTTTATTTTTTATTTTTCTGTTTTTTTATTTTAACTATTTAACATTTATAGTGTGCGGTATACATCGCATTAAACCTTTTGCAAAGTAAATGCATTTATGTACTACCCTCACACAATCATCACTGCATCGCACCATTGAAAACAATAGTGTTTCATTTTTTTCGCAATAATAATTATAATAATAATAATAATAATAATAATAATAGAAATGATAAAATCCTTATTAATAGACATATACACACATAATTGTGAATCAATAACAACTCATATATCTTGAGACCTTAAAAGAAACGACATTCAAATTAAAATCAAATAGTACTCCATAACAACGTAGGTTATTTTTCATTTAGACCCATTACCCGCTTTTGCGTTTCCTGGAGCGCTTGCACCAAACGCTGGTGGAGCAATTATGATAGACAGTGCAGTTGCTCCTCGTCCAGTGAAGGCAGTCGGTAAAGTGAGATCGATCTTCCCAGAAACGTGGCTTTGGACAAATACTTCTGTCGGGTAAAGTCGTCAGAGGAGTCGGTGCCAGACTAGCCAATTAGTTACTAACATATGAATACCTTACCCCTTTCTTGATAACCCTCGAAATGGTGTATTAGTTTAGAGTAGCTAGTGTAAAACAACAATCAACTTGATAGAACACAAGTTTCTCCCGAAGGATATTGAAGCTGACCGGCGGATGGCTGCTATAGAGTCCGATCACATATTGTCAAATGTATCAACCGGTGTCAAAATGTAAGAGTAGAAATTGCATTGTTTCTAAAGGTATCAAAGATGACGTCTAGTACGTATGTAAACTGATCCTATTTGAGGCATTCAACTCCTCTATTCTAGATGTGAGTGTTTGGTTCTGAACATATGCACATTGTTATCTATGGACTGGGCCGATGTCAGATTTATGCTGATTGTATGGGTGGAATACAACCCTCTGCTTTGATGATAATCTGGCTTTGATTTTATTAAAGTTGATTCAAACATCGGTCTGCTTTCAGACCATAGTGGCTTTCTTGGCGGCGGTGGTATCAGACTAACTGCTGAAATGTTAGATGCACTACTATCATCATCTAGTTCAGGGACAAGCACATCTAGCTCCAGTGAATCGTCAGATAAACTTGCCCCTGTGAAGAAAATAAGAAATGTATTTCCAGAATCATGGCTATGGACAAATTTAACCGTTATGTATAATCATCAATGGTTGAATAGTTTAATCTACCTGATCATGTATGGGTTAGGGTTGATAACAAATCGTGTTTGTCATAAATTACCCCTTCCCTTTATGCATGTCTAAATAGATGGTCTGTGTTTTATTTGGAATTATACTTCCTAAAACGAAGCAGACATTGCATATTTAAAAATGAACTTAGTATTTATTTATACAAATCGAACTTTTTTGTGGCATATGTTGGACATGTCATCTACATATGAAAACACTATGAACTAGTCGCTTGATTTCAATCACATTTAAACTAAAACTATTGATATCTAACAATCAGTTCGTTATGGTCAGCAAATATATTTCAAGGGAATCTGTAGGAGTAGTTTTACACACTTTATGTGAACAACTTTGCATTTTCAGCTTTTAGAACACGTATCCTCTTCTCATCCACTCGAATGTATACACTAAATAGAAACTACTTTCAGAATCAGAGCCATTTCACATATTTCAGTAATTGATGAAATCGATTTCGCAATGGACGGATTTGGCGGTTTCGGTGGGGCACTCATGGATGGTGACATGGCTGGTGGAGCATTGCCACCTTCTGCCCCAGAACCTGTTGCCGCTACATCCAGTTTGGCTTCTGTTGATCAGATAAGAAACGTGTTTCCGGAAACATGGTTATGGACGAATTCTTCTGTCGGGTACTGTTTGCCATTGATTCACCACTAACGTATCATAGCTTCTTTGCGTTGCTTTTGCGTATTCTGGAAAGCGTCATTACCTGTTTGACATATGCCCAGTGTTTACGTTGTCCCATAATCTTATAAAGTTAGTGCTTATATTTAGTTCATTTGTTTTCCCTGTTTCATGTAGCTACGAATGGTTACACCGAGTGTCTGGTAGATCCTTCTCCAGGCTTAAATGACACACAATTCTGCATGTTGCATCTGTGTCATCATGCAGATCTTCAAAATCCATCTCTTCTCTCTTCCACTTTTCATTTGCGCTACTATCAGTTCTGCACTATTCTGGATAGAGCACAAGACGGATTGACTTATGCAGAACGTAGCGTTTTAGATTTCAGTACTGGACAGACACAGTTCCCCAGCGATGCATGGAATGTGTCAAGGCATACACAGAGATTGCAATCTGGAGACAAACGTCTAAGGAGAGCGTTTCTGCATTTCAGATCCTGATATGATGCTAGATGGCGGGTTTGGCGGAGGAGCGGGAGGTTTTGAAGCGTTTGGTGGTGCCGCCGGTGGTGGAGCTGCACCGGCACCTAACGCTGCTTCGTCGTCATCATCTGCTTCGTTGCAAACCGTTGATAAAATAAGAAACATCTTTCCAGAAACATGGCTGTGGACAAATACAACAGCCGGGTATATGAGTATAATGATGTAGCTGTCACAGCCAGTCATATAACCAGTGTTGCTTAATCCGTTTCTAATATGCTAGTGTCTTGTTTTTCAAACAGTGTCAAGGAGTCGAACTGCTATTAGACACACACCGGTGTTTAATGAGGATGCAGTAGCTGGTGAAAGAAGTTCTTCGTCTCCTAATGCTGTTTCTTCGTCGTCATTTGTTTCATTGACAACTGTTGATAAAATAAAAAACGTTATTCAGAAAAATGGTTTTCAACGAAAGCATATGCGGGTATATGAGTAGAGTGTTGTTAAGGTTATGTTACCAGCCAATTATCCATTGTTGCTCTATATATGTTTAAATGTGGGTGTCTTCGTTTAAGATGTTTCCGTGTTGGTGTTTTGAAAGTGCTCTTTTTCAAGCAAGTGGTTGTTGATCAGAAACAGTGCTATTAAACGAAAGACTGCAGATCAAGTGTACATAGACGTTCTTGCTTGGCTGCCGTGATAGTTTGATATCAGGATTTTTTTTGTTTACCTTTATCCCTTTCTTCAAACGTCTTAGATCCAGATATGGCTTTTGAATTTGGAGGAGGATTCGATGACGGTGAAATGAGGGCACCTGTTATGGCATCCGGTATGGCACCAGATCCCGAGCCTAATGTAGCGCAATCATCTGATCTTGCAACTGTTGATACAATAAGAAACGTTTTTCCTGAAACTTGGCTTTGGACAAATTCAACAGTGGGGTATATATATCGCCTGCTTTGAAAGAGACATCATAATGACGTTGTTTCTAAAATCAGCTTCTATTGTCCAACATAGTTTTGCTTACGATATTTGTTTTAGCCAAATAATGCACATACCAACTTTACAACTGAAATTACCATCAACCATCAAGTTCTGCCCTTCGCTTTAGTCGTTATTGTGCTATTTACTATATATATGGGCTTACCTGTTCATGTTCCCAGTGTAATGTTGATTTACCTTATCGAAGCTTTCAGCGCGTGAACCAATCAGCGCACGTATGTGTTCATTTTGTTCTGCTTAGGCTATTTGATTAAATCGTATATGTGATTCGATATAGGAAACGAGTTGTTAATACGCATTTGTCTCCCTTTGAAAGAAATATCGTTCTAGGTTTGTAAAGGTTTCTTGATATAGGACTTCCGGGAAAGGCGCGACAACACTCTTTTCTTCCTCTGATGTTGTGGATAGACTAGTTTGTTGATAACATTGTATTTACTGCTTTGCATGTCTGCTAGTATGTGTTACCTGTGTTATTGTGTGTAGTGTTACTATTCTGCGGTTAAGGTCTGTATGTCTTTGTATATGAATGTGGTATTCTGTGCATGCTTGTGAAAGTATTTGTGGTTTTGGACGCACATTTGTATACGTAGACATTGAACATTACATTATGTGAAGTTAAGTTTGTGAAACCTATTTCAACATTTTCCCCGTAAATTACTATACACATGTAGTCATACTTTCTTTTCTTATTTCTCTTCGCATTGTAAATAAATCTAAATGATAAGCGGTTATTTTCCGAAATTTTGAAACCCATATGTTTAAATGCAAATAAAATAACGACAAAAACAGTAATTTCGTCAATGTCAAGCGTAAATATGTGTATCATTAAACTGTATTGTTTATTTTAATTATTAATATAATCTGTTTAACATAACGACGTTTATTGGAAATCGTGTTAGAGTTGACTTTTGTTGTGATTTGTGTTATACCGTACGTTAATAACTAAATTGTCTCTCCATTCAATGATAGTGCCGATGGTTCAGTAACAATCTCCACAACCATGCCAGATACCATTACCTCATGGATTGCTAGTGCCTTCGCTGTCAATACTCAAACTGGTCTTGGAATTGCATCTTCACCAGCTAAGGTATGTATACTGTTCTAAAATATCCGATCAATAATTACCAGAGTGTTGAAGATCATGAAATAAGTTGAATTATATGATGGCGAAAAGTGTATTGTTTTGGGAAAAAGAAGATGTAAATGGGTACTAAAATTATCAATGTTCATTGGGTAGCTTGAGTCAGAAGTGGTCATTATTTATACACTTTTGCAACCTGAAAATGGTAATCTGTATGTGTTTCTTTTGTGTGTATGTGTATTGAATTAGCTGAAACGAGCAACTGCCATTAACCTGTTACATTGTATTACTGATATTAGATTTTGATTATTTTGACATTTCATGTATAATGCTTATAATTCAGGTTGAAGCCTTCAAACCATTCTTTGTCAGCCTCAACTTGCCATACTCTGTGGTAAGAGGAGAGGAGCTTGCTCTACAAGCCAACGTATTCAACTACATGTCCCAGGATCTTGATGTAAGATGACCAATAGTTTACCCTCAAACACCAATTCAACATTTCTAAGTGTAGTTATTGGTTAAACCAGCTTAATCTGAACGTTTGTCATTGCATGCTTTGACAAGTACTCATCAATAAGGTTTTAAACGGATGTCATGTTTTTAGACTTTAGCAATAACTTTGTGGTCTATCGTCAGAAATATAATGCGGCTTTGTCTTTACCAGGTACTCGTGACATTGAAGGAATCAAATGACTTCAGAAACATTGTCGTAGATGACGCTGGTGTAACAAGCTACGTTACCGAACAGCAGGAGACAACCGTAACAGTAAGCAAATATATTTTATGAAACACGATTAATGGAATAACTTACCTATAATACATATGTAATACCAAAACAGTATCCCCGTATCCCCTCGTTCAAATGATTTAACAGGCGCATATAAATGGTTGCGAACTTTATTTGTATACCCCTTTAGTGAACGTTTTCTTATTAGCGTTTGAATTGTAGTACTTGTTATTAAACTTTGAAAGTAGAACAATAACACATTACTCCTTAAATATCGGTATAAAGGTATCGTATTGCTTAAAAATATTCTTCAATGCCGAACAAACATATGTTTCTATTTCTCAGGTACCTGCTGGAGAGGCTAAAACAAACATATGTTTCTATTTCTCAAGTACCAGCTGCAGAGGCAAAAACAAACATATGTTTCTATTTCTCAGGTACCTGCTGGAGAAACTAAAACAAACATATGTTTCTATTTCTCAGGTACCTGCTGGAGAGGCTAAAACAAACATATGTTTCTATTTCTCAGGTACCTGCTGGAGAGGCTAAAACAAACATATGTTTCTTTTTCTCAGGTACCTGCTGGAGAGGCTAAAACAAACATATGTTTCTATTTCTCAGGTACCAGCTGGAGAGGCTAAAACAAATATATGTTTCTATTTCTCAGGTACCAGCTGGAGAGGCTAAGTCAGTCTTCTTCCCAATTATTCCAGCAGCCATTGGTCAGATTCCACTCACTGTAACCGCTCAGTCAACCCTCGCTGCTGATGGTGTTAAGAGAATGCTACTTGTTGAGGTACGTAGTCGAACGGTGCAGATTCTTTATATCGCTACCGCTTCCGACAAAGGTTGTAAAATACTGATATCCCTACCGTTTTCTGACAAAGGTTGTAGAATATTAATATCGCTACCGTTTTCGGACAAAGGTTGTAGTATACTGATATCTCTACCGCTTTCAGGTTTATTTATTTTTCTCATTTGGTACCCCTGATCAGTGGGATATCGTGTATTTCCCTTAAACTATTTATAAGTATAATATAAAGTTTTGTTTTACAGCCTGAAGGTGTACCAAAAGAATACAGCAACCCAATCCTGATAGATCTAAAGAATGCTTCTGACTTCACTGAAGTAGTAACTCTTAGTTTACCTGCCGGTGTTGTTGCTGAATCTGAGAGAGTTGTAGTAACAGCTATTGGTAAGTTAAATCCATACTTTTCTACTTATCACTTTTTGGAGTTTATTTTTGGAAGGTATATATTGGCAAATTTTGAGACTAAGGTTGATTTCTCCGAGTCTATATCAACCATTATTGATTAAGATTTTGCTGACCCCTAGTTTCCGTTTTTGTTTTATGTAAGTTATGCCGGTTTGTGAACACAAAATTCCAACTGTGAGTTTTTCTTGTCAACTAACAACCCTTTTACTAAAGATCCATTTTATTCATATTAGTATATTGATACGATGCTACTTTCGAATGAGCCAAATGTCAATTCTTGAGAACGTCAGCATACCGTTATGTTTGTTGAGCTATAGTTGTTCCTGTCATAAAATATATTACCGAATTTTCTGACAGGTGACTTAATGGGACCTACTGTAAACGGCCTTGACAAGCTCCTTCGAATGCCAACTGGTTGTGGAGAACAGACCATGATTGGCTTTGCCCCAGACGTGTTTGTCACTAACTACCTTACAGCTACTAATCAACTGACTGGAGAAATTGAAGAGAAGGCAATTGGATTCCTCGAGAGCGGTATGTAACCTTAAAGTTTAATTGCAATCCATGTATTTAAAAGATTTATGTGCAGATAAGTCGCTTACTAGATCCATTTTGAATTATTTAATCGTGTTTAAGGATGTTTTGCGCATATCATTCAAATATGCTCGATAACCTATTACTGGATGGATTCTTTCCCTGACAGATTTTCAAACAATCGGAGCGTACTATACTCTACACGTTTAGAGTGTTAAGTAAAGATAACTAAGAGCACTCTCATCCTAAACAAGTTTACAGTGATTAAAAGTGAATTAATCATTTTAAAAGCAATTAAATCTAAAATTTCAGTTGATTATATAGTTGAAACACCTGTTTCTTTTAGCCTGGAATTGAAAAAAGCACGTATCAAGCTCACGATTATTTATTTATCCTAATCATAACTAGGTTACCAGAGGGAGCTGACCTACCAACACACCGATGGTTCCTTCAGCGCTTTCGGTGATAGTGACGATTCTGGAAGCATGTGGTAGGTGACGTTTGCTGGTAGCCTAACATAAACCACTACACAAAGCATTACACGTCCGTTCAGCAGCCTCTTTCAGGTTGGGGTTGGTTTCGTGTTAAGAAAAGTATGAACAAGGCTGATACTAAACGGCGGTTCTCTACAATACACATTTAAGACAATTTTGCCAGCTTTGTCGGCGTTTACCGTATGTTTTGGAGTTATTGATAATAGCCATTACTCGTATCGGTTGTAAAATCAGTTTTAACGATGGTCATTGCTAGTTAATCATCACGATTTGCTATACCAGGTTGACTGCGTTCGTGACAAAGTCCTTCCACCAGGCCAAGAAGCAGATTTTCATTGACGACGAAATCATGATCAGAGCTCTTAACTGGGTAGTCAACCAACAGAACAAAGACGGATCTTTCCCAGAGCCAGGACGTGTCATTCACAAAGACATGCAGGTACGTAAGACCAAAAGAACATCCAAGAATTTTAAAACATTTTACCTATGAACTCGGTAAAGTGTGTATCATGCTTAAAACATATTATTTTGTTAACGTAATTAAAATAAAACGTGCGTTTGAGAACCAGGTACAACACTAAATTAAACAGAGTATTTATATCTTAACGTGACTGAACTCGTGATTGGTTAGTTGATCACTGTCATACCAGATTTGCTTGTCGAATTAGCAAGTTAAATGTAGCAACAGTGCATATGTTTGTATGGAGAACCAATACAATATAATAGTTTATATCAGTCATTGTAATACTGCTATTCAACTTTACTATTTAGGGTGAGGCTGCATCAGGTGTCGGACTTACAGCTTTTGTACTCATCGCTCTTCTGGAAAACAACGATCTGGGTGGTGTAAGTAATTTCATTGTTTTAATAAAATGTAATTTAACTTTCCGTTGTTCAGCTGTCTGTCTCATCATTATTAGCAATTAAACACCATAACTTAGTGCACTCCTCAAGATTGTTGATAAAACAAAATCAGCTTGAGGTTCATCACTATCGTCCATTTCAATCAGCTATATAATGTCCTTTCTTATCATTTATAACAAGTTATTTGGCAATAATCTTTAACGGTCAGTGCATAAAAACGCTTAGAATTTAACAACAGTAATCAATTTTAACCATGCTGCCGTCTGAAAAACCTAAATAGCAACAGTAGAAATATAAAGCCTTTAGTGTGTTTCCTTCGAAATTTCAGGATGCACAGACCAGAATCGATGACGCCGCTGCCAAGGCTGTTGCTTACCTGGAAAATGATTTACCAACCATTTCTGACGAATATGTCCTCTCACTCGCCAATTATGCTCTACAACTTGCCAACAGTGATTCAGCCGCCACTGCCTACAATATGCTCGAGAAAATGGCCATCATGCAAGGTATGCGGATGTAGAATGTTTCCTTTTCAGAGTATGCGTGTGACAGTTATATTTGGGTTAACATATTGTATAAGGGATATAATAAGGAATCAAAACATTGACTAATGTGCTCATTATCGTTTAGGTGTTGGCGTATTTATGTTGACGTCTTTGAGATAAGAGTGTGCGGTTTAAACTTATAAATCACATACACGTTTAATAGAGAGAAGAAATGGTCCTAGTAAAAGTGGCTGAATATTTAGTTTTCTTGTTTATTGTAAGTGATGTAAATGATTATTTCAGACGGCACCATTCACTGGCACAAGGACGAGTCTACTACCACCACCAGCACTCACTGGAAACCTTCACGCGCTCAGGCTAACCCCGTGGACATTGAAATGACCGCTTACTCTCTCCTTGTTATGGCCGTCAAGGGTGATTTCAGCGCCGGTATGCCAATCATGAAATGGATCACATCGCAGAGGAATGCCAACGGTGGATTCTCCTCTACCCAGGTATGGCTCGAAACTGAAAAATGTTTTACTTTGTTGACATTGTTTATATTTGTATATGTCTGGAATAGCATATATCGGAGTATTCATCTTCAGTGAACAAAAGGACAAGTATATCCAAAGAACGCGTTGAGAAGCTCATAAAGAGAAGAATAATGTATGCTACAATATCACGTTGCACCTCATGCTTTATGGAATATTACAAATAGTTTTACATATAGTACGACTGTATATGAACATTTCAGTATAAACTTAAATAGACAAGTTTTCCTACAGCTAAAAGTTGTTTTTTATGAAATTGAACGATTGAAAAAATGTCATATGTCTCGTCAATATCCACACCTAAATAATATAAGCTAAACACACATTTACAAGTTTCTTTACATCGTCTGTTTTATTTATCACTATCTCGGGTTTAGTATACATTGTATGTTGATGTATGATAGATACTCACATGGAATATATTGTTTAAACATGTACTTGTACACTATGATTGTATGATATATTTATCACATTTCAGGATACCGTTGTGGCCCTCCAAGCTCTCTCAGACTTCGCTGCCATGGCCTACTCAGACTCCTTCGATATCCAGGCAACAATCACAGCTGATAACATGACCCACACATTCTCCATAAACAAACAAAACTCTCTGGTCTTACAGACTCTCGTGGTACGGAACACTTACATGCAACTAAATCAGAAAACATACACGTTTATAGTATAAGAGTATGCTTACACTGAACAACGAATATCAAATGTTCCGATCTTGAATCACACTAGATGGTTATTCCATTTTCAAAGACTGTTTGGTTTCACTTAAACATAACAGTTGATGTATTAATACTTTAAATTTTGTTGACCAACCTTTTGATTATTTCTACACATTCAACTTGTGTTTGTTGTGGTTTGCCTTTTGCAATAGTTATTCTATACTTTAATTCTTGTGTCGATACTGACATTTTAGGATAAACACATGTAAGATACGATGACATATATTTCAGTTGCCATCAATCCCCGATGAAGTAACCGTAGTGGCTACCGGACATGGTATGGCTCTTGTCGATGTAAGTGCTTTAGATTGTATTTATTTATTTCTTGTCATATGAGTGCTTTTTAGAATATATATATTTATTGTTCCAAGAACTAGTTCAAATACGGTATATCTAAACGGCAGTTAACACGTCTGTTGTCCGGCCCTTCAATCTAATATTTGTTCAGATGTATTTAGAGTCGCTAGTCACCTTTGATATACTATATGTTCATCTTCAGTCAATGTCTTACAGTTCAACATAACATTCACGTCAAATGTATTATGTTCCAGATCGTTCTGTCGTTCTATGTTGAGCAAGAAATTGAAGAGATCTCTTTCGAGGTTAATGTGACAATGGTGGAGGAAACCATGGAGTTCTTGTCTGTTGAAACATGCACGTCGTAAGTATCAACCTACATATATTGATATTGTCCTTTAATTGGTCATCTGGTGGCATTTCGTATATGTCGGTAAGATTATATGAACACAAAGATCTAGTGATATCATACACGCTTCCTTGCTCTTTTTGTCTAGACACTGTTGAAATCTACATCGTTCAACCCTTAATCGCTTTAATTGGTCTCATAAGATACACGTAACATACACGAATAGTGTTCAACACATTTACGTAGACAACATCAAGAAAGCAATGTTGATAGATATACTTAAACTTACCTTCCTGATTAAAACTTCTCATTCAAAACGTAAAAGCATTTATTCATGTTTTCTTTTCTCAATCGTTCCTTAGATGGCTTCAAGATGGTGCCAGTGGCATGGCGATTCAGGAAATCGGTATCCCAACTGGCTTTGAGGCAGACCTTGAGAGCATTGAAGGCATCATGGAAATCAAGAGAGTTGAAACTGATGACAGAAAAGTTATCCTGTATTTCGACGAGGTACATAACTAAAACAGCACCATATGTTCGTTGTTAAGTTTGTGTTCAACGCATTTCCTGTATACCTACCTTGATTGATGTTTGAAGTTTTCATTTGATTTGCTGCATTAAACGTTAACGCTTTTCCTGGCTTTACTCTTATAGTACGTGTGCCTGAAAATACGTATTTGGTCTCTTTTTTTCAAAGATAGCATTTGCAGTTGTCAATCAAACATCATATACAAGTTTACGAGTGTAAATACAATTTGAACACAGCCGGAGTAATAATTCAGATTAATGCATTGTTGATTTCCTATGTACATCTCTACATACATCTCTACGCATTGTTAATCCAGATCAGCACCAATGCCATCTGCCTAACCCTTGATGTGTACAGAACAGGAATGGTGGCCAAATCCCAGCCAGTCGCCGTTAGAGTATACGACTATTACCAACCAAGTAAGAGTCGGCATGTATTTGCACGTACATACTAATGCAATATAATGTTCATATACATTTTCATTTAGCCATTCTAAACTTGTGAAAAACAACATTTACTGTTAATTAAATGAATTTATGAATGCAAATAGTCAAATAAAGATAGGGACTCTGCGATTTTTGTGTATCCTTGTAACAAACAAAATGAAAACAAAACGAATGTTCTCATAATGTTCTATATTTAAATGAATCTTATCAAGTATGGCGATGTTACATATAAGCGTTTTCTGTCGACCATTACACACGTATGCTACACTATCGCTAATACAAACAACAAACATTTTCAAGTCTCATAACCTTATTGCTTCTGTATCTAAGGTAACCAAGTGACGTCATTCTATCAGTCCCATGTCCTGAAGAACACAGGTATCTGTGATGTGTGCGCGGAATGCCGTTGTCCTGTAAGTATGCTGTCAACTTCCGTTTTATAATTCGATAACAGATAATACGAGAGAGGCTGCGAACAGTAACATTTAGTGATTTAGCATAGAAAGAATAAACGTCATTGCTGAGTTGTATGTTTATAAAAAATAAGTATATATGCCTGTTTAATCACCGTCATCTAAGAATGTACAGTGCACCAATAGATCAGCAATAATTAAACTATACTGTGGCTTGTGTTTAATATACTCACAGTCTGTCTAACACCATTGCGTGGAGCGGAGCAGTGTTTATTATTTAAAGAATTTAGTAAAAACAACTAAACATGTTTACGTTTGATTTTGACTGTACTCAATGAAGATCGACAGTTGGAATAGAAATATCATGTTGTTGTTGTTGTTGTTGTTGTTTTCAGATCAAGAGTAAATAGACTGTGTGTCCAGTAGCAGAAGTACTGTTTCAGTAGATCATGTATTATTTTGCCACATTTGCAGTAAAATTTAAATGATTGGTAACTACTAAATGGTTGTGCTTTTCTTTATATATTGTGAAATTATTGATAACAAATTTAAATAAATGTTATGATACATATTGGTTTTCGATTTATTATTGTGCCAATATTCATAAAAATAGAATATTCGTCTATTCATACACCATGTTTATAATTAAGACCACAAAGTCTAGAATGCAAAGGGAAACATGCTTCATAGTTCATATATACGAATTATGTTCGAATGACCTGAAACTAACCATGATCCGGGATATCTTCACATATATTTTATCCAGCCCTCGGACAGATACGTAATCTGTTTGAGGCTTCATATATATTACTCTTAACTAGAAGCGCCACAATGCTAATTTGATTCATGTTGAATGGTTATTACTGTAGACAAACTGTTGAGACCTTCAGATGATCTATTTACCACATGTGTTTAAGTAGCATTATTCGGACGCCTCAATGTTGAACATGTACGAGCATGCGCAGTGAAGTACAATATACTAGTTCAATATATAAAACGACAGGTAAAGGATAGGTAAAGGACATCAGCGCAAAGGTATTCAATAACGATAGGCCTACACTGTATTACACGAAATAAATCATTCTAAATGGTAACAGGGTTTCTCGCTTGAAATACTGTCAATATGCATGAAAAACATGTCAACATACTTTTGTGTCAGCTTTAATTGTTCTGATAACTTCTTTTGAAGAACAATTGACCAATTTTCACCGAAAAAAAATGCATTCTGATTATATAGAAAAAATCAAGTATTTGTGGATAAATACTAACAATTTACAAACATGTCTGTATTATTGGATTTTTCATACTCAATGAATTTCCTGTACCTTAGTCAAACATATGTCAGTTACACCAACCTATATCATACATCCAATACAGGCAGATAATAGTTTAACATTTCGGGATCTTAGCCTAATTAGTTCGTCGGTAACCACCCATTAATATATTTGATTTACAGTATTGTGTGGAACCGTTCAATACGTAATGATGTTTTGAGGCCTTTGAATTATCTATCATACCACCGTGTCTGGTCGCAAACGATGTTAGCTAGGCATTGTAGGGTGAATGTGTTGATACATCGATCATGTTTATACTATTACCATCGACAGTTACAATTTATTAAATGACAGCTCAAGAAGATGAATTTGTCGGTGCACACTTGATAGATATCTCTGACCAGACGATTGTGTATTCTTCAAATTCACACAATTATTCACAAAATGACACGTATTCTACTTTCAATGAAGCCACAAGAGCATCAGTGCTCATAAAGTCACATATATATAAACGTATGTTTAATGTCACTGAAAGAATACGTACTGTTTGAGTGCTTCATCAAAGAGTTTGTTTTACAAAATTCTATCCAGCAAATCCTAATTACATACACGAACAACAGAAACAGAAAAGAAACTGCAGTCAAAATAAGTTTGATAATACACAATACACGTTGGAAATATCTGTCAAAAAGATGACACATTCGTTACTGACTAGGTTATCATTAATGATTATCATTCGGCCTCATTTGTGTTGTTATTATAGAAATAAAGGATAAAAATACTACTGCTACTAAGCATTGTTCGAAACTATTGAGTTTAACGTCACTATGTAAAAAATAACCTAAATGATATACACATTAACAGATTAGTTTTGCCTTAATATAAAGCCGTTTTCGTTAGCTTGAATAAAATACGAGTACATTGCATCAACAGATTGTAAAGTATTTACTCAGAAAATTAGTATAGTTCACTGTAAGTAGCATAATGTTCCTGAATCCTGACAGTCACATCGACCATAATAATCTGACAGTCACATCGACCATGTTTACCTGACAGTCACATCGACCATGTTTACCTGATAGTCGCATCGACCATAATAATCTGACAGTCACATCGACCATGTTTACCTGACAGTCACATCGACCATGTAAATCTGACAGTCACATCGACCATGTTTACCTGACAGTCACATCGACCATGTTTACCCGATAGTCGCATCGACCATGTTTACCTGACAGTCACATCGACCATGTTTACATGACAGTCACATCAACATGTTTACCTGATAGTCGCATCGACCATGTTTACCTGGCAGTCACATCGACCATGTTTACCTGACAGTCACATCGACCATGTTTACCTGATAGTCACATCGACCATGTTTACCTGACAGTCATATCGACCATGTTTACCTGACAGTCACGTCGACCATGTTTACCCGACAATCACATCGACCATGTTTACCTGGCAGTCACATCGACCATGTTTACCTGACAGTCGCATCGACCATGTTTACCTGACAATCACATCGACCATGTTTACCTAACAGTAAAATCGACCATGTTAATCTGACAGTCACATCGACCATGTTTACCTGACAGTCACATCGACCTATTTACCTGACAGTCACATCGACCATGTTTACCTGACAGTCACATCGACCATGTTTACCTGACAGTCGCATCGACCATGTTTACCTGACAGTCACATTGACCATGTTAATCCGATAATCACATCGACCATGTTTACCGGACAGTCACATCGACTATGTTTACCTGACAGTCGCATCGACCATGTTTACCTGACAATCACATCGACCATGTTTACCTGAAAGTCACATCGACCATGTTTACCTGACAGTCGCATCGACCATGTTTACATGATAGTCACATCGACCATGTTTACCCGACAATCACATCGACCATGTTTACCTGGCAGTCACATCGACCATGTTTACCTGACAGTCGCATCGACCATGTTTACCTGACAATCACATCGACCATGTTTACCTGACAGTCGCATCGACCGTGTTTACCTGACAGTCGCATCGACCATGTTTACATGATAGTCACATCGACCATGTTTACCCGACAATCACATCGACCATGTTTACCTGGCAGTCACATCGACCATGTTTACCTGACAGTCGCATCGACCATGTTTACCTGACA
>ENA-OREC01000239-OREC01000239.1-marine-metagenome-genome-assembly--contig:-NODE-239-length-18395-cov-14.633311_pt1 | contig 18395 bp, 4 predicted proteins | sample MGYA00248626_ERZ508543 | MGnify/ENA primary metagenome ERZ508543 (study PRJEB26211, sample SAMN05518279) | marine metagenome | isolation source: Puget Sound, Washington, USA | host: Bankia setacea...
GATATGAATCCTCTAAAACAACCAACCAAAAACCTAGCATGGCGTGGTGTTTTAAACCTCTGCATTACTACTACATCATTCTCATTGTCATATAAAAACGGGCGAAGGTTTATAGCTATATCTACGTATTATTTACATAAACAACTTATAAAGAAAAACAATGTATAATAAAACTTGTGTGTTGGGGTTACAGTGCATGACATAGCATGAGAGTGGATAGGTATTTTAATTCTAGGATTTTAAACTATTTTTGCCTTTTGTGTATATATATTGTAACTGTTGCTATAGTAACGGGTACTACTTTACACGGTGATGGTAGGGCCAACTATAAAAGGCCAGTATAAAAAATGGACCAACTTTTTAAACTATAGAGGGCCAGTATAAACCTTTAAATATCTTAACAGTTGAAGCTACTGTTCTGATAGAATATAGTAAAATAATTGCCAGAATATTCTTTCTTTGAAGACTTATAAAAGGGTTTGCAGGAGATACATCAAGAAGTGTTGTGTAAATATTTGGCTTGAACCTGGGTAATTCAAATTTAAAGTTTAGATTGTCGGCATCTTCAGGGTGGGCAAATATGTGCTCTGAGAATTAACCAGATGGGGCTGTAAATAATCTACCCGATAGAAACACTTTTTATCTAGAAAGTTTGTTATATATACTAAAGATAATTGCCAATGTCTGCTCTTTCAATAAATTTTAATGTACATGTTTGATCTTGGGTTTCTGACATACATCTATGAATGCGATAAGAGTAAATTTGAAGAGTAATCTCGATATAACTTTTATATTTGGGACAGTTAATTCTTTCTGACTTTGCAATTTTCATTGATCGATAAGAGAAAAGGTCTGAATTTCTGGGGAAAAAAGTTCTTTGTAAAATTATTATTCCAAAAAAAAAAGCAGTTTTGTCAAAAGCAAATCATTTTGCCACTCTCTTTCACTAGCATAGACCCTATATTTCTTTGCAGTAATCTGGGTATCTTAAATGCAGCGTTATTTTGTTATTTTTAATGATTTTTTAAAAAGATTTTTCTCAGCAGCTCTGCTATCACATGTGAAATAGTATCCCCAATATAATATGACAAGTATGGTTTTATTAGTTTGTTGTGTCAGTTTTTTAGAATAATTTTGATGCCCTTGTTTACAGGTAACAGTCTAGAATTTCCTTAAATTATTTTGTACAGATTGGATTCAGCATGATGTTTTATTCTTGTGTTTTAATGTACTTGGTGTGATTCTAGTTTCATTATATTTATGTCATAAAGTATTGAGTTTCTTCAGAGTATTGCATTTGAATAATAGCCGTTTCATATTTAATTCTTGGGGTATATCTATTGTTAAATGGAAGATCAAATGATAAAAGCTAATCTTACCATACGGAAGAGGAATAAAAGTAGGTCGGTTTAGGCTGATGTTTAAAGATGATATGCAAATATTTTGTTGTTATTTTAAATGTGCAATGTTGTAATGAAACTGTGTTAACTATGTGTGTTTATGCATGTTTCAGAGGCGGCTCGTTTCATCACATCACCCATCCCTGGTCTTACAGCCCTCCCACAGCTTAGATCTCCAACACCTCAGGGGGCACCACTTATCCTAGCCCCTAGAATGCAGATGGGTATGCAAACATCACAGGCCCCTAACGTGTCCACGTACTTGAACGGTATGAACGGTATGAATGGTGGACCACCTCCATTGGTATCACCAAATGATACAGGCAATCAGGGTCTGATGTACAATCCATACGAGTACCCATTCTCTCTCGGACCCGGAACCACCATCTTGGAATATCCAACGTTAGATCAGAGTGCAGCGGGTATGTCTCTATCGTTTGTAAGGTGATATGTTTAGCAGCGATGATCGTTAGCGTACCATTGTATGTAGGCGATACCTGACGTCTGTTCTACAAATGTGTAAATAGACTGTAGCCCCACAAGGGGATGTAAACGATGATAATCTTGTCCATGACATTACTCTGCCAGTTTTTGTTAAATCATGTTAAAAGTATTAAACAAGCTGAACAAGTATTACGATAAATAGAAATAAAAAATGAGAAGCATTGTATAATAAGTGATTGGGAAAGGGTTTGAGTGTCTGTATAAAGGTTGTATAAATGTACAGATCTAACTACAAAGTATTAGTACATGGCCCATATGTACTACAGTCTGACACCAATAAGTTGCTCAACGGTTTTATACAGATTTAAGTGGATTATCAGCTTATATCTTTTGTTATGAATTTTATTATTATGTCAACTAAGTCCACTAAATAAGTCATAGTAGACTTAATACAATACCTTTTGTTTGAGGATTTATATCTTAATGTCCCATTTTTGCGCATAATTTTAAATGCGGATTTCTACATGTACTATACCCCCATTTTTAACAATCAATATTTTGACAATCATAATCTATATTTTTGTACATAGAGATCATTCTTGTTTATCATACATATCTGATTTTTACATTCCAAGTTTTATACTATTTCTATATTGTCCAAATCGGTGAAATTTTGTTTTCAATTTTTTTAAATGAACTACAACAAAAACGAATGTTGTTCAGTGAAAGAGTTACGAAGAATTATCAATATTTCTACATGTTATTGTCTGTTTGTTGTTCTTGCTGAAGATAAGATATATTTTTGTTTGCATTTGATCACTAATTATTTTGAAAGGCGGACATCTTGTTTTGTTTGTGCAGGTGTAAAATGAGGAGATAAGGGGCCGCTAAGCCTTCCATGGAATTTCTTAGCTAAATATAGACATAAGAAACCCTAAGGTATAAGACATCACGTAAAAAACACATTAACGCTCTTTGTTGGGGGCTAACTGCTCACGCTAGTTTGGAAATGTTGTCATAGTAACCGTTGTTTAATAATCTAATGAGCATATTTATCTTAAAAATAATGTCTGTAACCTTTCCCATAAGTGGTATATATTTATAACAATTTCACTTAACTTTTAATTTCCCCAGATTAATTTGATTGTTGTATATAGGCATATTTATTTTTTTAATTATTAAATTTTGACTGGATGTTGGTGGTGGAGTTTGTATGCTATTATTTACTTAGAAAGTATTATTATTTTAACATGTTTTTATAGATTATGACCCTCTATCTCTCTTGCATTTAATTATTTCTTGACAATTAATAACACGTTTTTAAGTGATGTTCTTTAATTCTTTCATCATTTAGTTACAGTAGTATATTCTAATTTTGCACGACTGTGTAAGGGCTTAAGATACTGTAATAACAATTTGCTCAGTGTATCCTTAATTGAAACAAAAATCAAGCCTGATCATCATCTTCTTTAGCGATAATTTCATAGAAAAATGATCGGTGAAAAAATGCATTGCCAATAGTATTGCCTGAAATAACTTGGTATACAAAATGTAGCTCCTACAGTAAGATCAGTTTCAGATTAACCAACCAATCAGTATGAGATGGGTAAAAGAATCATTCAACTATTGTGCCGAGTCATGCATATTGGACACAATTGACACGTATTGAGGTTAGGATTTCAGTCTGAAGTATCCGCAAAAAGCCACCTGTGCGTATATAAGGGGAGTAATTGTAATATAGCTTGATAAAAGATGGCTTTAATTGAGCCTTTTGTAAGTTATTTGGAGTTGAGACAAATGTGATGAGACAGCAGTTTTGTTGGTGTGCTCTTTAAGGGGGTGGGTGGGGTATCAGTAACACGTATTTGGATATAAACAATTCGACCAACAAAGACTCGAAACATTGGCACACAGGCATCAAGTTTTTGTATACCAAGCATTCCAATTAGACAATGGCCGATATCATATGATTCAGTAAACTTTATATTGTTTTGATCAGCTTGGTTGGTAATTAATCTACTTCTCAATACAAGAACAATCTTTGGCAGCGGAAAAAATCAGTCAACGAACATGTATAAAGTTAATCTTCTTTATAAAGCACTTATAACTTGTGTACTAAAGGGGATTATCTGTAGTTATTGGACCGGATAGAACCTTTATACTGATGTATAATCACCACTAAACTATAAAGAGATTCTGCAGATATAAGGTCTTAAGGATTTGGGTATCTTAATTTGTTTCCAATATACACTGTAACTATTTGAGTGAAGTATTTGCTAATTAGAGAAAATTATATATACGCCCCTCCTTTGTTTTTGAGTTAAGACCTGCTATGTTCATCCAACAGTTGAAATAGTTTGGTTTGGCTTTTATGTAAAGAGGGGTGTTCAAAAAGTACAAAAAAAGGATTTTTGTGTGTAACCATATACTCACATCGTTTAGTCTGAAAGAAGTAACAACGTTAACACATCTACACTCTGAGTGTCCTATAAGGGCCGGAGATTTAATTTATTGACGCTCGTCGCAGTATTGTCAGAGTCTTTTCGCGTTTAGTAAGACTATAAAAACAAACATATCATGTGATCAGATTTAACTTGATACCGGTATTCAAAATAAAGTTTTATGACAATGTATTGTGTCATATGAAATGTTCTAGGTATTGTATAGGTGAAAATATTACAAGGAATACATTATTTTATTGCCATAAGTTTTACTATCCGCCCATTCAGGAGTTGTGTTATATTTACTATATGGGGCTTGAGATTGCTGCTTTATAAAGTTTATAGCGGAAATATTTTGTCACGCTCTGCTATTCCACACAAATCAGGAGTTTTTACGCCATTGTCACTGAATTTTGAATATGAACGTGACTTGTTACGCATATATAGCCTTAGCATTGCCTATAGTTTCATAAGAGAGAACATTTTATTACCATGTTTTATTCAGAAAAAATGTGGTTTGATATTAGAAAAAATACAAACATTTTAAGGGCCAAATTGATACAATCAGATTTTATAGTCCAGTGCACAGGTCTCAAGCCCCTGTTTGACCATTCTTGTAGTATTTAATCATATTGCTGTAACTAGATGTTGTTTCTTGTAATACTCCTATATGCCTCTAAAATGTCTTGGCTGACGAATTTTAGGTGCAGTTCCGAAAATGAGACGGACATTAGCTGGAGTTCGGGAACACCCTTACGCCGGGGTAAGGGTTTCTCTTCCATAATTTTGGAAGGTTAGTTTTTTTATGTTCTCATGTTGGACAACCCTTTTGCTTGTCCAACGTGACCCCGGCTGCCATAGCTTCTAATATAACTTCTGATTGGTTGCAAACTAATGTTGAAAATGTATCATAGCATTCCATTGGTTGCAATACATGTAAACATTCAAATATTTAAAAATACCATTTGTTGCAATAGTAAGAAACTTTGGTTCATGATATTTGACTGCAGTAAGTCCCTCATGACTGTGTCTGTGCTTGTTGGGGTGTTCACTTTAAAGTTCCTTGACTCTTATTTCCTACATTTTCTACAGATCATGTTCTCTAATATTTTATGTACCAGTGCAATAAAACTTGGAAATTCATTTCTTCACCCATGTTGTACTTTATAGTTTTTAATCGTTCTTACCTCCATAAGATAGTTCACAAAAATCAAAAGTGCATTCACTGAACCTAGGTTGAATTAAGCTATGGTAGCCATGATAAGTATATTGTATGAAACAGTAAATCTGTGACCGTTTAATAAAACCTACTTTTGGATGTATTGACTGCATGTGCAAGAATTCCACTTCACAACAGTTGATACAAATAATTAGAGCCTTGTTGAATATTTTGATATCAAATTAAGAGAAACCTAGCTAAATTAATTGGACGATGTTGTTGCAAGTTTGAGATATCTGTAATTATGTTTTTCTTTAGAGTTTGGAAGTAAGTTTGTAATGGCCGCGGGTGGAAACAAAGTTCTTATTTGTGTTTAAAATGTTCGAAAGCCGCTGCACAAATATTTTGGAATGACTTTACACTTAGAAAATTGCAGCCAAAACAACTCAAGTGTATAAATAATCTCCCAGAAGAAAAGAAATTCCTTACAAAAATAAAACATGGCGTGTTCCATTGAATCGTACATAAAAGTTAGTCGTTCACAGGTATATTTAGTTCAGTAGCTAATTGGTCACAAATTTTTCAGTGGGATTAGAGCGGCCTTGTGGAAAATAGCATTTAGACTGGGTTGTGTTTCAGTAATAGCTTAAATCTGTTTGCAAAGGTCACCATAATCTTCCCTTTCCACTAGACTTAAGACCGGCTTAAAATCACTCCTGTGTTCAACATGTTACATAACAAAAGCGGGGATAAAAACTTTGCCAACTTTTCTTTCATCAAGATATTTTTTAAGAGGTCAAATTATGCATATAGGTATATTCCATGTTGATATTTAAGCCCTAAATTGGTCATAAGTCAGTCTAAATCACAGGTTTACTGTTTCATAATTTATTACACCTATGCCTTTGTCCCTTTATATATAGTATTTGCAAAAACAAATCTCTTTTGCAGCAATGTTTATTATGTTTTGAAATCTTTTGAATTTTTTACATTTATTGAAACTTTTAACGATGAAGCATTTATTACTTTTTATACATGATTACGTATTATTTTAAGCCAACATTAAGTTGACACTGTGTTTTTTATGTGATAGTATGTGAAGTGAATATGATGTTTTATTGTATGATGTCATAGGGGAAATAAGTACAGACGTCTTGTTATACACCTGTGTAATATACATATAAATCCATAGAATATCAGTCAATATGTCATGGGTAGGTGTGTAAAGATGTAAATGGTCTTCCATAGAATTATCATTGGAACAAATGTATGGAAGGCAAGAAAGGACAAAAGAATACATGGTTGTCCAGAGAAATGAACAAAAATAAGCTGAAAGATGTATGGAAGAGTAAACAGGCCGTTTGAAATTATGATATATCAGGTGTGAGGGAGAGAGAGTGAGAATTGATTGTTAAAATTAAGTGTGTTCATGAAACATTTACTTGTATGATTACGACAGTTGTAAGTCGATATGTGTAGGGATTAGTATCAGAGTCTAAAATGAGATTATTGTGTATATATCGCAGATTTCAGCATTTTACACGAACAAAAATATCTTCCAAATCATTCTTTCATAGTGTAGTAAGAGTTACCTACAGCAGTACTGTTAATATGTATAGAGGCTTATACATATAAAACACATTCCAAATTCAAGTCTGGACTGTTTAAAAGTTCAAAATGAGAATCAAAACTTTCAATTACCAGTGATATTGTTTATACAGATTATAGCGATTTATTTAGTTTATTGTTTATATTATATTTAATGATGAACAAATCAAAGTGCTGAGAACATTTTAAGTTTCATACAAAGTAATGTTTTTTAAACACTCAAGGAGAATTGAAAATCTTGTTAATTGTTAAGGAGACTAAAAGTTTGTTTGTCAATATGATCACTGTTATTTGTGCAATTTACTGTTGCATGTGGTAGAATGAATAAAAAAATCAATAAAAGTCAACCTAACGAGTTTATTCATTTTCTTATGACTGAATGCAAACAAAATGTACGATAAATTTGTCATTTTTTCCACATTTTTGATGAACACTACGTTGCTTATATACGTACTTTATTGTTTTTATTGTCTGACACAAACAAATAATAACTAAGTCTCTTTTATGAAATTGAACAAAATAACAAGCATAGCAACATACTAGTTTGGCCATTTTGTTGTTTTATACAAGTTTATATTAACAAAACTGTTTCAATTGTAACAAAGCCATATTGTGAAAAGAAAATTTGGTCATTTCATCTTTTCTTTCTAGATTAACACATTTTCATTGCCCCCACCTAGAAAAGGGCAAATATTTCTTCAAAAAAACAGAGGAACAGCTCTGAGTTGAGAAATAAGTTGGTCATTTTGTTGTTCTTACTAGAATTTAACACTTATCTATTGCTAGAACTGCTACCTTATATCACCAATTAACTTTGTTGTGCTGTTGTTTTACCCATAGTGTATGTGCGTGCAAGAGGCAAGAGAGCGAATGGTGTTTATTCTTGGTGGAGGTTACATGAACGATTTCTGTAGTCAGTAAAAAAAAACAAATGCCTTCTTTACGTAGCTGAATGTATGTGTGAAACTAGACGCTAATATAGATACAAAAAAACAAAAAAAACCTGCTCAGTTATCTCTGTTATATAACGATCACGAGAGATTACGTTGTTTTAATATGGCTTTACTGATTTTGAGCACACATCCTCCCCTATTTGACATCTTCCTGGCTATTGTCATGTGCCATTTGTATACTTAATTCATGCTAATCCCGCACTGGCAAAAAACATGTTTTTTGCCGAAACAGATGCTACTTTGTTATGCACTAGTTAATAAGTAGTTGTTTATCTATATCAAAACTTCTTAATACCCTATTACAACAAATCAGTGGAAAAACGCTCACAATTACTCCATTTATTCAATGTTTCACTAGGACAATATTTATATGTATATTACTAATAAGGCAATACTAACAGTTTGCAGATTAAAGTTGTGCTGAAATATTTTTCTTCTATATAATGATCCTGTTTTTTTTACATAGTAGAGATGTATAAAACACTTCCACAATGCTGTCCTTAGTCTATGTACATCCTTTTTGCCACGGACATTCATCGTCTTATCTGTTTTGCTTGCCTGCTATAAATAGAACAGCTAAAAATAGAACGTTTTTGTGTCATGGGGAATGCCAATATAACACTGTATTTACCATGGAAACTGTCTTATAACTCACTTCTTGCATTTTGTTCTTTCTTCTTCACAAGAGTTAAGTTATCTTTCTCTCACACCAATGTTTGGAATTATGTTTTTTGGGTCATGTGACCTTTAACTTCACAATTGTACTTTAAAAAAAATACAATACAACAAGTTCTAGATGTCTGGCATGTACAGGGACATGTACCATATCCACTTTCATTCATTCAATATGTGGATCTTTTAAGTAAACATGGAAAATATGAGATTTAGAACTTCAGTAATGCTAGATCTTCTGAATTACTTTCTTTTCTTAATATCTTGTCAACTAGAAAAAGTACAGATATTTGCCTCTTGTTCTTAAGTTTTTAGGAGTCATTGGAGAAAGGAAACTTAAAAAAGAGAGACAAACTTTGTAACTTAACCACACATCTTGAATTCTATGATAATTAAACAGCTATCAAAGCAAACTCTGATGGATATTCTTGAACTGTATATTGAAGTTTCTTTCTTTTAGTGGTTTATAGTGGAATATTGGCATTTCTTACAGCGTGTAATCAAGTAGGCAAGACAAGACCATGATGACGCTGTCTGTGTTTAAAGAGGGTAGTGTTTTTGTCCCACCCATGCTTCTTGTACTACTTTAATACTTTAACTTCTCTGATTTTTTGCTGTTTGGATTGATGTTTGGTGCAAGTAGAACTAGACTTGCATTTCACTGACACCTTACTTTCATTTAATGACGCCCTGGGAACTATGGAATGAGGGATTGAGTGGAGAATAAGGGGTCCTAAAGTTTTACGGGTAGATGGGGAGGGGAGGGGTGTAGAGGATGGAATCTTTGCCCAATTTTAAGGGGGATAAAAAGGGCTTCAATTGATTCATTAAACATTTCCTTCATTATTCCACTTTTGAAGTTAACCATTTCCTTGTAGGTCCAATACAAAGTTTCTCAATAACAATTCCGACACCATTAGATGATTTTTCTCTCTCTTTGTTGAAATTCGCTCGTACTGGAGAAAAAGGCGAAAATCCTTGATATCGGAAATATTAACTTATTAGCATGCTTTTGTGCTCTAGCATGATCAGTTATACCTAAACATTGCACATACTTTGATCAGCAAATACTTAGTACTGCCTTCTGGGGTATAACAGACCTTCATATAACAAGACCTGTTCCCTACGACAGAATGCATTTTTATGAATATATTAATGAGTTTTTTTCATAATAATATACTGTAGCCATATACAAGACTAACGATCTCTTTATTTTTCACTAATTCTTCAGCTGCCTTCTAACATCTCCTGGTCGCAGTCTTCAGTCCAATCAGCAGTTGCCTCACATAATAAAGCTATTCAAATGATGTGTCCAAATATAGTAGATATGAATCGACCGTTGTCTTTTCTTAAGAAGGAGTGACGTTGCTTGTAGACCGATTTGCACAACACACATGGTGGCGGAGAGGTCACGTGACGTTGAAACCCGATGACGCTAGCTATTCAAGACGGGGCGTGTGTTTGTAGAATATTTCTGATATCTCTGCCAAAAAAATGATGGGGCAGCGTTTTTTACAATGTTTCAAGACTGTCGAATTGTGGATACTAAACGTCTTCCTTAGAGTTTACATTGAAAGTATTATTTATATATACTGACGGGCACTTGTTTGGTAGCTGAATTGTTGAAACTTAACCACAGCTGCTGGTGTAGTTTGTATACAGCCTTCAGATTTGTTTCTTTAACATGTATTATTCAAGTTACACGAAAGTTTAAAAAGTGCCAATAGTTATATATTTACATGTCAATGTGCCTTGGAACTAATACGTATTATACTAACGTTTTTGTACTTGTTATGATATTGTGGGGGCACAGAATCTAATCTATTGTGTCAGTTATACAGATATTAATCATAGAGCACACACAAAATGGTCTTTGGGTACTTATTGTTATGTTGTTAATCATACATAGGTTGTAGAATATTCACATTTGTTCATCCATCAAACCTACGTGATCATAGTCGTAGCATGTCAACTATACTATACCATTTACATATATATTCTATAATGAGAACTGTTGATCAATTAAACCATATTTTCCTGCCAAAAATCGAGTAGTGAGATATTTTATTGCTGGAATCATTTACAAAATTTCATGTCGCCATGGTTTTAAGCACATTTATAGACAAGTCAATAGATTTCAATATTTCTGTCTGCAAGTTGATCAATTTAGCAAAAGCAGGATTACATTGAACATAGTGTTAAAATGATCTCAAGAGTAAAGGGAAATAGTTCACGTTGTGTTTGGTTTGCGACTTTTTGCCAAAATTTGATACCAGACCATTTTGTGTGATGTCTCTCCATGTATTAAGTGTTAGAGTCACTCCTATCACTGCTTTTTGGCTGTTTTTGGTGTGAAATACCTTGTAGAATACACTTAGCTAGATCGTTGTTATGGCAAAACTAAAACTTATCAACATGTGTAATACAAAGTTACTAAGGGTATATGGTCTGTGCACTATTAAAGACGGCACTTTGCATTTTTACACCATTGAACAAAGTAACCCAACTTTGCAATATTAACATACTCTCTCAGTTATTCAAGCAGTATTTACTGTGGCGTGTTTTTGTATGAGCTACAAAACAAGTTTCTATATATATCATTGTTAAAACATGCATTTTTTGGTCATTTTTATATAAACTGTATATAGATTATGTTGTTGATATAAATTTTTGTGTAAAGACTTTTTGATAATGTTACAATACGTGAATTTCATTTGAATCATTTTTGACTCTACTTAAGGATATGACTTCTTGGTGCAGACGCACTTGTCACCATTTAGTGTTGATATACATAATGCTATAATACTCCTGAATCTCTAGATAAAGAAAGTTCTTTTTTCAAATCACTGTTAACTGCAGTAGGCTCTGCTTGTATCATTTTGCCTGTGATGATGAAATTATTGTTCAAACACCTTGGTGGAAAACTACTAAAATTGCATCGAAGCCACGTCAATCGAAATTTTATTACTGGTACATGAATATACAAAAACTATGTATTCAGTTTATAACAATCTGAATACTAGTAATAGCACATTTAAAGTTATAACATCAAATTAAACATAGAAACCGTAATAGTTTATAGCAAACAGCCAAAATTGTAAAGAAATGACCATATCAGTTGCTATTTTGGTTCCAATTAGGAAAAAACCCGAACATGTTTACAAGCAGAGTTTTACTAAAATATATTAAATTTTGAGATATTTTAATTTTCATATTTTGAAGAATCTCGCCTACTGTGCTAGTCTGTGCATCGTTACTATGTAACAAAATGTAGCTAATCCTTTTAGGGGACACAGAGACCCCTAGTGCAGTATTTTACCCCACCCACCTGGCAACTAGTTGCTCTATAATAACATGCTATTACTGACTGTTGTAATTTGGGCATAATACTCAAAAGTTGAGCGTGTATTTGCTTCACTCAATGCTCGGAAACCAGAGTACTCACTTTATTTTACTATAAACGAAAACTATTATCATTATGTACAGTATATAAACTTGTTACAGTTGTGTATTATATTTTGTATTGTCGTTTTTTTTTATCATTCATTAACTGTTACCATTTTTGACACAAGCATGTGAAAATCAATGGTTGTTTTTTTAGGGGGCGGCAACTGAGCTATATTCATTGCTCTTTCTGCTACAATCAGGCTACTTAATGTTTACATTTCTTGATACCCACTTATACTGGTTCAAATATGCAAATTACTGATGTATTCTAGTAGGCTATAGAGGATGTCATAAGATGATATAAGAAATATGGTGATAATCAACTGCTCACAAAAACTAAACATATAATTTTTGGCTAAGGCATTTAAAAAAAGTCCAGATATTTTGGTTTTACATTTCAATTGTTAGCAGTTGTGATTAGTTAACAGTATTTAGTTTGTTTAATGCATAATGGCCAAAGTATATAAGTAGTCGGATGATCGACAAAGGACAATCACTTAGTAGAGTTTCGTATCATTTGCTGATTACTTAACTTTGAGGGAAAGAAAGAATATGTTAAAAGTCTTTTGGGTATAGTTTTGCATTTTGAACTTAAACTATTTGCCTGTCTGTCCAAGCTTGTTAAAGGCCTCTTGTTTTAGATTCAGGTATTAGTGAAAAGTATTTGAAAAGCTTAGATTATCACCATTACTTGTAACTCCCGTCCATGCAAACATATCAAACTTGATGAATCTTTTTACACTCTCGAAAACAGATATACACGCTTATTACATCAAAATATCGTTAAACAGTGACGTTCATTTCTTACTAATGTGATAATAGTAATACTTAATACCAATTTTGTACCTATATTTTTGTACTTTTAACACTTGTTATTAATATTTGTTTACAAGAGTTCATGGAAACTTTGTGATAAGTGCCTTTCCACCTATGCAAGTTTAATTTTCTAACACTTCTGTGTCCTAGATTGTTTTTGTACAGGTAGTTTTATTAAAACATAGAGATTGACTAACATTTGATGCGTCTTCCATGTTTAATGTATGCATTCAGTCAGTACCTGCTGATATACTCATATTGTAACATAGCAACGGAAAGTATAGACAGAATTTTGCTTTTTTCTTCCTTTTTTTTTTCAATTTCAATTTTTGTGATTTTCTATTTGTCGCAACAGCTGTAGGCGATTGTGTAGATTTGCTTTACATGTCTTAAGCAAAATTGCCAAAACAATATCCAAAAGTTGAAACAATCGGTGCTGCATAACCCTATCAAAAATACTCAATTGGTTACTGCTGAACATCGTCTTCCATTTAAAAACTGTTAGAATGCAAAGTAGTGCATGGTAATCTGTTTATATCTGAATTAATGTGCTTCCTCTGGGTTTGAAAATAAATTAATATCACCAATTAGTCTAGAACTGATCAATATTTGGCAGTCATTGCTGGTTTTGTTACATTTACTTACTTTTTGATAGAAATACTCCACAAAATACTTGCAATATTTACGTAGATTTATAACACAGCTATTGTTTATGTGTGACCGTTTCTAATACCTGTTGTTAATAAGCACGAGCTGTAACGCTGCACTGTATTGTCACAAACCTACAACTTTATTACATTTGTATGTCTGTGTTTAATAATTAACTCGTGCAACTATTAAACTCTTCACGCTCCCCCTGCCCTTTTGTGAACAAAAAACGATGTTTAGAAACTGTTGTTTTATACATGTACTAAGATGTTGTGGTCATTTGAGATTAAAATGGTTGTTGGATTTTTTTTGTACAGAATATTTGAGGCTTATATATCGTATATTATACTCTTTGAATTTGTGCATTTAATTCGTCCTTAGTGTACATGGCATATCATTGTCGTTGAGTGAGATTTAATTCATTGTTTTTTCTTGTTGTTTCTTTCTATATACAGTTTGTGAAATCGATTTTCTTTTCAATAAGTTATAAGGCCTTTGGTTAGACCATATTTTCCGGTTTAGTTTTTACTCCTCTTTTTTTTGAAACTCGGATTTGTGGTACATTTGAAGCCAAACATTTACATACAACTAAATGTTATTTTGTTTTTATCTACGATTAATGTATCAGGTCGCTTTTTACGTAATGTTGTCTACGAAAGTTGTTAGATTCTGTATATAGCGTTAAAGGTGTATACGTTATAAGTAAAACTCATATATCAGAAAAGGGTATTTTTTACATTTATAAGCAATTTTGAGATTATCATCAATACTTATGCTCTCTTTTTATCACCAAGTGCCTTATTTAACAGCATGAAATATGTACCTTGAACACTTTCACTTTGCTTACTTGTGTGACAAAATGTGTTTAAAAGCAATACTTACTAACCAATGCTAATTTTCTTACGAAACAGGAAACCAACCCCCTTGGAATTGTGCATAATAACAAATCTGGGAACCAATTCCTCATGGTGAAAACATTTTGGCCACTTTACTTAATTGTATACACGTCTGTTTTGGTCTGATGTGGTTCAAAGAATGCAGATCCGGAAAAAGTGTTTACAAAATCTGGAATCTTGAGCAGAAATTAAAAGGATGCCATTTATTCACCAGCAAACAGGAAATATGTCTAAAATTAAGATCATTCGAATTCAGTTTTGAATGTCAAAGTAAAATTCAGGTTAAAGTTATCTATGGTAACAAATTATAGGAATATTTAAAATAAAGGAAAAACTATGAGGATTGGTGTGATAGTCAGTTTAACAAAACCTGTAGTTTAAGGGATAAATGTGAAAGGCTTCTAAGTGCTATTGACTAAAGAAGTAGATAGAACCTTTTTGCATTCATCCCTCGAGTTAGACTTTGATATACATTTCACAGAATGAGTATATGTATCATGCGAACAGCACCTTTTTGTTTTTTTGTCTGTTTGGGGAAAACTTATAATCTCAAATTGTGTTATTGACATTGGTTAAGGTCTTATTGCAGAATGGTGCTAACTGTATACATGTAAAAGAGTTAGTTACAAGGTTTTTGCATTGAGTCTCTTGAAATTGTTTGTATTTTATAACTCTGTAGTTTACATGTAGCTGGACTTGTTTTTTTTGGACACCAGGGGAAAACATATAGAACTGTACATATAGTCTATCTCTTTTATATATGTCATACAGCAATAAAAATACCTTGTTTAACCCGTAGTCTTCCTTTTACATACTAACAGGTGAACACACGTTATTAACCATAACTTTTCTCTCCACTTATCGGCAGTATAGAATGCGAATCGGGGGCAAGTTTTGTTCGTGCTTTACTCTATAACTTCTAACAGTATTGCAAGTACGAATTAACCAACCTGAAAGCGAAATCCATCGGGTGGTCTGTCCTCTGCGTTTGTTTCACCAGTGTTGCAGTTTGGCTTTATTAGATTTGCATATAAAAAATATTAACTACCCAAAAAAGATTGCATGTTTTGTGTCTTGAAACTTTCTCAGCGTTGTATATTCAAAATGCTTGGTAACGACTTGGTGACAACCATCAAGCTGTGGAATGGTTGCCGTAGAAAGAGGGATTTTACATCCGTCACCTCTGATCCTAGTTCAGTTTGCAAAACAAAAACGGAGCACTTTATTTAACCTGTATTAACAATGATTAATCTTGTTTGTTTTTTCAATTTTGAATAGAAACTAATTTTAGTCTACCTGTACCCATAGTAGCGGAAAATAAAATCAATCCATCTTCGCCATCATCATCATTAGTAACCATCATCATCAGCGTTGTTGTTTTATTTCGTCCTATTAACATAACAAAAGGCACTCATCACTACACACCTAATTTTGCACCTTTTACAACTTGCGAGGCACTATGATGAACATAATATACACCTGTTCTTGGGTAGTGTTAAAATGACGTTGATTACCCTTCTCTTCTTCATGCAGCATCCGTAAACAGTTTTACCATTAATCAAACGACACTTGCATCTTTAGGATATGTATAACAATCTAGGTTTTAAGCATTGGTCACTTAGTTCTCTTATGTGCCAGATAATTATGTAGAGTCTGTATAAGAACGATTCAACAAGCTATTAGTTTAACAACAAATGAAACTGTAGAGGCTGGGAAAGGGAATCCAGTAATTGTCCTAGCTTATGTACTATCTTCCAATAACCAAACAAAGCTTATCTGCATGTTATATACTAAACATTAACCTTACACCTGAACTCCCTATCTATTTTCTTGACACTACAACTACTTAGCCACGTTTCACAGACAATCAAATTGTACTTATATGTTTAGTGTATCCATTTATATAGCTTGTTACAAACGTTGAATTACAACTCTTGAGATTGAAACTTTGATCAGTATCCTTGGAGATTTTGTTCAAACATTGTGTGTGCATTTGTATTTCTGTTGATGTTTTCCCTTAAATTGCTATGTAACAATCTGTCCTATGTACATTCAAGTAATAACAATTAAGCATTTACTCTAAATGGAATTGTTTCACACCAAATTCGTGATTATTTCCAAAATTAGGCAATTTAACTTTCTCTTTGATTATACAGAGTTTAGGCATTTATACTGAGATTCTATGGTAACTGAGAATGGCCTTGTTCAATATCAGATTTGCATACTCGGCTATTTTCCTACAAAGCTACAACCCTCATGGGTAAGAAATGTTGGACTCGTCTTTCAGTCTGTATATTGCATTTACAACAACCTTTTATGAAAGTTAACGCTAGTCTTTCAAGAATAATGCATTTATGACTAAACACATGTTTACGTATGCACAGTTTTCTTACTACTGACATAATAACTTTCCTTATGTTACCATGACATTTATCTGCTAACTACATGTTTGTGTTGTTTTGCTCACCGTCTGCTCAAAAACCCGAGACTGCTTTAATACTTGTTGCCTTGCTTTTTGATATGTTGTTTTGTTTTCTTCTCTCTTTTTTTATATACTTTATAACAAAATGGCCAAATGTAATCCATGACACAAATAATGACATTTTATTTGAGATTTTTGTTATTTTTTTATATTATTTTCATCTTCAAAGTTTACGTTTTTTGCTTGTAAGTGCTTTGTGACTTCATCAATTTGGTACCTGAATTGAACCAGTATTGTTTGTTCTTACAAAAAGGCTCTGAATATTAAATCTGAGCTAGCATTTTCAGGATTCATATAGCTTGCCATTAAAACGTAACTTTCATCAACGTTCATACACTTTGGACAGTTATTAGAAAACTTTTGAATGCAGATGGACTTCAACTCATTTGTCTGGCTGGCAATGTTCAGATACAGGCTTCTTTCATCTGAGATTTGCAAAAGAAAACATTAGCATATCTCAACATCTAAATTCGCAAAAGTGAAATATTTTTACTTTAGAATGCTCTTTTAATTTGAAGCATAATTTAGTCATCACAAACTTACGGTCAGAGGCAACTAATTCATCAAGAGACATTTCAGTTTTGTTTTGTGTCAGTTCATATTATAAAGATGTGTTTTTTTCTTGTATTTCATTGATTGAATGTTCAATTATATGTCAGAATCTCATGCGTAATCAATTTTGTAATGTAACTTGAGATTTTTTTTGTAGAACATAAAAGGTGTTCATATCAATGTGGAAAAAATGTCAGATTTAGACTATACTACTTGTCTTTTGATATTTTGTGTGTTCATGAAGCTCTCCTGCTGCCCACCGGATACAGCAGTTGTTAAAGAGCACAAATACACAATCCATGACAGAAATTCTGGCTACATACCATCGGTGGGCAAATCAGGCCTTGGTAGCAGCAGAACTCATTGTGACAATCTCTTGTTCATGGGACAGAGTTGTCAATTACTTGAAACAGAATCGCAAAGAGCAGGGAAAGATTATACACTATTTATTACTGAAAAAAAGTCTAAAGAAGGCGTATAACAGAACACCGAACTCCATATACTGTACTGCTAGCAAAACTGGAGTCATGGGTACCGTTTTACCACTTACACAAACGCAAATTTACGCAATTATATTGGACCTTATTCACTCTGGAACAGCTAACTCCATCCAAAAAGGTATCCACAGCTTTCCATACAATAGGACATACATCTGAATAAAATGTTCTGTTCGATTTAATTAAGGAGTTTTAAATTTGTTCAGCAATCACACAAGACGTTAAAATCTGCGTAAGTTTTAAGTTTTGCGTAAGTGCTAGTAAAACTGTACCCAGAGGATTGAACCCACTGGTTGACACATCGCAAACATACCACATACCTCACCAAGGAAAGACGGTATCACCACAAAGTGTTTATTGGGATTTTCAATATTGTGAAG
>ENA-OREC01000240-OREC01000240.1-marine-metagenome-genome-assembly--contig:-NODE-240-length-18393-cov-14.160297_pt1 | contig 18393 bp, 12 predicted proteins | sample MGYA00248626_ERZ508543 | MGnify/ENA primary metagenome ERZ508543 (study PRJEB26211, sample SAMN05518279) | marine metagenome | isolation source: Puget Sound, Washington, USA | host: Bankia setacea...
CCACAGTTTCTGATATTCAACAACCCGATGTAACAACATGTGGAAAGAATTGATAATAATTATATTTAAAACTGTATATAGTACTTTGTGGAATAAAATCGCATTATACATAAAAGTGAGATTACAACATAAGTGTTGAGAATAGATGTGTTAGTATAGTCATAGAATGCAGAGAACATGTTGAAAGTTTAAAGATATAATATATACAAAAGAAATGTAACACAAACCACTTATATGTAAAGGCAGTATTATATTATATATATACACTATATATGTAGAAAAAATATGAACATTTTGTTTTTCTTCAATTCTCGCATGGCACAAACATTTCTAGGGACCTTCTATAGAGTAAACTCACTTTTGATATTTATTTTCTAAACTCTGTCAATGTAATTTTATTCATACCTTTCTTTTTAGAGTATAAATAAATTTGATTTCAATAATTCTCCTGCTTTTATAATATTTAAAGATATTAATTTATGTAAATTTTAGATATTTATATGGATATTAATGGGTTTTATATGTAAACAAAAATCATTACCAATCAATTGTAATATGAGATGACATTATTAATATTTGTTTCATTTGAATGTTTTTAATTATTACAACAATAATCACCTTAAATCACATTATTTTTGTTCTACATATTGTATTTTGACATAATATGAGCTGAAAAAAGATACATGGTTTGAACTCCTGACTATGTAAATAATATTATGCCCCCACCCGGTGCTCAGGGAATAAGTGAGTGTGCTAATATAAAAATGGCACTATCTATAAAAGAGAAAAGTAGATGAAACATTGCTAAACCTGCGCAAAGATATCAGATACCAACTGTTGACCTATCAAACATGATTACTAGAATATAAATGCCTATTTAACTTGGCTAATAAGTGGTCCTGATGAAACTTAATTCAAAACACAAATGTAAGGTAACAGAACACAAGCGTCTCATCTATTGCCTTATGATACGTTTATGTGCTCACAATCTTGTGTTGGCTGAACATACATAAATTATAGAGCCTACAGCGAGCTCTGTACATTGATATGTAAATTTCATCTTCTTTTGTATGTTGATAAAATTGTATACACAGAAAGTGTTATATAGGACAACAGTCTACTTTGTGTTTAGGTCTAGTTTTGACACAGTCAGCTTACTGTAAAGTGTTATTGAAAATGGCGCTGATCATGGAAAAAAATAAAAGAAAAAAATATGAACAGAATTGGCATCTGGAATGCATTTTTGTTATAAAATAACTTAATCAAACATTAACATTTAAACACATGGCACGTATAGTGAGAAATTTTAAAAAGAAAACATGAGATTGTGTGAAGAAATAGAAATAAGATAATTGGTTGACGTTAAGTCCAGCACTCATTTTAAAAATAATAACGAAAGCACCAATTACACAAACACATACTATTCTCAATAGTTGTAAGAATTTGAAGGAAAAAAAAATCTGTTTGAAATTGTTTTAGCTGTTAATTTAGGAACAACATTAATTAAATTATGAATGCTGATAAAATTCAGATTTTCAACAAAGGAACAATTTACAACAAAAACAAAAAAATATTTTAACAATTCAGAGAAATTGAACAACATAAAATCTACTGGACCTCCATCTACTATAACACAACATATTTATAATAAAAATCACTGCAATGGAATATTCCATTTAAGTATAAACTCAAACCCTTTTAAAGTGTAGAAAAAAAAGATTGTTAAAATGTACAAAAAGATAGAAAAAATAGTGTAGAACATTGAATTAGTTGGACGCTGACAGACTATGTAAGACACTCACTACAAAAAAGATTGAACTGTTTAGACAGGAAAATGGAACACAAACTTTTAGAACTCCTTATGGTATAATAAAGAAAGGATTTCAGAATTATAAATATGTGTGTATTATGCCATCCTTGTAAAAAGCGATTTACCAAGACAGGATAGACTTTCTGCTGGCTTACATATAAATATAACATTATGTACAGTGTATAAATTATAACAGTATTATAACAGACTTAACAGTCATTTTCACTAACAAATTAGTTTCTGTCAATACATCAATATTTTATAACCATTGGAAAAAAAATGATTTAACACATAAAAATAATATTTCTCGTTTAAAGTGACTATGTTCAAAAAAGGGTTTCTGCACATTTATTTCCTCAGTCTTTGTTATACACATGTCCCATAACTTAGGTTATAACCTCCTACACCTATGCTTGGAGACATAATGAAGATATGATAAAGTGTAAGATGTATAAAATCACACACAGCTACATATATCCTGCTGACATATATATGTTGTATATGATGAACGGCATGACAACTGTTCTGCCTGACCCAGCTCTCTATGATGGATCACTTTTGATGATCAGCCAAATTAACTACACATTACTCATATTCTCTAGTTTATCTCGATAAGTACAACAACTACAGCAAACATTTACAGTCATCAGGAAAAATGTGTGTGTAGATTCCTTACTCTGTAGTTTCATCAAGGTTTTAACTACTGATTGCTTTAAATGAATATATTTGCCTAGCTGAAGGTGTGAACTCTCTCGTCTGAGGTTACAAGCTCCTCTATTTTCAAAAATGTGGACAATATATGCAGTGTCAATAATGATTATGATACTCTACAATAACAAATCTACATTATAAGCGGTTAATACCTTTTGTTAAAAATTTGCTGACTTAAGTAAATGTATATGATTGGTATCCACAGTAACAAAGTAAGTGGCTCTTACTCTAATTTAAAGGAACTGATGTTAAACTGAATACAGCCTGATATGTTAGTGTTCACACTTCTTTTTTACTCAAAAGTTCCCAAGAATATATAGGAGAGCTAGATTGTTGTCTTTTCTTTGTTAGTTAGATGGCCACACTACACATTGTTTATGTAGAATCTCCCATTCTCAATGCTGTTTTAAATGATACATGATAAATATAGCACATCATAAAAAGGTTGACTAGACTATGAGAAAAATCATGATTTCATATAGTAGCGAGAAAAAATAAACAGTACAAATGTAACTTTGTTACATGTCGAATGGTTACTAACAATAAAATAAACGCAACTAATGAATAAAGTTCTAGATCTATCAATTGAGTGATACACTAAAACAAAGACATGAAAGGAAAATTGTAGTTTACACCAAACTGGTGATTGAAGCAAATATACTTTTTTTCTAAAAAAGTCATTGAAACATTTATCTTCAAGAGACATGGTGAAAGTGTAATGTTGCGTCCCTGGAGCATGGTCCTGATTCATTAACTATACCAACTCTCGTTCGTCACCGGCCAGGATGATTGTGGTGGCTGAGGAGATTCATGATGAGCACCGAGGACAACCGCATACGGATGACTCATTAAGTGCCGCTGACGTCACGATTGTCTCTTACGTCACCGTCCATTCCACGCGTTCAACGAGTACATTGAATGTTCCTGTCAACGAGAAACCAATGTCAGGGTGAGATTGTAAAGCCCAGTATATGTTTGAATGAGGCAAAATTCACTTATAGGAAAGAGTAATTGTTGAGAATGCAAATAACAATTTTGTGACTAAATATGGCATTTTTTTTTATATCAAATGATATTGCCATATTTTGATTTCACAGTTTTGTGTCTGCTCAATTTAGCGATTGACCTTGAAACACTTCCTCATACATAAAGTCTTGATTTCACAATGTCTGAATGTCGTAAGAGTTATATGAATGCAAACAGAAATCGCAGGGAGTTTGAGAAATAAACCACACACACACACATAACACAAAAAGTTTCAAACACTGCAAATCCTCCCTGTTTTTTTTATGAAACTGTTGTCTCTATGTATTTGGAAGTGATCTGTGTCAAGAAATCAAAATTTCCATTTTTTTCTCAATTAACTGGACTGTTTATATTTCTCACCCTGCATGGTTTCTGTTGGCATGCACAACTCTTATTTCATTTAGCTTTTTTTAACATTCACAATATATTAGAAAGTTTTCTTAACAGACAAAACTGCGAGTTAAGCCATCCATTAGGAGAGCCAAACGACTCTACACATGCCTGAACGTAGGCAATAAACAAATACATATCACAAATACTATGTACATATCACTACATTACATATGTCCGTCAGAACTACTATCATCTAGACTTATACATATACAAACAGAATGACTGAGTCTTTCATCGAAATCAAGTACATGTACACATATTTAAGTGTACAAATGGGGGTAAAATGTCTTATGATTTGCTGGCGCAACAGGTAAAATATAGGCGTTCTAAATCCCTGTAGAAATTATAGGAGAGATTTGTTAAGTAAATATATCCCCAGAGAAGAGCTTACCAGCATGCACGCTCACCTGCCAGGAGCCACTTTTAAACATCTGTTACATATTCTAACTTGCCATGGGATACACTTTTACCGTGCATACATAAACATATGTTACTGACCGGAATTTTGTTCTTCTGCTCCCGGTTATTTTATGTTTCCGACTGTGTACTTGTTATACTTTTTATGACTGAAGCTTATTTTACTTTTCATCAAATGTTGGTTTTAAGTGTTACAGGTCAGATCGCATTTAAGGGGTACGAATCAACAGTTTGTGTCCGTGAAACTTGTGTAATGTGAACTTGCTAACTCTCTCGCTCTCTCCTTCTTTGCAAGACATTCCTTTCAGTAATAAACCATCTGGTTTGTGGTACACAAGGGCCATAGAATCAAGCATCGTATCATTGAAAATGACCTCTAGCAACTGACCAACCTCTTGACCTGACCACAGCATACATTATCCGTCTAAAATTGTGTTAACCTTTCACCTGGTCACTTCTTAACTATCTTATCACGGTTCTATTGAAAATGACGCCCCTATTCTACGATACCTAGGGGTTTCAGTCGCTGTTATCTTATTACCCTGTTTGGGGTTGAATTATTTGGTCGAATGATACGTTTATGACGTCTAAGAGGACTGCCAATTATCTGTACTGTCCAACAGCTTTGCTTACTTCTGTTTGATCGTTATTGTCATATCATCTAGCATGCTTTAGTCTGGGGTACTAACTATGTTTTGTGTTCCTGTTACACACCCTTTACTGTAGCTGTCTATTCAACTTTACTGATTTGTGGACGTGGTTCTATTCATACACACCGTGCCTTTATTGACTATGTTGACATGTTCACATAGCTCATGAAAATAATACTATTGTTTCTCCGCGTTCATTGTTTTCGGTTCAACGTTTGGTATTGTATTGAGTCCTGTATATCAACAGCTATAACTCAACGTTACACACGAATTAAGCTGTATTTACAAAGCTCGAGTTAAAGATCATTGATCAAGTAACTTACTCGTGTCATTTTATTAGGATTCTGCTTGTTTCTCGCCCTACATGTGGAATTCTATCAATAATTGCAGCATTCCATCGATTTCTGATGCGATTGTTTACACGGTTCTCGCAATGTGATTATTGTGTTTCTTAATGAAATAACATCATGCAGGGGTGCGCTACATGTCAACTCTTCGAGAGTCAAACGGCGTTGTTAAAAGAGTAACAATTAAATCTTTGGATAATAATAGGATAAATTCACATTTACAGAATTAGCCGGGTAACCTTTTGATACGGGATATCCTAAGTTACAAACAGTCCTGTTCGTGAGCGCCTTTAAATTTGAAAAAGCCATCCCCTTGTTCAATAGGCCAATTTGCGTTTGCTTGCAGGTTAAATGATTCACTGGTTAGGGACTAGAGATTGGAGACTCCAATATGCTGGGCATTTTCGTCTTTGTTCTGCTTGCGAAGCATCTATTATTGTCATCAACAATAGCGTTAAGAGATCCGTTCATCGCTTAAATGAAAGCAGAATGCTAAATTTTCACATACAAATATTATAATTGCTGGCCTGTTTGCATTTTAAATAGGATTCCCCGTATCTCATTAAAAGTCAGAAAGCATCGAAATTTACAAATCACTGAGGATAAATTCCCTCCCCCCTATGACGGCGTCCTTTATTCGCCTATCAACCACGTTACATAGGTCATCGAAGCGTTATTAATCCATTTCGACTGAAATATTCTAATTCATATTTTCCTTTGGTCAACGTTTGCATATGATTTGAAACACTGTAATGCGCTTCATCTGAATAGTCACTGTTAACTTAAGTTAAAATAACGCGCTTTGAGGCTGTGGAAACACCGTCATATCGAGGTAAATTATAATACCATAAAACATTTTGTGCGCGAAATGATTCGAATGCTCTTTTCAATACCGTATCTAAGCGGTTTAAGGAATACTGTTTAAAATTTACAGTGTAAATCGAATACCGGAGAAAGTTTATTAACTTAGCCATAAGAAGTCGAAAGGCAAGTTAATAAGATACGGTAATATGTCAATATTGCCGCGAGATATTCTTACAGATGATTAATTTGTTAACAGGACTATGCGTCTGACTATCCAAACGGTTTTCAGTAGTATGTTTTGCCTTTTGAAAAACAAATCAGAGGGATGAAACCGATATTAAAGTTCCCGCTCATTATTATTAGATTTTAGGAATTGCCTCTCTGGAAAGCATATTAAATCGGTGGATACCCGATGCTAATTCAAATTTTCCTACGCTGTCGATTTGATTAGTCCGGACTGACGCAGCGTCTTTTGTGTGTCTGAAAACTCTGGTAGAAGCGAGACAATGGAGTACACTTCTAAATGGTATCACTGCTGAATACTTAAAATGCTTCCATCTGCTGATAATTCAGGTCGCTATGGTACCATTATTCCACATAGAATAGTTAAGCCGGTCAAATACACTTCCTTGATAATTTATCATATTGCATATATTTGGTCAAACTCATCAATTCTCATCTTGTGTGACTGTGTAAGCGGCTGATTTGTCACGAGACGGCAGTGGTTCAGTATATATATTTTCTTCTCCTGCGAAGTGTGAGTTACTTTTAATTCTAATTTCTATGTCAAATCAATAATTTTGTATAAACAAGGGAGTTAAAGTTTCCTTATTTATCGCGAAGTGGGCTAGCTAGGCTTCACCAACTGTCATTTAACGAGACACTTCCGAGGCCATAAAATCACTTATTCCATAAAACTATTTGGGAACTTTTGTACATAAAATAAATGACTATATCAGTGAAATAAATCATTTTATAACACATTACTCAGTGTAACTGTTTTAAAAGCTTTATCCTATTGTGGACGGCAATCAGCAGAAAATTAAAGGTGTGCGATCTAGTCAGTGATACTGTCATCGTTTGCGTTTTTTGCTGGTTATTGGTAACACCCAGAAGCAAAGTGGTTTTGATCAGTCGTCAACTACTGTCATTGATACCATGTACCTGTCGAATTTGTGAGGAATTATGTTTCAATGGCTTTTAACAAATACTTCATTTGTCTGTGAAGAAGAGATATTTTGGCAAATCGGCGCATGCGCTTTGACACTTGAACAATTGAAATACCTACTAAAACCCTGTTACTAGTTGAGAGAGAAACAAATGTAGTTTAACTTATCATACATTAATGTCAAGAGCAGTATAAACATCAACTTCTTTAGCTGGTTAGATCTAAATTCAGAATAGAAAGATATATTCCTCAATTTATAAAACTGTCACCTTCGAGTGTGTATTGCAATGATCGTCTTATAATATAGCAAAAGTAGATGATAGTTTGAAATATGCAGCTTATATTTTTTCTTTTAGGATTTAGATACATGGCACATATAATTATAGTTTCAAATTTTGAAAAATGATTGTATAGTTATGAACACGTGACTTTATCACTTTAATTATATTTAAGTACAATATAATGGCCTTGTTTGTGGTTTAAAGTAAAGTGTGCAACTTGGATTTAACATACACATACCCTAGAATTAACGAACCTTACTTGTATCAGTGTTAATAAGGTAGTTTATTATTGAACATTTGTACCTAAGATTAAACGGGAGAAATAACACACCTGTGTCTTAAAGTGGTAAACCTGCGGTCAAATGGCGAATCTAAATGGGAGAGTATATACTTGGTAAACTTCGAAAAGTATTGACTTGAAAAAGGAAATATCGAAAGTGTTGCCTGGTTGAAGTTTGTTAAGTGTTGTTTGTGTGTTCGCACTACAATAGTATTAGGAAAGGACAGTGGTAAATAGCTGCATTATCCCTAGTAATCATACATGGTCGGGACGAAATGATAATTTAATGACTGATCTCATTATTACTTTAGCTCTTCATCTAATCGACGAAAAGATTTGACCTAGGCGCGGACAAAATTGGGTCTATTCCCTCAATCACGTGAAAGGAAATAAGCGATAGCCATCTAAAGGTAGAGGCCAACCCATTGTCAATTGTTTGATAATTTCCCCAACTTTTCTATGAAACAGGACTAGATGCTTGGGTTTCTATGTATGTAGCGAGATAAAATCTAGTCCCGCCGGTCCGTCCACCCGGACAACGAAGCATGGGGTAAACCACTCGCCTTTCTGCAGACACCCGCACAAAATACATGGTAATTAAGACAGGTGCTTCTACGCCACAGAACACCCATAAGTATGACAAGTATAGGATGCGTTGCTCACTATGTCAGTGTTATAGATAGTCTTACTCTTAGAGGTTAACACATCAGAGTTAATGATCAGATAAAATTGGTCATACGATAGTTCAAAACATGGAGTAGTAAACAAAGCATTCCGTTTTCAATTGTATGCATATTTATATATGGACACACTTATAAGGGGGTTGTGTAAGATTTACAAATGACTCAACCGTACACTTACTCTATCCACATGTATTTGTTTATGTTTGCCATTATTCTAAAACGCCTATTTAAAAGATTGGTCAAAATTATGCACAATAAAGAATGAAGACTTTGGGAGAGTAGTTGTGTATACAACATCTTTGAATTGTTCAAAAATAAACAACAACAAAAACGCGTCCAAAAAGACCATAGAAATAAAAAGAATAAACGTAAACAAAGTTAATAATATTAGTTTTAATTCTACATTTATTTGTAATATTGAAATGTGTTTTTTTAAATTATAACAGTTAGTGTAAACATATTTCAATGTAGTTAATCTTGCTGACAAATATATTTATTTGTACAACTGTGTTTTGATATAAATTATAAGAAAGTATTCATATACAATCAGTTTTAATTTGTGTGCGATGTATATTCGATTATTTCGAGCATGTCAACTTGAGGTATCTTTTAACCATATTTGAAATTATTTATGATCTAATAAGGACCACCCGTATAACAGCTATTGTATTGTAAGCTATTGTGTATGTCAGTACTTCACAGTTATCTTAATTCTGTTCTTTATATGCTTTATTATATCACAAGATGTATGGGTAACATATGTACCTTGACTTATTTAGAATCACAATTATTCGATATTATTTAAATTTTACAGCATAATTGTTAGTGATAAAGAATTCATAAATATGTTAGATATGTTATGTTTACAAATACACGACGTTACACATTGACGACATGTTGAGCATGTTTTTATTTACAATGTTGACATGTACGTGGAAGTCTGACATATTTCTAACACTCCTTTCTCACCCATGTAAGGGTAGCACTATCAGATTATTAAAATTTGTCCTGGTTTATACACTAACAAAAGGTTTTTATTTCAAAATATAAATCAACAGAGTTTTTTTTGGCAAACCGATGTCTTCAATATTTTCTTAAATTTAAATTCACATTAATTTTAAATTGTTCACTTTTAAAATTCCCATTGTATTCATTTTATTGTATTTTTGCGTTCCATGTTTTTCTTTAAAATTTCAATTTACATAAATGAATAAACACTAGTCTGGAAGTGTTTCATTTAGAGAAAATATGTGTATGTAACAGCAATAGCTTGTCTGGGAAATAACACACACTTTCCCTGTAACACATTGCTCTTAACTGAGACTTCTTTAATGAATGGTTGTTCTATGCCCATGTAAAGCCGTTTGTGTATTTACATCATAATTCATTTTCTGCATCTCGATCGTGTACAGTCTCTCAATCAATTCCATACGTCCAAATATAGTCACTTAAGTGATATTGGCGAATTTTTCGCGCAAATAAACAATTGCATTTGATTTATAGAGATAGTGGTGGAGATCAATATAATATCTGAGTTTGTTCTGTCACGGGTCAGATATAGAGCTGGGGAACAGTCTCAAGAAAAAAAGATATTGACCTAACAAACGAGTATGGCGGGGAGAAAGTGTGCACTAGTTAACACACTGTACATAACACGTTTGCCAACAATTCACTGCAACAATCCACTTTACACCCAATGTTTTAGTATTAGATATACAACAAACAACACGAAATGTGTACTCACCGGATCTTGTAGATCGGAGGGATCCGGATTTTCCGGACTCTTAGATGTAGTAGAACCTGCGCCTTCGCGGTCATCTATCACTAAGTCTATAGGCATTTTGCCTTTTAAACAACTTATGTATCGATGACAAAAATTGTCACATAGTTCATGAACCTGAAATATACAAAGTGGAAGACATATTACTAACGGTACATGGAAACAATATAAACATTGGTCTGATTTATATACCGATGAATTTCATAAAATGTCATAGTATTTATTTTTTAGCATGGTTTACAATATAGTGGACACTTGTGAGTAAATCTCCTATCTCCAAGCATTATAAGCATAGTTAGAGAGATATTGAACATTTTATTTGCAGGTATTCGTTTGTGAATATTTAAAGATAGTAGTTAAAGTTGGCGTAATTGTCCTTCCTAATGTTAAGAAAATCTCGATAAAATCTTTTATTTGCTCAGGTAAAACATGACAAACAGAACTATTTTAAAGCGAGTAAATTTGTTAGCTTATTTCTTATCGGGCTGGATTTTTGAGCGCCCGGAAGGTCGTATCTAGTCCCACATTACTGGATTGTTAAGTTTAAGAAATATTATCTAGATAACATTGAATACACCATGAACAGACCTAAACGATTTAGTTTGAACTCCCTGTAGTGGTTAGGCTAAAATAGTGGATAAGAATGAAGTCAGCAAATGAACTATATTTCGTTCAGACAAACTAGAATACGTAGGTGTGAAGAAAGGGGATAGACAATAAACAAGCGAAATAATACCTTACCTTTTCTAATTCCAACAAATGGAAACGTAGCACTTGTATAGCCTGTATCATCTGAAATTAACCAAAACAGTATACATTATAATGATTTGCTTACAATTTATTTTCTCATTTTCAGAACTTGTTTTTTAACATATAAATCATTTTGTAATTAGTTATACCATTTACTTTCTTACTTGTTACTTGTAAATGTAAGAAAGAGTATACTTGTATTACGGTATTTATCTACACAATACTTTGGTCATGAATCTTATGAAACAGCGGTCGAGTGTGTGTACACGGATTTTGTAAATATTCAGTGTCGCTGACGTTTAGATTCATAGACTACTGCTAACGTTATTAACGACGTCAACATTGGGCCGCCATTAACACAGGTCAGAACAGCGGATGCCGTACTAGTATTAGTTATTGAACCTCACGGCCATACTAATGCACGGTAAATTTGGTTCGTCGCGAATATTTATTAGTATATATTCATATGGGAAAACGATTATGTACTGGTAAATTCCTTCCATATGATATAACGTATGTGAAAAGTATGGGGTATTTGTTATAGTGTCATTGTGAGGCACTGGTGGGAGTTTAATTACATCCACCATATTGGCGATGGATACTTCAACCTGGAGCCTAAATGCACGCTGATTCTGGGGAAATTAACACCTTTACAAGCGGCTCTGACGAATCTCATTAGTGTGCTAGCCCATCTGTAGGTTTTTGCGGAGATTTTGTATATTTCTGAACGAGCCATGTGTTCTACCTTTTACTATTATTTTCCAGAACCATGTATAAAAAATCGGCCTTCGTCGGAATTCTTCATTCCACGGCACTTAAAATGTGAAATAAAACGCGAACACTTCGAATGAATTTTATGGCAAGTCTGACATTTGGCTGACTTTAGGAAATTCAAATACCCGTAATTTTCTCCACTAGAAATGTGAGAAAAGTGTGGTGTACACACTATGTACACGATAAACGGTGAGACCGTACCAGGATGGTTATCATAAACATCTAGAAGGGTTTCGTGTTTCACATACAAGACACTCCGTGAATGGTAAATACATTTATACCTAACGACGGCCGCGAACCCAATGTTTGGACTGGATGTATGCATTCAAAACCTGAACACTACACAGCGATTTTAACAAACAGGATTTTAACAATTTTCACAAACTTGTTCAACACACAATTCAGTGTTTTAAACATAATATAGTTTGCATACTGTGTTAACACCAGAAATATAATAACAACTCAAACTTACCAGGCTGTCTAATTCGTGATTTGATGAGAATAAAGGTTTATCCGACCTCGCCTGAAAATATGGTACAACACTAAATTATTAAACCGAATATTCTAGGTACAAGATGAGATAATAATGTATATAAGTTATCTCTTAGGTGTATTTGTGTTCTTAAAATCAAACAGTGTTGTTATAAATCAGTTTTCTTATGAAAAACAGGGCTGTATATTTTTAAATCTAGAGTACTATTATTCACAAACAACTCAGATTTATTTGAAGAAGCGTTTTTTATGTCAAATAAAGACTGGTCAGGGCAAATATTACACTTGAATATTTTTCAAAATTAAGTACACCATTTTAAATAAATATTAAATGACTTCAGAATTAGGGTTTATTTTTTTTAAAAGGACATAAATCTCTGCTCTTGTCACAATACTGATCTGTACAATACGTTTGTTTTGTGTAAGGGCATACCATGAAACAATAATTGTGTTCAAGCTAGATTGACCCTATTGAATAACTGAAATCAAATGCTTTAATCACTTCATACTTAAATAATGTTAGTTTTAATTGTCTAAATATTAAGTGTTATCCCGTGTAATCGCATAAAGCTTTAAACCACACTAGTCTGGAACCGGATCGGTTTACCTAGGGATTTATTGGAGTATTTAACTTTGTAAAATACATATGCTTTTGATAATGTTTGATAGAAAATAATAAGTAAACAATGGAATAAATATTGACCAGGGTTATCTAAAATGCATATCTAAACCGAACCAGCATGTGCATATTTAACTGCTTTGATCGCCGATCTACTTAGTCGATTAACATAAGCAGTTATATTTTATGGGGCGAACATAATGTACAAACACAGGGTCTAAAAATTAACGGTATCAAAGCTGAATAATAAATTGCATGAGTAACGTGCTTAAAATATTAAACAATTTTACGGTGATGATACAAGAATAAAAACAATAAAAAATAACAATAAATATTTTTTGGGGAAAGAACAATTGCAATAGAAATTCAATATCGAGGTTAATAAAATAGTATGTATATTGAACGTACCAGAACTTGTTTACTAAATACGGCAATGTCCTCGTTGAAAGACTCAGATGAGCACACATCGCCCCCTGCCACACCAGGCTCCCGGGGGGTACAGGTCGCCAACTCACACTTCTCAAATATTAGTGCCAATAATGGGAATAACGGGTGCCTAAAACAACGAGCACCAAGTAATTAATATATCCTTAAACTGGCAAAATCCAAAACCGGCATAACAGGCATATGTAATTATTATATTTATATATGTTTAAAATCACCTTATCTTTACGTTATTTTAAAAAACAAACACCACAATTATGTCAATTTATTACCGTCTAATACTTATTTCTAATATTTCGTTTATATCCTGATGCGTTTACTTGCTGTTTTTGGTCCAAACTCTGTAAATTGTATCGAGGTTAAAAAGAGAAATGCAATGGAATTTTACGTTCACACTTTTGAGTTCAATCTAATTTGAAAAGCAATGACCGTGTTGGTTCAATATCAAAGTAACTTGAGCTGGAAGAAAAGTCTTCCCCCAATACATCAATCTTCTGGACTCATTTGTCTGAGTTTCAAGGCATTTCCTGCGTTGAACGAATAGCGTCATAAAATGGATGAATTTCTTGCGTGTTTATAAAAATATGCTAAAACATAGCGGCCAGCCATTTTGTTTTTTCGGTGTTTATCTTGTTTATGTATTGGTGTTTGGCCTGGAGCATCGCGAGTGTTTCTGTACTTTATCACATAGCGAAATTCGGCTGATGGTATTTCTGTGTTTAGCCATGTCGATTCACTGTCAACAGTACACGTTTAATGCAGTCGAAGTGTGGGGAAAGACAACCGATCTTGACTAACAAGAGTTGACATGGTCCTTTCAACTTGACAGAGGCAAAGCAAGCAACAGATTACAGAATGTTAATTATAGCCCTCCAAATCGCTTAATTGTAGGTAGTTTCCGATATATTACATTTCTTTGACATGGTTTGCTTTTCTTTATAATCTTCCTTAATCTTTGAACTTAAATGGTAGTTTGTACATACACTATTTGCCGTCGCGATTCGTAATGTACTTTCAAACTTTACTAACCACTTGTAGAACTTGTGAACATAGTCGCGCTGTGTTTTAGTTAACTCCATATTGATTGTTTGAATATTTGACTGATTCCTGATAATTCCCAGTGTTGATGGTTGATGGACTTACCCATATATAGAGTCTTTATCCCGTTTTAATTGACTATCCTGTGTAGGGTTGGTACCGACTCCAGCCATAGAGTTACTGGTGGAGTACGGGGGGTACGAGGAGTGCATAGATCCGCCATGGTTTACACTATGAGGGGGCAAATGCCCACTTGGAATAGAAGTCCGATGAGGGTCATACATATTCTCCATTCCGGCGAGTGCTCCCCCCGGATAGTGTGCCGGGAATTCATTTTCCAACTGAAAGTATAAACAAACATCTCAGACTTGCAGGAAGATCCAGAAAATAAGGCACATGAGCGTACAACGCCATTCCCGAATCAAAGCCAATCGCAGAGGCCGTCTAAACAGTGTTAAACACAATCCGATCCATTTCCAGAAAACCATAACTAACGGTTATAAACTTCCATTAAACACAGACACAAATACCGCGTATAACATGGGTAACCTAATTATGAAAATTATGAATCGGTATCCTTACCCTTTGAGCCATGGACTTCGTCAAGGCAGTCCAAGGCAAAGGCTACGTATATTCCAAGCCCGGGCTATCCGTATCCAGTGAATACTCCCGTAGTCCCGTGCACGTATATCCGTATGGCATAAACAAATCCGAGATTCTGTCAAAGAAATACAAAACTGTCAATGTTAGTAAACGTTTCTACACACTATCATCACAATCCTAGTTTAGCAAGTATGTTGTCTGTAGTATCGGCCGGTGCCCGTAAACCTGTCAATCACCGCGATACCACTACGCGATTCAACACACTGAACGAACGAATGAGCTGTCAGAAAAAGATATATCGTCTCTGGGCGGGACACTCCACCAACCGTGAGGCGCTCAAATACGCTACGCAGCTTTCAAACTTTGTGTGTAGGATATAATCAGACCACACTTTAGGTATTTGCAGATAAGAAAAAATGATTTTCGGTTATGATATATCACATTTTGATACAGGCCCACAATTCTCGCTAACTCGGCGTCTGGATTTGTCAGATTCGATCAATGTGCTAGATGGTAAGACGGCTAGCGGAGATCTCTGCACCACTTCCTGCAGACATGTCTATTTTTTCTGGCACTGTCATAGATGAAAACAGTAATAAGGTTATCCGGCAGTAACAAAAAAATATCTCAGTGAGAAGCGAAAACAGTTTCAAACTTTTAACTAGTATATCATTTCTATGTCTATGTTTTCACTCGGCTTCCTGTGTCATTTTTTCCGGTACTAAATATGTATCACTTTTACTAATATATATTTATGAGATTTGAATCCAAGAAATGAATAGACGATGTAAAAAGTCACCGCGCTTTAAGTTCTTTCAAATCGCGAGATTTATTAATATTGGCATTAAGTGTTAAGATCGTAATAATGTTAACTATGCCGGAGTTTGATTTGCGGAGCTCTTCGCCAGCATGATAATACACAGTATTTAACTAAAAATGTAACATTGATGTATGTACACTCAAGTAGACAATCTTTTATTGTAATCCCGCAGCGTACCTTCACTCAGACCGCGGTGCTGGGTGGAGCTAGAACTTTAACACAGCGCGATATCACAGACAGACCGCCCACTCCAGTAAAAGAACACGCCCTACACAATCGATCCGCCCTTCTAACAGTGAATCAGATGTCACAGATACGCCCCCTTCATACACTATCGCAGATTCGCAAGCAATAGCTAAAATACGTTATTTTACAAATAAAATTGGGAAATAATTGTGAAATATAAATGCACCATAATAGTCTGCAGTTGTATAATATTTTTGTATCAATTGCGTTGCATTTATTCGCTTTCGAGTTTGCTTGTTTTATACGGTGCGGAGTAATTTGTTTTCATTAACTGTACGGATTATATAGTGACATGAAAATGTCTAAATTTATATAATTGTTCAATTACATTGATAAGGTATGCTTCAAACAGAGAGTGTAATTTCTCTTAATGTTTTAAAATTGCTTCAAAAGTTGGATTAAAGTGTTTTAATGAGTAAATCTTCTCTGTTGCAATACGCAGATAGCTATTATTATAAGCTAACTAGATGTAATTTTCAAAGACAGTTTTTCAAAAGACACGGATCTCCGTAATGCAAATATTAACATCACCGGTCGTATTTTGTAATACTAATTGTGCAGTTGAACACGAACAATGCTTAAAATTAAAAGAACATAGGTATATATACAACACCCTTTTGCGTGTTCCATATTTTATTACGTATTGTTTACTTTTTTTCTTATTCGTTACGAACAATTTCGGCATTTGACATTACTATTGTCTTAGCATAATTCTCAAAGGTTATTTTATAAACTAAGATACACATTTACTTTAAAATCTGGTTGCGTGTGTTGACTGTTCTACTATATATTAAGTATAGAGCACGAATGCACCGTGTCACTATGGGCACCGTGTCACTATGGACGTACGTACTAGCTCATGAACAGTTGACACTGAAGTTAGGGCAATATGTTGGGTAATATATGGAGTGAAGCGACCCCAGTATAACCCCGTAAATGCTCCACAAAGGTGATGATGGTGAGGTAACGATAAAGGTTCTGATAAGGGGCCAGATAAGAGTGTTCCTTCGATGACATGACGATGATAACGGCTGCGTCTTCTAGACCATCTCTGGGTCAATGGATACCTCCTAACAAGAAATCCAAAGCCAACCAGCCATCCAATAAAATGTCCATAATGACCCTTAACTTTCAGTTTTTATTCTCATAATTGTGCAGATTTCTGTTCAAAACGAAACGGAACGAACCCATATCAGGAAAACAAATCAAGTGTGAATGACTGAATGCGTTTTCTAGATCACCGGATAGATCAAGATAGCGAGCGAAATTTAATTAATTTCCACGAGAAAGGGTTTCCCGCTATCATTTATTTTTACGTATGAAAAGTGTTTATTTCAGGGTAAATATTGTCTTTGCAAGTGAGAGGGATTTGGGACAGCTTGACACACCATCTTGAAACAAAACTACCAACGTGCTGGAACAGGCGGATGACATTGATATTTGTCCCGTCGCTTCGAAACATGGTCAAAACTTCCTCTTTGAATGAATGACCTGTATATTCATTGTATATGCTTACATTTAATTACAACGCTATATTTAAGAAATGCATTAAATAATAACTTTATCCATTGAAGACAATACACGGACAATTTAGTACATGTGACTTGTAATGTAAACTGCGTGCGTCTGATAACATACAGTTCTACGTAGCAGAGGCGATTTGAAGAGAGGATTACATAAACATGCACACATGATCTACTATTTTACTCCTGTTGCCGCTATTTTATAATTGTTTGCGTTTAATAGCCTACACAATAACTAAAAAAGAACACATGTCGTTAAATGGAAATTATGATGCATACATGGCGCTAGTGATTGCAAATAAAACATGCATTTATTGCACTATACTAATATCCAGGTAGTTACTAGAACTGCTCGCGATATACTGAAGCTTTAATATAAACAAATACCTATTATTTATTGAGTGAACCTATTTAACAAAATAATTTCCCATGTTGCCATCAAACAGTCAAATAGTGTTTTTATTAAATTGAAAATGAAAAAGGCATGCATTTGCACGTTCTTTATAATTGTGATAACACATAGAGCAAACATATCATAACAAACCGTTTCATACAAAGTTGTTAAGGGTCTTTAACATAATATCGATGTAATATCACAATCATTGTCACTGACTATGTGTGTACTGCTTATTATAGATATATTGTTGGGTAAACATCTTTGGTAGATTAACAACACTTATTTAAATAACTCGCCCGCTTGAAATGAAGTCATTATTATATATTCTTCTATTATT
>ENA-OREC01000241-OREC01000241.1-marine-metagenome-genome-assembly--contig:-NODE-241-length-18387-cov-14.641289_pt1 | contig 18387 bp, 10 predicted proteins | sample MGYA00248626_ERZ508543 | MGnify/ENA primary metagenome ERZ508543 (study PRJEB26211, sample SAMN05518279) | marine metagenome | isolation source: Puget Sound, Washington, USA | host: Bankia setacea...
TTATTATTATTATTATTATTATTATTATTATTATTATTATTATTATTATTATTATTATTATTATTATTATTTTTATTTTTATTTTTTTATTTTTTTTTATTATTATTATAGTGACTAAGCGCATTTTACATTGACTCGCTTAACTAATCACCTACTTGTACTGTTATGTAATTCGATATATTTAACTTGGAGGAAATATTAGCCACGTAGCTATTAATTGGAAAACAACTTATAAAAAAGCAGGTTTATATTAAAACCGTACACAAACCAGATGCTTGTTTGTGCTTCCTTCAAATATCACCAGCATGTAACAAACTCATTTAATTAGTACATGTATAACAAATAATTATTATAACAAATTAGGTTGAACGTGAATCTCTGCTGTGTACCTTTAATATGTTTGACGAGTATTCATCTTACATAGGAGTATACAGTACAAATATAGTAAAGTATGTACCGAATTACACAGCCTTACATTATAAGCTAACAGTTATCACTTGACATTCATTTAACGTGTAACATACTGTACATGAGATAATAGAGTCCACGCATAGTGATCTACCAGAATTGGTGCTCTATGTGGTTTTATTTGTTAAAGCAATGAACATGACAAATGCTCTTTCTACATTCAATATACAAATGTAAACTTACATATTAACCGCCTCACATGGATGACGTCACACCACGAGTACTTATATCTGGTCAAGGGAGGTAACAAATGTGCGGAGTTTGCATACATATAAGTACTGGTGTTTTTTCCAGCAAAATTAGTCTAATTTTGATCCTATAATTATATTTGCTAATTAATTACATTGCAGACAGATATATTTGTATAACAAGTTAATACCACAATGTGCCATAAAGGTTACTCGTACCCTTGGTCCTAATCTGAGCACAGGGCTAGGGAGTTAATTAGTAGGCGTAATCTGATTGGTGCTCTATATAAGGCTCTTTATGACGTTATCATCGTGTGAATCTGTTCTACTTTGGGGTATTCCATGCGGGCGTCATCTAACCAATTACAGCAAAGTACATAGGGAAGATTTGAAGATTTAGTAATGCAGAATCGAAGTATTCCAAAGAAGGTTCACTCAAACCAAGTTGTTGATTATTATTTAATGTACTCTTACGTACTACATGTATTTTCTTATGCTAGTTTCCCCGTTGACTGTATTTCTAACACAATCATTATTTTAAATATAGACGGTATTTGATGTTGATATCATCTATATAAACTTGATATCCTACTGAACGAAGATATATCGGTCTGCTTCTATGTACTTTTATACGTTTATTCCAAAAATAGTATTTTGATGAAAATTACCAAACTCTTATCATAACGGCGTCGCTTTTTAGTTTATAGAAAAATGTTTGAATGAGCTCGTAAAAAGCAAGTTTAGAGTTTCACGTTATTTAAGTCAAGTGACAATCCAGTTAAGATATTGAATTCGCTGTGTTTGCTGCATCAGATAAAAACAGAGACAGTACAAGTTACTAGAGATACATGAGCCATTTAAGTGTTACCTCCCCATTTTTCAGACAATTCTAACCGCTCATAATCATCTTACACAAGTTCAGATTCACACCTATCAGGCAAGATGATTAAAGAACCCTCGATGCCATTAATGTTTATAACAATACATTGGGAAATACATCATCAACTTATTCATCAGATCACAAGAGGTAGATCTCGTATATATGGTAAATTGACACATTGATAAATTGATATTGGCATTATACCGATGTAATTCGGCATTTTAAAAGGTAATTGTAAAGTTCCAACCTATCGAGTACTTGATATTAGCACACAGTAACGACTTTGCAACACATAGTGAGTGTGGTATATACAAAACACTTACATAAGAACATTAAGGATTTATATCAAAGCTGGCTATTAATATAGTGTCACTCCGATGCGTCGAAATGAAAACAAAGCCAGAATTAGCGGTATCAGTAGAATATCAAGTGTGTTTGTATTAATTTCGAAACGACAGCAAATGTATTCTCTTTGTTTCCGAACTACTTTATACAGCCAGATATACAATGTAGTATGTACGTCGTTAGTAAAAGCGTCATGACTTGTTCTTTATAACGTCTACAAATGTGTCAAATCTATATTATAGAAATGACAGTCGTTGTGATAACATGTGCCATATTGTATGTGTGTGTTTAAACACTCTTTGAACAACACACTTAACAGGTTAAGTATAAGGTGGCATGATAATTACTTCCCTGCCATAAATCTCAAATTTCTAATTATTCAATTTTAGTAGCGCTACGTGATGTCGAACATGGTTCATAGACTCCTTATCTTGTTTGACATTGAACATGTTCCCTTCTAAGGTAAATAAGGTACATTGGTTTTGAAACTGTTCTTAGACATTATTACAAAATGCAAAATAAGCAAGTACACAAAGAGAATACATTGTTTTATTTGTTAACCAAAGTATGTATAAAATTGTCAATAATTCTCCTCCCTGTCACAAAATATTCGAATTCATCCATTTTTATTTTACATATGCTAATGAAACAAAACATCATTGAAACATGTGTATGTAATCGTTAGAGTATATTTGTCACTGTCTTCGTGATTAAGAGACCTAAGGGAGCGAGCGAATCGAGAGCCCGTGGTTTCTTAATGGTGAAGACATTGAACAAATATACTCTAAATAGCTTGGTGTCTGACTTATTTTGCGATAGACAACGCATGTAATTCTGCACGTAGGCCAAATCAAGTATCTTAGTAATTAAGAACATATCCATACACCGTACTATATCCATATACCAATATATTCGCTGTCTTCATGAAATAGACATTCAGAATACGCTAAATGTGTATTGAACGTGTTGATGGAGCATACACTTATTTTTAAAGTCGAACGTATATATATATTAAGTATATAAAGTTCTCAACCACCAACAATACTAACATCTAAACTAAAATAGGTTACACATAGTCATTGCCATTAAAGACGACACTATAAGGACTTACTGAAGTATATAAGCACGTAAAGTGTTGCCGAGTAACGTGGTTCTGGCATTTGGCTAATCAATAGGTTATATTAAATTAATACTGCCACTCTTAACATCTCAACCGTTACTGTTCGTGTTTGAAAGATATGGGTAATTCTGTCCCTGACAAAGGATACTATTTCTAATAAGCTTACTTTAAATACTGTTCGCCAAAAGGTTATATTAGTGTTGTTTTTGTAACTATTTGTTAATACATTTCCTACCTCTCATTGAAGTTCACTCCTTTGCTGTTGAATACACTTCTTGTCTTACACTGCACTGTTTTGTCTTTTCCAATGTAACTAGTAACTGTTAGAACGTTTAACTTGATAACAATAACTTTTTGAACAGTTTATATACATGCTGTCTAGTTGATTTAGTTTTCACTTTACACTGTCTGCGACTTTTCAAAACAGTGCTTCTTCTCTCTAGGTGTGTAACTCTGATACAGCTTACCCTTCCTCCTCTTTTTCTTGCTTAGCCATAGTTTGATTGCGATTCTTGTGTCAAATGTAGCAACACTAACTCCACTCATAGTAACTGAGATGAGAATGTCCAAGTTTTCTGACTTTAGTGAGCTACGATATTTGTTTTTCAGTCTATTTTGAGTGCTGAAACTCCTCTCGCATTCAACGCTTGTCACTGAGAAACACAGCTAGGCAAATTCAGTCAGATCTTGATGCATATTTATCACTCTTTTGCACACACTAGGGATTGACATACTTGTGTATGAACCAGCCAGCATGTATTTCATTCTTGGCCACTCCTGAACAGGTTTGTCTTTATTTAACAGCTTCTTCACTACTTTACTAGTCTCTTGGTGAACTTCTTGTAGGTCACCATGCACAATTCTCTATCTTCTCCGAACAGTATGCTTAAAGCCTCTAGGGCATATATTTGATCTCATTTTCACTTGACTCTGCCACCATTGATGGATCTAGCAACATTCCAAAATATTTAAATACTTCACTGTCTTCTTTTCTGAGCCTATGTTTGATGTTCTTGTGTAACCTGGCGGAGTACTCTCTTCTTCAACACTCAAATTGACTTTCCACATTTTGAGAATAGTGTGATTCTCTCCTTCAAGAAAGGCTGCTTTGCTTGATTGTTCATCTTAAATTTCAAGTTTTCCTCTCATTGTGGTCAAACATTGGCCATCATGGGATTCCAAGAAATTCAACTGACCCAAAGTTACATCCATTAAGGGTTGTACCTCTGAAATCCAATATTCTGTTTCTGTAACTGTTAACATAGAACACATAGGCATTCGTAAACATCTAGCATGAAAGCGACAAGAAAGGTTGATTTACAGTCAGAGAAATACTTATACAGACCCTTGCAACTGGGGACTCTTCTGCAAAAGTTGACAATGTTGCCAGTATAGAGCTGTAGTTGGCATACACAACATCAACAACATTCTTGAGACCTAACCACCGGATACTGTGTGGCTCCTTGATACTTAGATCTGGTTCTCCCAGCACAGCTTGTATCTCTTTCAGTCGTTCTACCCGCAAGCTTGAACTACTCATGAAGTGATAAAGGGCACCATACCTAAGCTTAAATTTCTCCAATGTATTATCTTTTTTTTGATTGAGGTTGAGCATATGTGCTATGCAATGGCTTTGTACCATAAATGGTGAACATGTTGCCTTTAACTGGACACCAACACCTGTTGTATGCCCCGTCAGTGCCTAATGAAACCATCTTTCCAGTATCGAGACCCAGCATGGACGACAGACATACGATTACTTCACTGACAATGGCGTGTGCCTTTCCAACTTTAATTGGTAGATTCTTTAGGAATTTAGTCACTGGATTGCCTTCTTTCAAATACCTTACACAGATAGACAAATGCTTGTGGGCAGTCAGATCAGTACTTTCGTCTAACATTATAGCATACACTCCAGATTCAACAATACCTGAAACTAATACCCTCTCAAACATGGTACTTATGAATGACTGGATCTCTGAAATGGTATCCCTGCTTAGGTTCTTATTTTTTAAACTAGCCCCATTTAATGCCTGAATCTATAGTAAGCTGATAATCTTTAATGAAGACAAGTTCCTCTGTTAAATATTGTGCGAAATAACTTGAGATCGTATAAATATAAATATTATATGGTATTAACCAATCAATGATGAGTTGATGAAGACCCTTTTGTATGTACGAGGGGTGATCAGTATATTCGTGGACAACACCTTTCACGATCGCAGTAAATAAACCTACCTAGTATATATTATATAATAACTGAGTCAACAATGTTTGTTTCAGCCTACTCTGATCAACCAACTTTGTAATGAGACAAGACAAATGCTATGGACAGCGAATGTTTGAAAGTTCAATGCCAGTACTGGTTCTTTGAAACCTACAAAAGAAGCACTTTTTGAAAAGATTAAAGGTGCACATTATAGGCATGTACTTGGAATCATGCACTTGATGCAAACCCGCCATTGTGATTATGAACGCATACTGGTGTGTAAATGCATTGAACGCTGAAAGCATACTGGTGTGTAAATACATTGAACGCTGAAAGCATACTGGTGTGTAAATACACTGAACGCTGAAAGCATACTGGTGTTTAAATGCACTGAACGCTGAAAGCATACTGGTGTTTAAATGCACTGAAAGCTGAAAGCATACTGGTGTATAAATGCATTGAACGCTGAAAGCATACTGGTGTGTAAATACACTGAACGCTGAAAGCATACTGGTGTTTAAATGCACTGAACGCTGAAAGCATACTGGTGTTTAAATGCACTGAACGCTGAAAGCATACTGGTGTGTAAATGCACTGAACGCTGAAAGCATACTGGTGTTTAAATGCACTGGCACTGAACGCTGAAAGCATAGTGGTGTGTAAATGCACTGAACGCTGAAAGCATACTGGTGTATAAATGCACTGAACGCTGAAAGCATACTGGTGTTTAAATGCACTGAACGCTGAAAGCATACTGGTGTTTAAATGCACTGAACGCTGAAAGCATACTGGTGTATAAATGCACTGAACGCTGAAAGCATACTGGTGTGTAAATGCACGGCACTTGAGCCTAACTTATTTTTAGTGTTGCGAACATAAACCAGAACTGATGTATCTAACAACTATCAAGGTAATGAACGCATCATGTTGTTACCTTATTGGGTCACATTAATGCTTTGTTAGTGCAGTGCATAAAGTACATACTCGTAGTCTAATGCGGTTTTAAAGGTAGTCCTAAATTAAGAAAGCATCATTCTGAGACGGCTATGGGTCACTTTAATGGTATACCAGTTTATTGCATCAAATAAATACTCGTAAACAATGTCTGGAGTAAACTTGCACCCCTAACCGATGAACGTATCATTCTATGGCTTTAATAGCGTCACTTTAATGACAGTTTAGTTTTCTGCGCCAAGTATATTGTAGTAGTTCGAGTTTGACTGAAATATAGCCACAGAAGATATTTTAGTAGTTCGATGTTGGCTGAAATATAGCCACAGAAGATATTGTAGTAGTTCGATGTTGGCTGAAATATAGCCTCAGAAGATATTTTAGTAGTTCGATGTTGGCTGAAATATAGCCACAGAAGATATTTTAGTAGTTCGATGTTGGCTGAAATATAGCCTCAGAAGATGAAAATGTCATTCTGCGACTTTATTGGGATCTCTTTATTAGCATGTTAGTTTATTACATTAAGTACATTCTCGTAGTCCATGGTTGTCTGATAAATAGCCCCACAAAACACACAGACCGGCCTACTAAGTTCCGGCGTTCATTAGTTTTCATTGGTTCTTTATGACCAAGCAAACATAAACTACGCTGTTCGTGCAAGAAGTTAGCTTTAACAACATTTCACAGCATCCCTCTAAACTCGTATAGCTACGATGGACCAATTTCATCATTCCTCTAAACCACATTGTCACTACTGTTAATATTAAATCAAAATGTACATGTAGACGATTCGCTGCATGTGCCGTGTATTCTACTTTGTTCGCAAGTTAGTCGATGACATACAGCACATGCTATGAAGGTAAAAGTGCAAACAGAAATTACAGGTGTTTTGTGGGATTTTAAAAATCAGATATACATGTTTATAAGTAACACGGATATAAGTACAAACATGAAAAGACGAGGAGAACATACTAACCAAACAAAAACAACAGAAACAACAGTAGGTTACATATTTCACTATCAAACTTCTCGTGGTTTAAGCAATATTAAGATGCTCACCTAGACAATTGCTCACCTGACAATTGTCTATCTGCCGTTAGGATCTCAAAACAGAAAACAAGTACAAGAAGAACAATACATGAACATTACAAAACATCATTATAAAGTAATAATGTGTACATGTGCGTGATGAAAATGGCACACACTGTATAGTATCATGAACTCAGAACTAGCGTTCAAAAGATTGGTTATTCCAACTTAAATACAAAGATTTAAAATGTTTCACAGAAGATGCAGTTTTAATGTATTCAGGAATAGAATTCCAAATTGATGTGCCTGAAAAAATGAATGAGTTACGAAATAATTGTATTGAGTGAATTAAAGTCAGTGAGCAACATTTTAGTTACAACTCGCTCCTTTCTATGTTCTCGTGTGTACTTGTTTCTCTTTTTGTGTAAGTGTGCCTTTGAACTTAGTTATGGGAATATTAGTTCATGTTAAACTGCTATCAATATGTGGATGAACTCGATTTGACAAGTGTGTTTGTCGTCTAAATAGAGTTTAAACGTATTTATAATCACGAATGGTATCATAGTTTACATCGATGGCACACTTCAACGATATGTGTACTGCATTCTGTTTGTTTCTGACAATTTGATTCGATATAGTTTCTTGGAAGCCGATTTATGTTATGTGTTATATTTATGATATAAAACAGAATGCGTAATATGAGCTTCTACTTAACCGTTACTCTACCAAGGAAGGAATTAACTATAACAAACAGCCCAAACCAAATTACACACTGCACATTATACCAAATCACGAAACATTATGCAAGGTTTAATATGTGTAATAAACAGTCCTTGTATCGTCGACCAACAGAACACCACAAGCAACTGTCAACTTACTTGAGATGGTTTGCAACATACATTAGGCGGTTGTTAGTAGCCAGATGTTTGCCTTTTTATCTCTGCAAAATACTTCTACCAGTTACATATACCAGAGGCAGCGCGTGATATGTCTAGACCGATGAGACACGGTGCGTATATCTACCAATAAATCAAACGTAGGGATGCACTGTAAACAATGGATCTGCTCGTATATGGTATAGTATGTGAATGACAAAAACGCGTCGCTGTACGTTTTGAAAAAAGTGCACCTTAAATTCAGAAAATAACATAGAATTAGTTTTGAACTAAATGAATCTTTTCACTATGATACTTTTATGTTCTCCTCAAGGCTTCAACCCTGAATAACATGTTCTAGACAAAGCAAGAGTGGAACTGTCATTTTCCAGACTGTAATTTCAATTTTCTCAAGAACAGTTTCAAGTTTTTGTTTTTGATGACAAGATAATGTTAGTTGATATTATCAAGGTTAAGTTTGTTTATGGTTTGTTTGCAAAACTAAGCTGGAACGTCAAAGGCCTTTAAAGCAAGCCCCGTTTCTAATGCTTTGTTTGTCAATGTCGACATCCCAGACACAATTTAGCAAATACTTATATGTCAAAGACACTAGAGACCAAACATACTTCATAAACACAATTTACATAGGAATAAGAAATCTGCTGTTCGCACTAAACCTGTATTGTCAGAGTAATAAAACTAGGTCGAGAAAAAAAAATGAACAGACGATTCATCCCAGCGGTATTTATTTTACATTGAATTCTTTTTTTGCTATTTTGCTTCTCTAACTTCTGGGTCATATCCGGATTATAACATTTTCATTTCCTTTGTCTGACTTAAGTGGCCAATGTACATGTATAAGACATATTGCAACAACCGATTCGTTCATGTATATAAGTGGTTTAAGAGAGAAAACGTACTTTATTACTATTCCAATTATATCAGTACGTGTAAACGCTTTTAGAATCAACCACTAGTAAATACACTATTTTATACACTATTTTATACACTATTTAATACACTCTTTAATACACTAGTTAAGTTAAAGTAATAAAACTAATCCACGCTCGAACCTTTAATATTTCATTGGTTTGCATTTTAAGGGTTATGTTTTATCCAAATTACTTTGTATGTTTTTTAATATAAACTTTGAATCTTTAAATACAAGTTAGACCCTAAAGTATAACATGCGATTATACAGTGCGGTGGTTACGTCTTTACATTGCCACCGGGTTGTATTGAATCTCATGTTACGTCCGTTACAAGCAGAGTGAATATCCTATACATGTATTAAACATTGTCTTTATTCAGGTAACTTTAAAAAAACTGCTGAATTTATTTAAACTATGATGGTTATGCAAACGATACAAAACATCAAGGACCAGTGCGTCACATGGACATTGGCTTCATGGTCTAGACAAAAGCGATACAACTGTGTCCAGCTTTACTCCTGCGTGTGAACAACCTGTTTTCTGGTACATTGCTTTGGCTGCTCAGATTGGTGTAGTTTGTCCTTGTCTGGGCTCCAACCGTAATGAGTTAGTTTTCTAAAAGTCAACAAGGTATAAAGTTTGTTTGTTCCTTTACCTTGTCTTAAAACGAATAATTTAACTAATCAAGAAAAATTGCATTTCTTGTACGCTTGCTTTAAAAGGCACCGTCGTCTCTTCACACCAAATGTACAATATATTTCCCTATCGATCCACGTGCGTGTTTGTCTCGAATAGCCATGCTTGTTATACAGCTTATTTGTGTCTAATCAACGTTATAGACCAAGCAGTGGTTTAGTAAGATTATTAGCCACATTAGTCGTGTTTGTATAACCTTTGTTCGTGTCTCACTCTTTTTCCCGGCTACAACTAACTCTAACAGAGCTTACGATGTACTGTGTTGACAATGTTTCAAGCATATTAGCTGAATAGTGAGTTCAACTTGTTTTCTCTTTTGAATCAGACGTGTAGATGTTTGAAGAAATAATAAGACACCATTTTCAAAACATAATACATGTGTGGCTGTGATGTTGTGTTAAAAGGCAAACTTAACATGCTTTTGACACAACCATAAGGTGCGCTCGGTGTTAATGTATGTTTATAAACGTCTCCAATAACTTGAATGATAAAAAACAACATCACCACAATGTGTACAATGTGTAATAGTCGGAGTACATTTGTCAGTGTATACACGATTAAGAGACCAAAGGACGGGAGCCCGTGGTCTCTTAATGGTGAAGACACTAAACAAATGTATTCTAAGTAGCTTAGTGTCTAATCTATTTTTCGCCAGACAAAGCATGTACTTCTCCAGGTAGGCCAAACTAAGCCACGCTTACTTTTCATGTATATCAAGGTGTTAAGTGATGTCAGATGTTTACAGATGTTGCCAGCGATGTCCTAGGCTGGACAAAGAGATGCAGACGACTCACTAACTATGTATATCCCCAAAAGTGTAAAAAAGGTTGTTTTTATGGAAAGACGGTCGTAAAATTGCACATGACATTTAGAGTGATGAATTTTGGAGTATACTGAAACTATCTCTTATAAAAAAATTGTTTTATAGATCCAGTGTCTGATATACTATGATTTCTTTGATAACGTGTTTTTCTCATACCAAAGAGTTATTCTTGTTTCTAGATACATTTTGTATACATTGTTGTTTTGTGTTTGAGCATAAGCTTTGTTACTTCGTCGTCCATTGAATATTTAAACTTGTTTGGGCATGTGCAAGAGATTCGGTGGACCTTGATAATGAGCAACAAGTCGAGCACATGCGCACTGAGTAACTTTTGCACACGTATTGAACAAAATATACACCGGTATCTTAGTAATTAAGAGCATATCGATACACGCAATATTTCCATACAACGGTATATTGGCTGTCTTCGTGAAATAGAGATTCAAATTTTCAAAGAATACGGTTATCTGATTGGGCGAAAAAATAGGTCAGACACTAAGGTCGATAATTGGATGGAGTTGTACCTTTAAAATGACATTGAACATCACTGGATTTGTTTGCTTATTTCCGTGGCAGATACGATTAAGTGTCCGAAACTTAAGTCATGTTGTTTATATATGTATGCGTAGTAAATGCCAGATGCTGTCGGGTGACTTTCATTTGTTACATGTCATTTAATAGGATGTTTGCGATTGCTTATGAGAATGCATATAGGAACACGTGTCGGGTTGTGAGACATCCGCTTACCATAATGTACGGAACATACCAAATGCATAAAACAAGTGGTAACGGTAGTAGATTTTACAAACAGTCATATTTTAAGAAATACACATTGTCAATTTTGATGACATGGAAACTACAAGATTGGCTAGCATACTTTCGTTTGCTTCGAAATATTAACGGTGTAGGGAGGTCCTTTCTTAGTTTGCCTCGAATTGGATGAGGAGGTTTTATAGTGGAAATATAGATATTTTCCTGAAGATAAGGCTACCTAAAAACGTGATTGCAAAGGTAACAATATAACATAGGTCGTACATTAGGTGAGTAATGTTTAAAACTAGGGTGCCACGCTTACCGGGGTGGCTTTTTTGCCTTAAATATATGTACAATAAAGGCCACGTTATTCGTAGAAGGCTACCATAGGCGGTGTTCGTATGAAACGATTTGAGAGATCGGATATTGTTTATAATCTAATTCTACAACAATAAAATATAGATTATTACACAAAAACGAGACTAAACGCTTTGTTGTTTTCCCAAAGGAGTACATTTATCTGATATAAAAGCACTGCCATACTTAGTCATTAGCAATGAGGACGAATCTACGATAACTAAATTTAGTATATCTATATAACCACGTCGCTTGAGTCACTACACCATAACAGAAATCAAGGCCGAGTCATTAACACAAACTTACTGACATCTAGACGCTGGCTTATTTCTCTCGTCTATATTGTATTGGACTATTTAATGTAGGGTTTGCTAGACATCACCTATATCTACACACGTAAAGACCATTACGACTCCCTCATAGTGTACGGTTCGCTGCTAGTGAATGTAATATTGTATCCAAGGCAATGACATTCCACTAGAACAACGTGTAAAGCAATCAGGTATCGTTCGGCGACAAGGAATCTCGTTCAATCTGACCATTGATGAGGAAAACATTGTATTACTGTGTTGAAATTACCGGATGATAGACAAAACCCATGTGAATAACCATGAACTAGATATGTGTGTAAGAAAGAGGTTTATAATAAATGTAAGTAAGCACTCACCCTGAATACACAGGGGACTACGTTAACACAGAACGTTGAAAGACAAATACCATACGCCTAAAAGAACGTTGGCTCTTCCTTCTAAACATAGAACATGTATTATCAACTCGAATGGGCTTCAATATTATAACTAGGAGGCTTTCTACATACTAGATAGCGCCCCTTTCATTTGAAGCGCCGTACAAAGTGTTAGCTTGATTCCATATTTGATCTCGCTGACCTTATCGCTTATCATTATTCCAATTTGCACAAGTTTGAAAGTTTACGTAAAGTATGGCGGTGGTACGGCTACTTTGTTTTCTATTTTTCGGATTTGCACTAAACGATGTCTTTAGTTTGGGCGAGAATGAAGCTTCAGAAAGACTTAAACGTCTTGAAAAAGCAGGTAAATTAATGATATTGAATTAAATCGTAAACGAGTAAAGGTTGGGGAAGACGAACGTTTGCTTGCTTTTGTGATTTCCGATTAACCCAGATATTAAATGACAATTTTAGTGTTGCAATTGTTTTAAGATCTTAGGTGAGGCTACCCATTTGATAACACATATATAACGTTTTGTTGTCTCCTTTTCAGAGCTTGAATTTATATCTACAATGACATCACTTCAAGAATTGGTTCGGATGCAAGCTTCTACGATAGCAGCACTCACAGATACGGTACATACTCTGGAAACACGTTTGAATACTCAGGAAGAAACTTCTAGCCAAAAGGACAATGCGATCACAACCCTTAAAGACAGGGTACAAATGCTAGAATCGAGAAATGCTGTACAGATTGGCAATGAAAAAGAGAATGTAGAAGAATATACGGTAAAGCAAGAGACAGGTAAACATCAACCATCGACTGATGAAACTTTAGATGTTACGAAGTCTACGCTACATCGAACAGGTAAACATGATTTTTAGTATACACTGGGAACCTTTTTGTTCATGAAAGCAACTGTAAAAACAAGGTTGACGGACAAAGCAGTGACTATATGATATATGATGCTCCTTTGGGGAGCATAATAGAATATATCGAGGTGTAGATAGATATTATTAATAGTTTTGAAAGTATAAAGATAATAATATATTATCAAAAGAAAAGTGTACACTATAGTAGAGTATTTCCTATAAGTTTAGCTAGTACATACCTGGACGCCAACTCATCAGCGAGTCATAGGACTTATATCACACCAAAGTTACAAATGGTAATGGTAGTACATGCTATTATAAAAAGATACAACAAAAGTACCTGTAAGTATTGATGTAACGGTTCCCTGGCATATAAGACATAATTATGAAATAATAGAGAACTGCCAAAACTATTTCAGGTCAAGCAAAACGTCAACTGAATCCTTCAACACAAGTTGCATTTCAAGCAGCCATGACACAAACTGTGACCAATCTCGGCGTCAATCAAAACATCGTTTTTGACAAAGTGTTCCTGAACCTTGGAGACGGTTACCATAGCAACCAAGGTGTATTTATTGCTCCTACTTCTGGGATATATTTGTTTTCTGCGTCGGTAACAAGCGATTCCAAAAATACATCTCATGAGTTTGATACTTGTGTTACAAGAAACGGTGAATGCCTAGCACGAATTTTAGGACATGGCGATTCATCAAGAAATGACCAGGGTTCAGCGACGGTAACAGTGTCCCTCCAGCCAAATGATGAGGTGTGGATAAAGCACATGTGGCCGGCAGGAGCAGGACTACGTGGCCAATATTTCACTTCTTTTACAGGTTTGATGGTGGTTCATAGCTTGTAAACAACAAATCCTTATTTCACTGTAACAACAATGTTGAAATATTAGTGTTATAAACATGAGTTTGGTTGTTATATTGTGTTGCTGCATAAAGGATAAATAGAACTATCACGTTCATAACGAGCTGATTGTTAAAGCATTTAAATGAGATTTGATTGGGTAGGTCCATTAACTGGATACTCACATAGAACTCACGAGTATCAGAAAACAACAAGGACAAACGAATGCAGTGTATAGTATATGTAGAAATAAATGCAAGAACTGTTCAAAAATAAGGCAACCTTTTACATGATAAGTAGAACTATAAATATACAACGCATGAACAGGAACCCATGTTGATACATTTCAAGTATGACGAAGAAATAAATAACTGAGACGACTATCTCTACTTCAAACACTCTATACAGTCCTAATGATCTGTTCTATTTAGAATTACAAATTGGCATCTTCAGACATCAATCGATGGCTTAATGCGAGACACTTATAATGTGTCCTTCCTCAGCAAGTACTTCTTACAGACGCGTCGCAATTTCGCCCTTCGCGAGAGACTGTTGTATTTAACTGTTGGCGAAACTGAAATCTTTCTGGGCGATGCCGTTTTAAATGAAGTGAGTATTCGCAACACTCAGTTCTATGATTGGTAAGTCAGCGGGGTAAGTATTTACATAAACGGTCCTTTACTTTACCAGACATTCACAATGGATAATCCCGTAAAGTAAACAGTTGGTATAAGTTCTCCGGGCTTATTACTGAGCTGAGCTGAAAACAAAGTACGCATGACGTCAGGACACTCAAATTTGGAGCTCGTTTTTTTCAAGACGGATTATTTAACACACAAACACACGCACGCACGCACGCACACACACACGCACGCACACATATACACACGTGACAGCATGGTTTGATACGGACAATAACAACAATGTGAATGATCTGAGATGCAGATCTTACAAGTTACAACCTGATCCAAAAAGATACGACCGATACATACTGTGGTGTCAAATCTCAAATTTCTTTACGAAAACAAAATAATACCATAGTTTCTAAGAAAAGATGACACCGTGTATAATTTTAAGTCAATACTCGTATAACATGAATGTAGAATACCAAGGTTATGCAAAAGAACCACATTTCTCAGATAAAGTACACATGTATCTTAAAACCAAGGACACGCCATGTGTAAGCTTTTTTTCTGGAAGTGCTATACTAACGCAAAAGAAGTCACTAAACGGAAGGACATGTGTCTGTTCTAGTGTGCCTAGCGCTGATAATGATCGAGTCGATATTGGAACACATAACCTCGATATAACCAGCAAACTTGATTAGACCACCTCAGTTTATTATAACATAATGCCCCATTGGTTAATTAGTTATGAAATTATGTTGTTCAATTATATATGTGTGTTATATTGCTACTTAACCATGGCATAAGTATATGTCAAATATACTAGACTTTAAAAATACTATACGTATTGCACCTGTAACGTGTACACTTGGTTGATGTTGGATCATGTTCAAGTAGATTTTGACATTTCATTTAGAGGACAATACAATTGCATCAGCCGTTCCCACTGAAATATTCTATTCGAATGTGAGAAAACCCTCAATTGTTTAAATTCATTCGGTACATGTTTAATGTTATTAAGGTGTATGTATTGCTAAGTGACAATCAAACCCTATTTTGTTTTTCCTAACGTATATATTCTGGCTCATTTTGGAGAGCAAGGCAGTATGATTTCGGCAATAACTTTACGAAGAGATCACGTCTTGTTACTTCACAACGCTATATTATATTCCTTCAATATAATATCATTTCAACACTGAACCTTGCTAGCTTATTCGTGCTCATAGAAAGTTGATCAAGTCTAGTTTCCAGTTGTGATAAATAAGATTCAGCTCATATATCTCATGCTGGAATATTATACCATTAACTTTGATCTTTTAGTGACCCTGACCCTGACCAATGTATTGTGAAGTTATCTACATGTATCTGCAACGCATTAAACGCAGAGGATTGGAATGCACACACAAAAACAATTTACTGGAAACAATATAAACTTAACTAGAAGGCGTTGACCGGGCATACCGTGGCCTAGTTAATATTAACAACGCATTGGCTATTTGACCATAGACGTGCTGAGTTGTCTGAGAATGTAAGTGAGAACGTGTCATTAAACTTGTTTAAGTGGAAATGCTGTATAAACATCTTACAGCGTAAAGAGACACACCATAGAGTGACCCAGACGTAATGTTGGACTGTTGTGACCGGACCTGGTTTATCTCTGAACACGGTACACGTCAACAAAATATATCTAAACCTCTAGAATGAATAAACCGTTACTAAATGATTTTTATTTAACGTGTGACAACGGTACAGATGACAATGTGACATAAATGGACGAACTGAAGAAGTCGGCGTCCGTCCTCCATCGATGCGACCAGTGTGACAGTGCAGTCAGACGTGTGTTCAAACAAGGAGACGAAGACTAAACCTAAATTTAAATGTGTATACGTACATAGAATGTGGAAGTTACCTACCATGTCATGGCTGAATGCGTTGAACTGTAATGTATGTAATGTCATGTTGGACCTGATAAGTGTTAAATACTCAACCCAGACCTGACATACATTAAGTTTGTTATCTCGCTGATGTATGGTTTAAATCTGGCTGCGACACGCGGGTATGTGTTATTTACCGAAAGGTTGTACACATAACTGTATTCCAAGTTATTCCGAGAGACAAGTTTTGAAAGGTATCCGTAAAATATGAGTACATTGACAAGTTTGCAGTTGAAGACTAATCCAACCCAACGACCGAGATTCTGAGTTCAGAGAACGTTTAATGTGTGAGTGATAAACATAAAGTAGGATTATATGTCGAAGCATGTTATTCAGGAAACATAATAAGTTACATAGGACACTACACTAGGTAAGCAAACCGGTACCCATCATGTCAAATCAATGGTAACAATAGATAGTATAACAATTAGATAACAAGGTTTATTTTCACTGATTGACATTACATTTTCTCTGCGCGAAATAGTGACGTTTAGACGACTGTTGACCTTTAGTTCTGTTCTGTAGGCCAGTCCTAATCCTGTATAACGGATTTCTAACAATAGACTGGATACTGTAGAGTTGTGCTAATGCCTTTCATTTTTTCTTACCAATTTGATCTAAATAACTTTATAACCAAATAATGAGAGTAGTACATGTTTAATACTAGCTCTGGTTAAATCATTTAATTATTAACTACAGGCTACCGTTTTACAAAAGTTCTCACGCAAAAGTTAAACTTACACCCACATGTATGGCTTGGAAAAATATAAATCCTAAACTAAATCTAACCGAACTGTTTATTTAAGATACTTTGTTTGTAACGTATCGCTGTCTACTAGTTTGACATGAACAGCTGTTTAAAAGTTATCAAGGTCCAACATTGTTGCGTAACTTTGCAGTTTGCGTAAAAATCGTAACCATACCTACGAACAAATATATAACATACCACGCTGCCCAGATATATCGGACAGACAGTCTTCACTAGACCGGAAGTTGCCTTAGGGATTAAGTTGTCCACTGTCTTAACGACGCGGTCTAATAGCAATCAGCGGCTTTGTGTGTAACAATTAACATATAATTTGACATAATTATAGATCTAATGATACTTCCTTGGATACTTTCTGCAAACTTAATGGCTTAATAAACGTTTGTACAATTCCCTGTACATATCAAATGTATATTTCCCTAGGCCGAAATAGGCTTATGCCATTAGAGCAGATACGTATATTCTAATGGAGTCAGTTGTCATGATTACATGTAGCACGTCGTACAAACCCGTAAGCGAGGAGGACACTTTACTGGCGGCATTTTTCCAAGACAGTATATAAAGGTGATAGTCTAGTAAACGGACTGAAGTCATATAATGTTAAATATAGGTATGTTGTTATGGTGTTCCGGTTTGTAGTCAGCTTTGCCTGGCGTCTTTCATTTAGTTTTAGTTTATTTTTGTTCGATTGTGAAACAAGCGATGTGTTGGCCGCTCGAGTCCGTTCATACCCAATGAGATTAAAGTGTTTTGATCAATGAAACAACAGGGCTTTGGTTTGGCCATAGTAACGACGTCTTGTCGTGATGCAAACAAGCGATGCGACGGTTCCATCACGAGTTTCAAGAGCGCAAATTTTGCACAAGATTTTGTAAAAAATTGAATGTTTTTCTGACTGAACAGTGAACTCCATAAAGTTTTTTATCAATTCTCTTATGATTGATTTGTTATAAATTGGAGTTTATATACATGCAAAGTATTCAAAGTGATTACGCTTCTTTATAATGTACTGTTATCCA
>ENA-OREC01000242-OREC01000242.1-marine-metagenome-genome-assembly--contig:-NODE-242-length-18381-cov-33.598995_pt1 | contig 18381 bp, 17 predicted proteins | sample MGYA00248626_ERZ508543 | MGnify/ENA primary metagenome ERZ508543 (study PRJEB26211, sample SAMN05518279) | marine metagenome | isolation source: Puget Sound, Washington, USA | host: Bankia setacea...
TTGATTCGTAAATCAGGCTAAAAATTAACAGCCAGATTTTCTGATCAAGTTTATTTTAAGTATCAACCCTTTGCTGAAGAGGCAAATAAAAATGTTCAATTAGCTGATAAAAACAAGGTGGAGGTTATATTCCCCATACCTGAAACATTAAACCCCAATGTTGCTATTGTTGACCCACCAATTTTTTGGGTTTATGAGCAGCCTAGCATTTAATTTGGATCTGACCCCTTTTAGTCTTGTAGGCCATACAACTGAGCAAGGCAGCAGCCGCGAATTCAACATCTAAGTACACCACCGCTCAGCGCAACACACCTAGGTGTACTGCTTCTCAGCCCACTCCCGGTAGGAACCGTCCATAATCGCAGCCCACCAAGCATCATTTTCTAGGTACCAGCGTACGGTTTTTCGAATTCCGGACTCGAAGGTTTCGATAGGCTTATAGCCCAACTCCCGCGTAGATTTAGTGGCATCGATTGCATATCGGCGATCGTGGCCGAGGCGGTCTTCCACGTAAGTGATCAGGCTTTCTGCCTCACCAGAAATAACAGCAGTCGCAGCCGAGTACTTGACTGCTAGGGATTTATCTTTAGCGAATATCTCTTCAACTAACCCGCACACTAACTTAACAATATCGATATTCGCCCACTCGTTATGACCGCCAATATTATAGTTTTCCCCAACCTTCCCCTTTTGAAGAACTAGATCTATACCGCGAGCATGATCTTCCACATAGAGCCAATCACGAATTTGCATGCCGTCACCATAAACAGGCAGCGGCCTGTTGTGCAACAAGTTAGTGATAACCAGCGGAATCAGTTTTTCCGGAAAGTGATAGGGGCCATAATTATTTGAACAGTTACTGGTTGTAACATTTAAACCATAGGTATGGTGGTAGGCACGCACCAAATGGTCTGATGCGGCTTTACTGGCTGAATAGGGTGAGTTAGGTGCGTAAGCTGTTTCTTCTGTGAAGGCAGGGTCTGTTGGTGATAGAGTGCCATAAACTTCATCTGTAGAGACATGGTGAAATCTGTGGGGAAGAGCCGTATCCCCATCCAACCATACAGACTTGGCCGCTTTTAACAAACTATAGGTGCCCATAATATTGGTTTCGATAAATGCATCTGGACCAGTAATTGACCGATCTACATGGGACTCCGCTGCAAAGTGCACCAAGGTATCAATAGCGTTATCTCGTAAAAGCTTTTCCACAAGCGCGGTATCACATATATCACCACGAACAAATGAAAACATTTCATTACTTTCTACAGAACTGAGATTTTTTTTGTTTCCCGCATAGGTCAGTGCATCGAGCACAATTACCTTGTCACTAGTATAATTTTTCAACCAATAGTGAACGAAGTTCGCCCCAATAAAACCGGCACCACCGGTTACTAATAATTTACTTGCGGTCATTTGAATTCATCACCATTTATTTTCTGATTGAGTGCTTTTAATTCGTCCAACATACTGGATAACTGCTTGCGCCAATGAACAGTATTTAAACCCGAAGCTTGCTCTGCGCAGCTTTTATCAATAACGGAAAACGCGGGCCGGGTTGCCGGGGTGTGGTATTCAGTTGCCGCTATCGGGCGCACCGTTATAGCATTTTTCAACATACCTTTTTCCACCGCTAACTCTTGAATGGCCACGGCGAAATCATACCAAGAGGCCACGCCTGCATCAGTCCAGTGATATATTCCATTTAGTTCTGGCCTTGCTACCACCGCCCACAACCATTCAGCTAAGCCGGTAGCCCATGTTGGGGTGCCTACCTGATCATACACTACGCCCAGTTCGGGCTTTTCATGCATTAAGCGCAGCATGGATTTTACAAAATTATTTCCCGTTGTTGAATAAACCCAAGCAGTACGCACCACCACACTAGAGCCAGGCAAGGTGCCAAGCACTGACTGCTCGCCTGCCAATTTGGAAGCGCCATACACATTAAGGGGATTGGGTTCATCGTTAGTTTGATAAGGCTCTGGCTTGCGCCCGTCAAAAACGAAATCTGTAGAAACATGCAGTAAGCGCGCACCTGTATTTTTACAAGCATTTGCCAAATATTGCGCGCCGGCTTCATTAACCGCATAAGCCATATCAATATCACTTTCGGCTTTATCTACAGCGGTGTAGGCCGCACAGTTAATCACTACATCAGGTTTTTCAAACTCAATAAGCTGAAAAACAGCGCTGTCATCAGTGATATCCAGCTCCTTCACACCAACAGCAACAATATTCATTGTGCTCGGTGCCGTTTGCAGTAATGCCTCGGCCAGCTGCCCGCCTTTACCTGTAATAACGACTTTCACGTATTAATCTCTCAGTAATTAAATTCATTTCTCTGCGCACGAAGAGATCCAGCCCTCAAAACTTAGGCGCATCCGCAAACAGCAAGCCATCAATATCCTTCGCCGAAAGCTGAGGGCCACCACCGTCAACCAGTGGCCACTCAATACCAATTGCCGGGTCGTCCCAACGCACAGACACTTCAGATTCCGGGTGGTAATAATCGGTACATTTATACACAAACTCCGCCGATGGCGTTGTTACATAAAAACCATGGGCAAAGCCTTCTGGCACCCATAGCTGCCTTCGATTTTCTGCCGAAAGCTCTACCCCTACCCACTGGCCAAAAGTAGAGGATGATGCGCGCATATCTACCGCGACATCAAATACTGCACCCGCGACTACGCGCACCAGCTTGCCCTGTGTTTGCGCAAGCTGGTAGTGCATACCGCGCAATATGCCTTGAGCGGATTTACTGTGGTTATCTTGTACAAAAGGCTTAGCGCCTGTTTTTTGAGCAAACTCATCAGCCCGAAAGGTTTCCATAAAAAAGCCGCGCTCATCTCCAAATACGGCAGGTTCCAGTAATTTTACATCTGGAATTTTTGTATCAATAAACTTCATTAGAATACCTGAGCATCAATTAAGTTAAGAAGGTATTCACCATAGCCACTCTTACGTAGCGGTTCGGCAATTTCGCGTAATTTGTCTTCGCTCATCCAGCCTGCGCGGTAGGCTACCTCTTCCGGGCAATTTACTTTTAAGCCTTGGCGTTTATCCAAGGTAGAAATGAACTGAGCAGCTGCCAGCAGGTCATCGTGAGTTCCAGTATCCAACCAAGCAGTTCCACGCCCCATAAGCTCAACCTTTAATTCCCCCAAGTCCAAATACTGGGTAATTAGATCGATAATTTCCAGCTCGCCACGGGGCGAAGGCTTAACCTTTTTGGCAAATTCTACAACGCGGCTATCAAAAAAATATAACCCTGGTACCGCGTAGTTGGATTTTGGGTCCAAGGGCTTTTCTTCCAAGGAAATTACGTTGCCGGTGGAGTCAAACTCTACAACTCCGTAGGCTGCAGGGTTTGAAACGTGATAACCAAACACGGAAGCTCCAGCCTCCTTAGTTGCTGCACTTTTCAGCGATTTAACCAAGTCGTGGCCGTAAAAGAGATTGTCTCCCAGCACTAAAGCTGCTGGAGAACCTGCCAAGAAGACTTCCCCAATTAAGAAAGCTTGGGCTAGGCCGTCTGGTGATGGCTGTATGGCGTACTCTATGGATATACCGAACTGGGACCCATCCCCTAAAAGCTCAATAAAACGGGACTGCTCTTCCGGGGTGGTGATAATGAGGATTTCTTTTATCCCGGCCTGCATTAATGTTGCAAGCGGGTAGTAGATCATGGGCTTGTCGTATACCGGCATTAGCTGTTTGCTAACAACTTTGGTTAGAGGGTATAAGCGGGTGCCGCTTCCTCCTGCTAATATTATTCCTTTTGACATTTAACAAACCCTTAACATTAATTGAATAAACTAAAATACTGTTGTTTTACAATTCCCCAAGTATAGCGCCGCTGGGCGATTTCCAGCATGTCTTGTGCATTATCCAAAAAATCCTCTTCTTTAATAAGCGTGATTAGCTCACTAACGCTTCTGAAGAACTCTGCCTTATTCTCGGTTGAGGCGCGATTATAGTCACAATCAAAAGCCACAATATTTTTGTTGAAGTGCATCATTTCCACTAAAGAGGGGTTGGTGCCACCGGCTGAGTGGCCGTGAACATAAAAGCTACACTTCTGCCTAATTTCAAAGAGTTCTGCAATATCATAAATTGGAGGAATGATATCTATATTGCTAAACCCCTGGTATTGGGCTTTCATCTCACGCCCAAATTCACTTCCGTCCCAATTACCAATAAACCTTAGTTTTTTGTCGGTTTTGCTAAAACTTTTTAGTATTAGCTCTACATTGTTTTCCGGTTCTATACGGCAAAGGGCTAACGCGTAACCTTGGTCGGAAAGAGCCAGATCAGCCAAGACGGTATGGTCCCCCCCATAGGCTATAACCTTGGAGCGCACGCCATACTCATTTTCGACGTGACCCGCGATTGCCTTATTGTCTGCAATTACAATGTCGGAATATTTTACTGCTACCTTTTCCGAGAATTTTAAAAATTTTTTAATTGCGGTGTTCCACTTACCTCTCCGCCACTCCAAACCATCTATATTCGTTATAATTTTTGCCTTGGAAAACAAGCGAATAAACGGTAGGCATATTGCACCCGAAACGCCCAACAGTAAAATATTATCTGATCCTTTTAAGGCGGCATGAAACAGTGACCATATATCATAAAGAATACTCTGCGCTCCATTAGCATAAAAAGGAACATAATGCAGCTTTGCATTCTTGTATGTGGCGAGTTTTTTGGCATAACTTTTTGAAGAGCAATACACCGTTATATTGCAACTTGTATCATTTTCATCCAACAAGTTATCTACGAGTGTTTCAAACCCTCCATAGCGCGCAGGCACACCAACAGTTCCAACAATAGATATCATAAACGCCCCACAAGAAATTAATTTCCTACACTTAGCCAAACACTCGTTTTAAGTTTAACCATACTTTTATTGCCGCCAGCTCGACAAAAGTCACATTAATGCCTGCATTCTTAGCCGCTCGCTTATATATTCCAATATGCGAATACATTTTGAACATCTTTTTTAGTAGAACTCGTAAATCAAACCCGTCAACGCCGATTTGGTTTCCACTGTGCTGCCTGTACAATATAGTAGCCTCGTCTAGAAACCCTACCCTTCCTCTATTTGCGACCACCAAACCGATCCAATGGTCGTGAACCACATTTTCTTCAGTAAATGGAATTACTTGCTTTACCGCTGCCCTATTTAAAAAAACAGTACATCCCGCGATAACATTCTGACATGCCAACCTTTTAGGTTGCTGCGCAATGCCTGGATCATACCGTTTCGCTTTTATCATGGACTCATGAATAATGTTAAGATTTGAATCTACTACTTTTAAATCAGTAAACACCATACAAGGAAGGTTACCCCCATTCAAACCATCCATGCTTTTCATATAGTCATAAGTTTTTTGTATTTTAAAATCTTCCCAATAGTCATCTTGGTCAGCTAGCATTACATATTGGGCAGTTGAACACGCCAAAAGGTGTTCGAAATTTTTCTTGGAGGAGCCAAATCCTTCTGCCGTAGAAACATTAACAAAGTCCAATTTTTTTTCTCTGCATATTTTTTCGAATTTTTTTCCTGACCCATCGCTTGATTTATCATCAGAAAATAAAATTCGAAAATTTGAGCACGTTTGCAAGCGCAAAGATTCCAAAAAATCGCCCAAAAATTTACCTCCATTATAAACAGCAACTAGAACATCAATTTTAGCCTCTTGAGCTACGAGCGTTTTATTCCGCATTTAAATGCCTGCTTTTTTCATATAGAAGTACTTTTCTGATCTCTACGGAAAACACAAATGAAGCTGCGAACACAAACAAAACAGCCATAAATACTGGGTTATAAATATATACATTAAACTGGCTGGAAAGGCCTACTGAAAATGTATAATAAGCCAAAAATCCGCAAGTAATTGGGTTTTTGCGGGTTTTTATTACCATGTAATAAAATACTCCCAAAATAAACCCCATATACAATGGAGACAAAATAAACCCAATCCAACCAAAATTGGCCCATGCCTCCCCAATAAAAAGGGTGCTCAATAAGTTCATTTCGCCAGATTCCGCCCGCTCCGCAAATGCATACAGCATTGCAATACGCCTGGCCGACGGGGAATACTCTCCCAAAACAACACTAGAAAGTGGTTTAGAGAGGCTACCAATACCAATAAAGTCATAATTGTCCGGAAAAATTTCGAACATTAGGAACATGCCGGATATTTGATCAACGAATATTCTACTAATAAGATAAAAAACCGCGTTAGATAGGTCGTTTTGCATTACAAAGTAGAATACGAAGAAAAGACCAGCGCTCAATATCAAAAATAGCACAGCTAATCGCTTTACGGGAATTCCGCCATACAAGTAAATTCGTAATATTACAAACGTAATGGCGTAAGCAAACAAAGGGCTTTTCGCTAGAGAAAACGTTAGCGCGTTAAGCGACAAAAGCAGCATAAAGTAGAACCACAACCGGTCAAGCTTACTTTTGGTTACTGAGTAATAACTGTAGGCCACCAATGACAGAAGTGGGGTAAGCTGCTCAAAAACTATTGATTTAATATAATATATTCCACCAAAGTCTCTGTTTATGCTGTTTCTAAATAGTAACAAATCAGAGTAGCCAGAGAAATTCAGCAATTCAAGCTGAGGTATTTTTTTTGTAACCCATAGCATATAAAGTGCAGAAAAAAAGCAAATTAGAGATATTATAAGTAAAGGAAGCCTAACACATGAGTCTTTACGGCTAAGTATTGGGGTAACGGGCGACTCCAGAAACTCGTTATATACAACGCTAACTGCCTTACGCCCCAACACAATACGTTTTGCAAGGTAGGCGCCAACAGGAAATACAAGTAAGGCATAACAAATTGCGACCCAACCCAACATTCTTGCGCTATCACTAAGCTTATGGATAACCGAGTTATCGCCCCCACCTGTAACTATTATTACACCACCAACAAAAGAGATTAAAAGAAAATGATAATAGTACGCCACTGACATCAAGTTTAGCCGAGAAAAGGCCATGGAACCGGAGGTAGCCCGAAAAAAATAGAACGATATTACTGCTACTGCAATGGATACAGAATAGATCAGGTAATCATTCACTCTATCACCATCAACTCAACTATGGCTTTATTAGTACTCATTAAACCAACTTTAGCTGTACAGCCATATTGGCTAATTTTCTTTCTTCGACTACTACAGAGTCCACATAGGAGTGGATTTCCGCCCTGTCAACAATACGGTTGCTATTTTTCAAAACAAAAGCTCTAAATTTTTCAACAATATCGTCATTAATGGATGAAAAGTCTCCAAAGAAACCCCAGTCTGGAGCGCTACCCGAAAAAGCAACGTCTTCATAACCAAAAATTACGGGGTACCCATACGCCAGGTATTCTCTAACTTTTAAGGGCGCGGCCTGCTTTAAGCCATAACGATCTAGTGCGAGAGGGCCTATGCAAATATTGCACTTAGCCAAAACCTCAAGGTAAGACGCCTGCTGCATATATCCGTGATAAAAAATATTGGTTTGGTCGGCCCCTTCAATACCCACCACATGAAAGTCAAACTCTGGTAGCTTATGTGCCAGTCCTGCAATTCGGTCTACGCCGTGCCAAGGTTGGCCAGGTGTTCCAATAAAAAACAATGCAATACGGTGATTTTGGTCCAATTGCTTTATTTGTTCGAAGTTTGATAGCTTAATACTATTTGTCGACACTATTGATTGATTACAGTAATGTTTAAAATTTTCCATATTAGCCAGTTCTTCCGTTACTCCAACCAAAAGTTTTGCGGAACGTAACAAGCGGCCGCGAAATAACTTATAAGAAAAATATCGAATAAATGATTTTATTGTTTTTTCTTTTCTGAATAATAACCAGAATTCAGACAGATCATCCGTATTTAGCTCCAAGACCAATGGAAACTGTTTGCTCAGCTTTTCAATTGTGATACTCCATGTGTCGTATCGCATATAAATAAAATCAGGCGAAAATTTCGTTATGCCATCGTATAACCAGTGGTTAACAAATAAACGCTGCTTAAAATATTGGCCGCCAGTCTCACACTGATTCGCCCGAAGGTCGGAGCTTCCAGTTTTCGGCAACAGGCAAAAAACTTCCACCTCATGCCCTAGGGATTCCCATGCCTCCTTGTGCGCAGCCACCTTTTTTGTAACACCGTCATTTTTGGTGATGTCATGGTATATTACATATGCAATTTTCATCAAAATTCCTAACGCTCTGGCAAGGAGGAGCGCGCAGCCCCACCAAGAGATAACCTATATATTGCAAACAAAACAATTACGTAAAACAGTGATCCAAATAATGAGACTAGTTTGACCGTAACGAAAATATCTTGCGACCACCAACCCAGCACAATAGAAAGCAAAATGAAAAAACAATACAAAAACTGAACAACAAGGTTCAATTTAAGCCGATCTGAAACGTAAAAACTTGACATTAGCGGCGAAACAACAAATCTAGCGCAAAAAAATGGCGCCAATATTCTGGAAAACTCCCCCGCAATTACCCAGTTTTTGCCAAACACTATTGAAAAAGCGACTGGTGATAGCAAACCGATAACAAAAAACACCGGCACGCCAATTATTAGCAGTTTTCGAAAAGTGAGTAAGAATATGGCGTCGTACTTCCCGTTTTCCTGCATTTCAATTTGTGCGGCTTGCCTATAAACAGCGCTCACAGATGCTCCTATTAGAGCTATTGGGGCCATAAGCATTCGCTCAACCAGCAGGTAACAACCGGAATACAGAGCCCCGAAAACAGGTACAAATAAAATTACCGGCGCCTGAGAGGCGATTACGTTAAACACTCCCGAAGGCATCGCAAACTTTGGGTAATCTCGATATTCAAAAAGTAACTTACGTATTTCTTTAAACGGAGCAGGTTCAATCTCTGTCCAGAACCTAATTATCAACCAAGTTATCACAACAAAATAAGCTGCGAGCAAGCCTAGCAATAGCCCTGCGCTATCTGGAAATACGAACGCAAGCAGTATTGGAACTACTGCGACTAAAAAGCTATAGAGAATTCGGTTTGCACTTATTTGCTTATATAACTTCGATCTATTTAACCACATTGTAAAGCTGTTATGAAAAACCATAAAACCTGCTACTGCAGGTATAGCCAACAGATGCGTGGCAGGAATTTCTGAATGTTGAATAGATTCTATATAGTAGTAACCAGCATAAATTACAAAACAACTTATAATGCAAAAAATTACACCTAAACACACGGCAATTCTAAACAATACATCCGCATTCCGCTTTTCGCGGGGCTGCATTATGGCTACTTCGTACTTTCCTGTAGCAACAACTACAAGTAAACCCGATACGCCCAGCACAAAACCATATAGGCCAAAACTTTCCGGGTCGTATAACCTCGTCAAAATTGGCATAGACACGAAAGGAATTAACTGGGCAATTAGTGTGCCTGTAATCATTGTTAAAACATTACGATAATACCCATCTAACGCAGCCATATCTTACTCTTACTGCGACTCAAGGTAACAATCGTTTGGCAACGCTGCCAAAATCCGATTCATAACATTTTTATCTTCAAAACTTTTCCACTTGCCAATGTTTCTTTTTGATAACTCAGCCTTAAAATGCGCACCTATTTTTGAGTGGTTGATATTGCCACCTAAAAAAGATTTTATGCGCTCTAAAGATGTAGAGTAATTAAACACCAGATCCTCGAATTTAATACGTAAAACGTTACTACCATTTTCGCAATAAGCTCTATTTTCTGTAGACATACGCCTTAGTTCTTTATGCCACAATATGTAGTTGTCTGCATTTTCTTGCGATTTTAAACTAGGCCCCAGCAAAGAATTATGGTCTATCATATCAACGTATATATCTCTGGGATCTCTATCTACAATTATGGTTTTTATTTCATCGAAATACTTGGATGCCTTTTCTAGGCTGGTAGAAGGAATAGCCTGGTCTAGTACGATGCTTTTATAACCATGCCGTGCCGTATACTGAGAAAATAGTGCTGTAATGTATTGCTGGCACGCCACCAAAAACTCATCTTTTGATGGCCGGGCAATCCTCATTTCTCTTGAATTTTTAATCAAATACAATCGGCGAAATATTTTTGCAACGAACCTGGAGTACGATGACAACCCGTATTCAAATACCGCAGAACCTCCTTGATATTTAAACAGTGTAAGCTCATCTACAAACATTTTGGAGGCGCCCAAAAAGTCCACTTCTAGCTCTTTACTAAGCCCTCCGCCCCAGCGGCCAATATTTGACGGTGGACGGCCAACAATGCTGCAATAATTCAGGAAATCTTTTATCGCTACATCATGCCGAACAAAATGCCAGTTATCGACCAAGAACGCCTCCAGGTCAACTAAGCCATGCGGTTCTCGTATCAGCCCGAATTCAATGCTGGGAGAGCCATAATTTTCAAACTCACGGAGTAAATCCACTACTGCGCTTGACCCAGACCAACCATATCCACAAATATTAATAAACTTAGAGGTCATAATATTCTTTAATACACTTTACTACGTACTCAGCTTGATCTGTCGTCATATGCTCTCCTATGGGCAAGCTTAGAAGAGAGGCTCCCGAAGTATTACTGAACGTACACTCTTCTTGTTCAATATACTCATAGGCTTTCAATTTTGGCAGAGGAATGGGGTAGTGAACGCCCGTTGATACTCCCTTTTCGCCTAGAAACTTCCTCAAATTATCGCGATCATCACACTGAATCACAAACAAATGGTATACCTGCCTTGCCCATTCTTCGCGTTTCGGTGTAATAATTTCATTAATACCTTCCAGATTTTTAAGGTAATAATTTGCTATATCTATCCTTTTCTTTGTCCAGCTCTCTATATATTTTAGCTTTACGCCAAGAATGGCAGCTTGTATTCCGTCAAGCCTCGAATTTCGCCCCTCAAATACATGGTCATATTTTTCTATGCGTCCATGATTTGCAATCATCCTGGCTTTTTTTGCAAACTCTTCGTTTTGTGTGGTTATTGCCCCACCATCCCCGTATGCCCCAAGGTTTTTACCGGGATAAAAACTAAATGTTCCTGCATCGCCAATGGAGCCTACTGGCCGCCCTTTGTAAAGTGCTCCGTGAGCCTGAGCACAATCTTCTAGTAAAAATAATTTGTGTTTATCTGCAATTTCTTGCAAGGCATCCATGTCACATGGATGCCCATATAAGTGAACAGCCATGATTGCAGCCGTTTTTTGGGTAAGCATCTTTTTAACACTTTCTATTGATAGCGTGTAATTCCTTGGGTCAACATCTGCAAAAACTACTTTATGACCGCTTCTTGTTACGGCTTCCGAACTTGCAATAAAGCTATTTGCCGGCACAATTATTTCCGAGCCAAGCGGAAGGTTTGCGGCTTCAATTGCAATTTCCAAAGCGTCCGTTCCGTTGCCCACACCCACAGTATTGGAAACTTCCACATACGTGGAAAATTCTGCCTCGAACTGATTTAAGTATTTTCCACCAACAAATGCAGACTCTTGAATCACTGAAAATATCGCAGCGTCAATTTCCGGTTTTATTGATTGATATTGACTAGCCAAATCTAAAAATTTCACCATTAAATGTCCCTAATCTTTTTTGCCGGGTTACCCACATAAACACCAGACTCTATAATATTACGGGTAACGACCGAACCCGCCCCAATTACCACCCCAGAACAAATACTTACGGGTAATATAGTGGCATTACTACCTATTGATACTTTGTTTCCGATATTCGTTTTTTCCCACAATTCAGTATTGCCACCCGCTGGAGCGCCTTCCGTGAACAAATCATTTATAAACATTACACCATGCCCAATAAAACAATTTTCTCCAATTGTGACTAGCTCACAAACAAATGTATGCGACTGAACTTTTGTATTGGCGCCGACTGTCACCCCCTTTTGAATTTCTACAAACGGGCCGACAAAAACATTATCAGCTAAACTGCATTCATATAAATTAACGGGTTCTACAAAAGTAACGTTTTCACCAAACTTTACATTCCGTACGCTTGCTTCCAATATTTTCGGCTTAAACATTTACTTCTGCCCTAGCTTACATGCTTTGGGGTTAAAACGTAAAAACACTTCCTTTCCTGTTTCTATCGATTCGTATATTGCAGTAATAAGCTCCAAACTTTTTCGACCCGCCAGCCCGTCAACCAACTGCCGCTTATCATTAGAAATTGAATCCACAACGTGCTCATAATATGCTTGATGCCCAAAACCATAAACATTTGGAGGGTTTACAGAATACTTTTCCATTACCTCATCGTCACCAGCCTGCTCTTCTGCAAAATTCCAGTGCAACATTTTATTTACGGCAAAACCACCTATTTCGCAGGTACCTTTTTCTCCAAGAACTGAAATTGATCCTTCGAGGTCTTTGGGGCGTACCGCTGTCGTCGCTTCTATAATTCCTAACGCCCCATTTCCAAATTTAATGGTAACAACCGCTGTATCTTCTGCCTCAATATCCGCCAATGCGGTAACACTTCTGGCGAAAACACTTTCTACATCACCCATCATCCATTCAAGCAAATCTATGTGGTGGCTCGCCTGGTTCGTTAATACCCCTCCATCGTATGCCCACGTGCCCCGCCAATCTGCTTGATCATAATAACCCTGATCCCTACACCAGCGAACGCGTACAGTCCCTAAAACCAATTTACCAAAACGCCCCTGTTCCTTCGCTTCCCGTAATTTTAAAACTGGAACGTTAAAACGATTTTGCTTTACAACAAACAGCTTACACCCATTATTATCACACGCCTTAATCATTGCATCGGCATCTGACAATGTAAGTGCCATGGGCTTTTCTACAATTATATGTTTCCCATATTTAGCTAGTGTTGTGGTATGTTCTGCATGATTTCCACTTTCGGTTAAAACCACTACGGCGTCTACCTCGGCGGACTGCATCATCTCATCCATGTCCGTAAAGTAAGGAACCCTATATCGCCCGCCTAACTCTTTTGCTTTGGACTCTATCAAATCGCACACCGCTGAAAGGCCGGCTCCCTGAATTTGATTATTGCCCAATAAGTCTGAGTGTCTTTTCGCTATTCGTCCACACCCCACTAACGCTATTTTTAACATTACATATTCCTACTCTAAATTAGTATTCGGTAAGCAAGTCTTCAATATCAGCAACGGCACATATAAAATTTTTTGCTCGTTCCGGGTGGTACATTTCAGATTTCAATTTCAACAGCTCACTATAACTAAGGTATTCTTTCAGCCTATCTTGAAGATTAAGCCCGCTAAGCACACCTCGAACATTTAACAACAACTCTTTATATGTGCGCACTTCTGGTCGCTTTAGCACCATATCTATCATATTGGTTAACATAAAACTGCATGCTAACCCGTGCGGAACCCCATAATGGCTTGTTAACGGATATGAAACTGCGTGAGCCAGCGCTGTTTTTGTTTGGCTTATTGCCACTCCGGCAAAAAAACTAGCCATTTGCATAGCCATCCTTGACTCAACACATTCAGGCTTAGCCAATACTGCGGGAAGAGCAGTAACTGCGTTATTCAACGCTGTTACTGCAAAAGCCTTTGACACTGGTGTTGACGATACATTCCAAAGCGATTCCAAAGCGTGAGATATTGCGTCCAAACCAGAGTATAAAGTGTGCTCGTAAGGCAACGTTACTGTTAGAAACGGATCCAAAACAGCAGCTTTAGGGTATAGCTGGTCTCCAATAACAGAATATTTTTTATGTGTAACAGAATCCCAAACCGTTGCAAATGGTGTGGATTCCGACCCGGTACCTGCGGTTGTTGGTATTACTACAAGCGGAATACTACCCTGCCAAGACTGGCTCTCCCCTTCCCGAAAAATTTTTGCAAGCGGAGTCTTTTTTCCCTGGTTCAAAATGACTGATAGCACCTTGGCTGTATCAATTACACTGCCCCCACCAACAGCAATAATGGCACCAATAGGCTCAAGTGCCAAATCGTCACAAGATGCATCCAGAAAATCCAGCTCCGGATTTACTTCCACTTTATCAAAAACAATTGTTTTAAATTTTTTAAATTGCAACTTAACGGCCGCCGTTATTCCTCTGCGCGTAAACCCCGCTGTAGTTACAATTAGAATACTTCCCTGTTGATCAAAAACCCCGGCCTCGGACGCCAAAACAATTTCATACAGTCTTTCGATGCATTGTTGTTCACAGTAAACTTTAACCGGGTTGTAGTGATTCCAACTAGAAAGGTTATTCATTTGCGCTGGCATGCTCCATAAACGCAATTTTATTTTCCTCTGGCGTTTTCGTAGGCCGCCCAAGATCTGGCCTTGACCCTGCAGCAATTTTCACTTCAAAAAGAACACACCCCATCCCTGCACTTACGAGAGGCCATATTTCTTCAATTTCCTTTTCTGAAGACGCGACAAAATAGCCACTATAACCACACGCCTGGGATATTTTTTTAAAGTCAACATTATCTGCAATTGTTGGTTGCCCTCCAACAGATTCATGGGCTCCATTATTAAGTAATATGTGAGTGAAATTCTTTAACCCCAAACTACCGATGATAGGCACTGCTCCCATATGCATAAGAAGTGAGCCATCACCATCTACACACACGATTTTTTTATTTGGTTGACCCAGCGCTACGCCAGCTGCAATAGACGCCGTGTGCCCCATCCCCCCCACGGTTAGGAAATCCTTTGGGGTTTCATTACGTGCTTTTCTAAGTTCAAATAATTCTCTGGACGTTTTACCTGTCGTTGATATAAATAGGTCTTCACTACTGCTTACATCCAGTATTTTGCTTAAAGCGACTTCTCGCTTCATGCTTTCCGGGCGTTGAGCATTTCCCCCCGGCTTGTATGAGGAAAAAGTACCTTTTTTAACGACAATTGCCACGGGGGCATTTGTGTTTTTTACTGCATCAAAAGTTTCCTCTAACACATCCTCCAACACGCTATCAGCACTCATCACACTATAAGGCATCTCTAGGGCATCGAGCATCTCCAACATGACTCGCCCCTGTTTCACATGTTGCGGCTCATCTTTAAATCCGGGCTCGCCTCTCCAGCCAATTATAAAGATCATAGGTATTTTGTACACATCATAATCAGCCAAAGAAGTCAAGGGGTTGATTATGTTACCTAACCCCGAATTCTGAAGGTAAACGACACCAACTTTACCTGTTGCCAAATGATGCCCAACTGCAAGGCCAACTGCATTTCCTTCATTCGCAGCGATAACATGAAGATCTTTCGACTCGTTGTCCTCGATATATGCAGAAAGACTGCTAAGAAGCGAATCTGGCACCCCGGCATACAATCCAACCCCTCGCCGCTTAAGGCTGTCAAACATATCTTTTGGAGAAATCATTATTTTGTGCCCGGAATAAGTTCTAATATTTCCTTAATAGAAAGCAGATCGGAATCGGCTTCTAGCGATCGCTGATTGGTCAATATTGACTCTGCCACTTTCATCATCGCCGGGTAAGCCCCTCTCAGCAAATGATTAGCGTATATAACAATATTCACACCTTTTTCGATAAGCTCACTTTCTGTAACAGAGTTGTAACTTGAAGGCACAACAACTAATGTTTTTCTATTTTTGAATCTATTATATTTTTCACAAAACTCAAAAATTTCGTCTGGACTTTTCTTCCTGCTGTGAATCATTATCCCGTCTGCACCCGCCGCCAAATATGCCTCTGCCCGCTCTAAGGCATCGCTCATTGGCTGCCCAAGAATTAAGCTTTCGATTCTGGCGATAACCATAAAGTCATCTGTTGCTTGGGCACTTTTCCCTTCCTTGATTTTATGACAAAAATCTTCTATCGAATCTTGCGTTTGAGGAACATCCGTTCCAAACAGGGAGTTTTTTTTCAATCCGGTTTTATCTTCAATAACTACGGCTGAAACACCCAAGCGCTCTAGTGTTTTTACCGTAAATGTAAAATGTTCTGGTTTACCTCCGGTGTCCCCATCGTAAATAATGGGTTTAGTCGTAACTTCCAGAACCTCATTCAATGTTGTCATTCTAGATGTAACGTCAACCGCTTCAATATCTGGCTTTCCTTTAGCGGTTGAATCTGTAAGACTGCTACCCCACATCCCATCGAACTCAGCTTTCCCCTTAGGCGTATCTACACTAGTATTCTCTATAATTAGACCCGACAAACCATTATGCAGATCCAAGAATCTCAAAATTGGCTTCGCGTTTAACATTCGCCTTAAAGACCCTCGTCGCACGTCTGGAGTAGTGCCTATCTCCTTTAAGGCTTTATTTAATTGAGTAGAAGATATGCCTTTTGTATATGGGACTTCAATCAACTCCCCACCCCAGCCGGCCAATACATCAATTACGTTTTGGCGCGTATCCCTTTGAACACCCTCCTTCCAATCATCCCCATGCACAACAAAATCAGGCTTAATGGCTTCCAGGTTAGGTTTATAGTCCAATGATCCTTGTGGAACAACTTTATCAACACCCTTAATATTTTCTATGACTTCCCTTCTTTGCTCGAAGCTCATATAGGGAACACGCTTATATGAGGCTATAGCTTCATCAGTAAGCAAACCGACTACTACAGAACCATACTCCACCCCCTTTTTTATAATATTAAGGTGCCCCGGATGGATTAAATCCGCACTCATTCCTATATATACCACTTTAGACATACAACCCTCTTTCCTATTAACTTATATTTAAACCATCAAAAATAGCTCTGCAGAAATCGATCTTACCAAAGCCATAAAGCTTCATATTGCTTTTGGGGGACCTCACGTTAATCACTTTTCCCCGAAGCCCCAACCAAAAACAATCGAACAAATAAATACATGAGCCCTGCGACCCCGCCCAAGATTACACCCAGCACACAAATCAACGCTCTTTTAGGCTTTACTTTCTCCTCTGGCACGACAGCCGGATCTAATGTAGAAAAAACATACTCATTCCGCACCTCGGCCAACATCATTACCTTAGTCTGCTCCTCAATCATTTGAGAGAACACCATTCGCATATCCGCAACAGGGGTGCTTTTTAATTTGTCAGTCAAATACTGAATACTTTTAGTTGCCTCTGTTACATCACGCTCTCGCATGTAAGTATTTATTTCCTTAACTAAATTTTCTGTCCACTCTTTGGCCTGGCCTGGAGAATAATTCTCTACCGCTACGGTTATCAAACTATTTTTTTTGTCTTGAGAAATGGATAACAGATTCATAAATTTTTCGTGAGCCTCCCATAAAGAGGGCTCTGGCTTTTTTGGCGGCCTTACATTTCGCGCCCATTTCTGATTCTTCTCACTATAAATATCTTCATCAAGTATTAATTTATCGTCATCCATAATCCAGCCTTCTGCCGCCATTAGCGGCACCAAAAGGTCATACTTTTCAATAAAGGCATTTATAAATTGGCGTGATTTCATCACTTCAATGGCAATTACAGTTTTGTCGCTACCACCCTCACCTAAACTTACGCCCGCCAAGGAAGCTAACCCGCCAAACTTCCCTGCCAATGCGGCCATACCCCCACCCTGAGACTCTTCAGAAGGGGCCAAAAGCACTTGAGCTTTATAGATGTTGGGCTGGCTAAGAGCATAGATTACTGAAGCTACTGCAAAAACAGCTGTTATAGCGATTATGGTCCACTTCCCAGTCCAAACAACATTCCACAATTCCCTCAAATCAATTTCGTCAGTATCTAGCTGTGACTGATAACCAAAAGGACCATTAGACCGCTGTACAGCGGCCATTGCAGCAACCCCCTCTAGCTGCTGTTCTATTCGGCCAAGCCGCTTTTCTATTCCCACAGTACTACTACCCGAATCTTCTGATGTTGTTGCCATAACGATTTTTTCTGCTTTTATTTACACATCAAGTTTGTCTATTGCGCTTGCGCTAAACCACCTACCTATAACAAGCATTGTCATTCTATTTTTCTTGACGGTTTAACTGAATTATTTCTCCTGCGCAAAAGCCTCTTTTTTAAGTGAGGCTATTTCATGCTCCAGCTTTTCGTACTGCATTTGCTTTCTCTTTAGAAATCGCACGGTAACTTCGGCCTTTTCACTTAACCCTTTTGGCGTTAACAAATAAGCGTAATTGAGCTTTTGTTCGGACCGTGCAAAGTTACCCGCTTTCACCCAGCCCGCCTCTACCAATGCCTTTAAACAATAATTCGTTTTACCCAAACTAATACCTACAGCTTTTGCCAGCGCTCGCTGACTGATTTCTGGGTTCTTCTCCAGTTGCTTTAACAGCTGGTAGCGAAGCTCATCGGGTAATGTGGTTTCGGGCATAAATGATTCTGGATTCTGGATTCTGGATTCTGGATTCTGGATTCTGGATTCTGGATTCTGGATTCTGGATTCTGGAATATA
>ENA-OREC01000243-OREC01000243.1-marine-metagenome-genome-assembly--contig:-NODE-243-length-18352-cov-12.669822_pt1 | contig 18352 bp, 10 predicted proteins | sample MGYA00248626_ERZ508543 | MGnify/ENA primary metagenome ERZ508543 (study PRJEB26211, sample SAMN05518279) | marine metagenome | isolation source: Puget Sound, Washington, USA | host: Bankia setacea...
ATCGAGGAGGCGGTTCATACGACAATAATTGGCAACTCTTTTAGCCTAAAAACAACGAATAACAAATTCGATATTTACATGACATTGTAAACTATTAAGCCTTAAAAGTACTTTCGTTAAGTTTCTATGATTTGCTTTGGTTACCCTAAACTACATTAGTATGGCCTTCAATCGCCCTGTCACCTATGAATATGTGCACGTGCAAATTTTGTCCATGCTTTTCTGCGTAGATGTTTTGTACACAGTACTTTTAAAACAGTCTGCTTACAGAAATAGAGGACTGTTCTTAGTCAGATAGTGTGACGTGTCGTCGTATAAGGCTTACAAGTTGTCGGCAGCTCAATAACATTGGCAACATTGTATCAACACTTGGTCAGTTATACATGTACTTCTGTTTCTGATTATTCAGGCCGCCTTGAATGGAGGTTTTCTCGATTCTTGGCAAAGCTGTAAAACAATGCTTTTGGTCAACATTTCTTAAGACATTCAATAACATTTACCATATCGAATCATCTTAAACGTCCACAAACTTTTCGAACAGGTAGAAATTGTTCGTCCACTAACTTTTTGTGAATGGCAGGTGTTATAGAACAATATTATCTACCCTTTCTTCACACAAGACGATTTTTGGAAATAAGTGTTTTCTTGATGTCCATACCTGTTCAATTATTATTTTAAAAACATAGTTATTACAAGCCTGCAAACTCAGATATTTATAAAACTTTACACAGTTGCAGTATACCACTGGAGGATGTGCATGAAGGATAACCCTGGTCAGAAAAATACCAGAGATAATGTCTTGTGTGTGACAGGTGTGTATTTCTTTGTGATTTCACTCGCAGTTGATAATCTTCGATCAGTAAGTTTCTTGTTAATCAATGTTTTGCAAGCAAGAATGCCTTTAATTTGTTTACTCAAGTGATGCAGGTACATCTTTGTTTGGTTATATTAGAGTGCTAGTCATTCTGTCAGGAACAAATATACACATATACAATAGAGCTATAGATATAAGTACAGTATTGATCCTGTTTCTAAGAGCGTTTAACTAAATCACTGGTTATATACGAAGCTTAAACATACGCACACATTTAAGACTTGATTAAATCTCAGTGACAATTTGACTTTCTTCCCATTGTGTTGAGCATTGTCATTACCTATTTGACCTGATCTGTTGTTTAAGAAGTATTATGTTCCAAGATAATTGCAGAACTTTACTTTTTGCGTAAGTGCTTTAGTAAAACAGTAACCATGAAGTGACAACCAACAACACAAATGAAGTTTAATAGATTTTATTGAATATGATAATGAATAAGAAGTTTAAATAGAATGAAGTAAATGCGATGTTTATCAATTTCATATTATCAAGTTAACAAGTTCAAATTTGAACAACAATTATTATTCTCAAGATAAAGTTAAAATTTCAACAACAATTATTATTCTCAAGATGAAGTTAAAATTTCAACCACAATTATTTATCATCCTGAAATACAAACGTTTGACATTTCCAATGTTTTGTAGCTGCTGTACTCCTACTGGACAGTGTACAGCTAGAGAGAGAAACAGTTACTCATATAACTTTGTCTATGTAAAAAACAAATGTACAACACATACACCAAACAGTTGTAGAATTATACAATAACGTAGAATATTAATGTAACTAATATCTCATTAATACAGAACATATTTACAAAGTACACACATGTGTTTAAGATATTTTCATTCATCTGCCACACAATTTGAACACAGCATTACTTCTCATTTCTTCATCGACGATTCAATTTGGTGTTGTTGCCATAACCTTGAATTTCACCTCCAAGTTCTAAGGGTAACATTCACAAACATAACAGGATACATGTAAACAACAAAGAGACTTGAACGTGATGGGACGGCTTGGTGCAGTGGGTAGCGCACGTCTGACTCGGTAATCGCTGGATGCCTGTCAGTAGTGAGTTCGATCCCAAGCAAAGGCCCCTGTTGTTTCCTTGAGCAAGAAACTTTACCCTTATTGCTTAGTACTGGTTGGTTCCAGGAACGGATTCGAGCGTGATTTACATCAGCAAACATTGCTTGTTTCAAACTCTTAACTAAAATAAATTAGTATAAACTAAACCATGATCAACATTTTGATTTATTCGGCAATTGAAACCTGTGACATTGGTAGTTGTTTGATTATGATTGACATGTTTCCATCTTGTGCTATCATATGTCCGTCCTGTATAGCCTGTTGTACTATACGTTGTGCGCTGTCCTGGGTCAGTTCTCTATCTCCTGTTGTTACCTGTACCTGCCCACCTTCTCCCTGTGTAACCACCACTTCACCTGCCTCTAGATGACCAATCTCTGCCTGAGTGGCTAGCAGATGGCTGTCATCCGTTACAACTAACTCTTGAGATCCACTTACGACCAGTTCTTGTGTTCCACCGACAACCAGTTCCTGGGGTCCACTAACCATGATGTGTTGTTCAGTGCTGCCGTCTGGTCGTCTTGTAACCACAATGCGTTCTGTCTGTCTGTGTGTCGTACCATCATTCTCTACAACCTCTTCAACCTCCCCATCATCCTCTCCTTCCATGATTTCCTCCATCTGTTCTTCAAGATCAGCTGTGTCATTACCAGTAGATTTCTCCTTAACGATCATCACTAAATTGTCACCAACATTTAAGTTCTGCTGTGCATGTGCTTTGATGTAGTGGACTTTCAGCGCGGTCTCATTGCTATAGTTCTTACCACAGACCTCGCAGGCGTGCTTCACAATACCATGCTCAGTTTGCAAATGCCGTTTCAAAGAGTTTTCATACGTAAAAGAGCTTCCGCATACATTACATACAATGCCCTTGAAGTCGGTATGAGCCCTAGAATGGCGTTCACAATTTGACTTCTTCATGAACAGTTTGCCACACGTACCACAAGCATACTTGGTTCCTGTGTTAGATTTAGGTTTAGTTGGAACATCCCCATTCTCATCAGGTTCATCGTCTCTAAGATACTGACGACGCCTACCAAACGAGCTGTAAATACTGACTATAGCCCCACATGTACAGATCACATCTCTCTTCATTCTCATATCGATCCCATTACTCCACGGAACTGATTCTACCACATATTCCTGACAACTGTCACATCTACGAGTATGCACTGACAACATGTGACTCTCTAGGGCATTGTTAGACCAAAATCCTTTCTGACAGATGCTACATTTGTGGTTTTTCACTTTTAAATGAACACGTCGGATGTGAGACTTGAGGTTGCTCTTTCCTGCCACATATTGTCCACAGTGCTCACAGGCCATGGGCATTCTTTCGGACAACGGCTTTTGATATTTCTTCTTACGTATAAGTTTCCCAGATACGCTAGTCACATGTGGCTTGGGGGTTCCATGATTTCCTACTGCTCTAACTGGGGTAGAGTTGAACGGAACTGCTCCAGACTTGTCTAAATCGGAGTAAGTGTTATCAAAATCTTGGGAATCGTCAAAGTCTTCTTCAGCGTCTTCTTCGTCCATTTCAGCTAGAAAGTCTGAACATTCCATATCAGAGTCGTCCATCTCAACCAACTCAGACTTGATCTTCTTTGTAAGACCTCCGGTCACTTCAATCTTCATTTCTTCATCCTCTTCTGAGATTTTCACCACCACCTAAACAATGGCAAAACACAAAAAACTTATTGGCTGGAATCAATAATCATATTTTATTTTCAAGGAACATGTATTAAACTCCATTTTACATTTTAATTTGATGGTCAATCTCGAGCCTCTATATCAAATCGTTTAAGATTCGTTACTGTCTTACTTAACAGAAGCTGAAATTATACTGTAAAGTTCTGCTAACTTAATACATATGTCTTCAGTTTTCTTTTATGTAATACACATTATAGTAGAACTCAAATACAAGTGACTTGTGTTATCTCTCCATTCTTGTTAACAAGACTACCAACTTCCTGCATTGCTTTTATTGTAAATAACGTCTACCTCAAAATACAGTATTTAAATCTTTTCTCGGTCAACCTAATTGTGTTGCCCCCTAGTTTCTTTTTCCACATTTAGCTACAGGTGTTATCTTGACAATGCACATAAATTGTTGACATGATGTGAAGTGTCACAACATCATTAGAATTCACTACATCCAGACAGATTTGAATTGATCCTTAAAAGGGTTTCCTTACAAAAGGACATTCTTAATCAGCTGCCTTAAATATAACGATATGGCTTTTTCACATAATGAAGTTTTACTGTACTTGTTTTTTTCTCTTTATCTTGTTGGTTACTGGTATTTTCAAAAAAGAATTCTCAACACTATGAAGCTATGAAATTTACAGTTCTTTATTCTTAAATGATCACAAAGATGAATACCATAAATCTGCAAGCTTACCTTCACAAGTTTTTTGTCTCCTACATTAGTTGCAGTTGAATGCAGTTCTTTGATTACACGTAATGCCAGAATATCGTTACTAACTAAGACTGCCTTCTGTATATCTACAATCTTTCCACACGATGTCACATGGACCCTAGAGGAAAAAGATGACACATCAGAAAATAAGGAGTCCTAGGATTTATTCATCAAGGTACCATTTTATCCAAAAATTTACGAAAACTCTGATTACAGCACTGTTTTGTCACATTAAGCCTCCCACTGCGGAGTTTTGAAAGTGAGACATCATGGCATACTTCAACATGAACCACCTACATTCTATGTGAAAGGCATCCTTAGGTCATGACTAGTAAAACAGGAGTTGGTCCAGTAAAATACACATGTATCACAAATTTTACAATAAGCAAAGAATAAAATATTTTTTGGGACCATTAAATTTTGACAGTCTTTGGCCACCTCTGCACTTACTTTTTCATGGTAGCAGGTTCCAAATCAGCTAACTGGAGCAAGATTGCCTTCTCATCTACAAATACCACACATTAAAAGTTGTAGCAAACTTTCATTTAAATCTAAGCTATTATTATTCAAAATGAAAATTGGAGGAACGGAAAAAAACTATTAAACAACCTGTACTGATTTCTAAAAATCTATAGAGAAAACTGTCTCAATTTCGACTGAAAGTAAATGAAATTAATATTGTTTAATTGCTTAGAGTTGGAATTTGTTTATTATTACATAAAACAATTTTCGATATACATCAAAATGTGCCACAAGAATTGTAAAGTATCAAAACAAAGTTCCATCACAAAAAGACCTCTATACATGACATAACATCTGGGTTGTAATTCAGTTTTGTGAGAAGGGTCTTTAAAGTGACTTCAAGTTTGTGGTTATGTGTATCTAACCTACCTGTTTCTGCCTCGTTACCGGATTCTTCCTCTTCTACAAAACAAGAAAGAGCCAAACTGAACCATCACAGTAATCACAAACTTTACAATTACCGTTAAAACACATAAGACAATCATCTTTAAAAAAAAAAAATCAACAACAAAAGTTCTTATGATTTTAAAATGCACCTTGAACTAACTGTACTTGAATGACTTCAACTCGATGTCCCAGTAATGTGGTATAGTTTAAAGAATGACTTATGACCTTTCATTATCGAGACATCAACCTGTACGTTCTGAATTCATACACAAATTTTTAACTTGTTTTTTTTGTTATGACGCAGAGCTCTGGTCAATGCTACCATGTAAATGTAACAGATTAAATAAAGACAGCTCACAACAAAAGTGGTAGGTTTATAAAGTCTGTAGATTCCATTGTCATTGATACAAAACGATTTTAAAAATAGGAAGAAACAACAATTTGGACAAACGTGATAGATGACTTTGCTGCAGGTATACATTCTACATAGAAATTTATTGAATTGACATTAAAGACAGGTTAATAAAATTTACTTCAAACTGACAGAAAAGAGGTGAAGAACCTTTGTCATAAGGTCATTTAATATCTTACATACCTGACTTGATTGGTTTGCTTTTCTTACTACTGCCTCTAATGCTGTCAAGATACTTGTTGCTCACTTTACGGCCACTCCTGTACAGACAAAAAAACACGACTTTACAAAATCTAATTCTTAAAATCGTATCAAAAAAGATTCTGCCAATTCTGGTGCTTTTGTGGCAGTATTACAGTAACATCAGGCCACTATTCAACACCTTACTCTCCCTTTTCAAGGAATTTCAGAGAACAATATCTTTAAAAACATATTTTGTAAAGCTGATGATTTCCAAGTGACTGAACGCAACTGTTAGCTCTACTTTACAATATTTGAGCAACATTTTAATGAACATGCGATACAAATGTTACGTATTTTCTGAACATGACAAGATTGGAAATACATTGTGTAAACCAAATCATATTTTCACAGTGGCATACAACAAGTAGTGCTTGTTCTGTGTAGATACATTTTAGTACTAATTCTGTCCCATTGATTAGGACTCGTCTTAAATGTCTCGTTATTGTAATATACTGTAAATTGGTAATTATTCAAGACTCCCAACATTTAGCAAAATTTACCCTATATGGCTGTTTCATGAAATCTGGAATTCAAGAGCTGGCTTAAGTCAGTCTTTTAGTAATGTGTCATTAACTATTCGCTATTAATTTGTTGTAATAAGTCTGTAGTCCTGAAAAACAGTGGAATTACTCGATAAACAATATTTCTTTCTTGCTCAAGACAATTGACAGGTTTATATACCTTGTTGCACGTATTATAGCTTCTTTAGGTTTCAGATTTAGTGTTTCAACTAGAGAGTCAAACTTTGTTCCTGCACTTGAGCCATCACCTGTAATAATTAATACAAAAACTATAACACATAACTGTCAACATGGTCATTTTTCATGTGGTCACAAGGGTAAAAATTAACAACCAATTCTAACCATTTAATTTGTTAATGGTCGTGTTGGAGTCAAAATAGAATGGTATATCAGCTTATCAACAATGGCGTATCGTTCTTATGCTTTACTATAAATTTGGCCCAAAATAAGGAACTTGCAAACTACACAAGAAACGCTTTGTTAGGGCACTCTTTAAAGGCTGGTAACAGCAGGATTATAATAGAGAAAATTAAATCATTAAATGCAAGAATATCATTATGTTAAAATAACTATTAAGAAGCACAACTTTCGAATATCCTACATACTTTTGAAAATATTTTAACTGAGTGATTATCTTGCTTAGATTTTGATCTTTGCATAGTCAGAAACCACACTGTTTCAATAAACAAGCATACCTTTTTCTTTATTATCTGCCATCTGAGAAGCTATAATTCTACCAATGAGACAACCAATCTCCAGCTCAGACAAACCCTCACTTACACTCTTTGGAATTGTTACTCTCACTGTCGGAGTGTCTGAAAGAAAGACAGAATATTATTACTATATATATAGGCTTAACAACAATAGATACATTTACATCACATGTAAATATTGTACAGAAAATAGTGTTCATTTCAAATATTTGAATATATGTGCAAACCTGCCAGCTGAAAGTTAAATGTGTATGATGTAATTAAATTACAGTAAGTCATCTAACTGCACAATGTCAATGAGACCCAGCATACAGAAACCATTTCCAGTAAACTAACCAGTACTATGACCTGCCTAAAGCTTCGACCCACATTAAATACGTAGGAGGTTGAAGTGACTAAGAAATTTAAAGAACAAACAAAAAAATCTCGAGGAAAGGCGGTCTTGAGAACATATTAAGACTACATTACTTTGAGTAAACAACAACACTAGTTCTTTTGTCTGATGAGTTGTTACCTACCTTGTACAGTGATTTCTGGCCGTTTACAAGCAAGTGCAGCTACTCTGCCTGGTGTACTAGCAGGCCCAGAGGTTCCTCGCTTGGTGGAAGATTTCTTTTCTGAAAAAAAATGTATTAAATAAGACTTTGGTACATGAAGGTAAATAATTTGTCTGTATATGTAGTTTGAAAATAGAGGTAAAGCAGACCAGATAAGATATTTCAGTACTTCAGTTTAAAGAACACAGTATTCATCATTCAGATTTCATGAGGTCAGTCTGTATATGAAAAACAAGGGTCAACGGTCACAAAATAAGCCAGTCAAAAATGTGATCACTCCAGGTAATTCAGTTTAAGTTTGAAAATCACAAACTTGTGTTTCTCAGTTCTGGATGACTGTCCAATATAAGCAATTGTAAATGTACTGCCAGAAAATGTACTATCTAAACTAGATAATTCAAATTTATACAAAGACACCTACTCTTTGTAGCATTTTGCTTGCAGAAATTGTTGAAGCCATTCAGCAGGGTTTCCTGTTCTGATATAAACCATTCTCCCATATATGTACCAAAGGACTGGCTAGTCTCATCTTGTAGGTTGACATCCAATACAGCAATTTCATCTCCTTGTTCATTGAGTTGATTAATCTGCAGAAAAAGAAAGAAGCACATGAAACTACGATATGAGTCTGACTATATTAACCAGTAATCACTTTGGAATACACTACCCAAGTACTGACATGGGCAAAATTTCCTTTTTGTAGCGTTTGGGATTCTTTTTGTTGTTAATTAAATGTATAATTTAAGAAAGTATTTTTCAATTTAGAGGGAAATCCACTGTGGGGTTAAAAGTTGATTCCTGCATAAGGTTGTCCATGCTAGAGAAACAGTAATGTACCAATCTATCTCTAAAGGTGTAGCATTCCGTTGTACAAGTGCCTTCAAAGGTGGAGTATGTTTTGGCTAACATGCACATTGCACAAGTTGACAGGGCCAAAATTGGAGGGCCAGATACAAATGACTTATATTGTGACCTTAAATATTGCAGGTATTGCTGTGTCACTGCAGGTTTGGCAAAATTCAATTACCCTTTCTATAAGTTGTGGACACTCATCTAGGTGCTTTAAGTCTTAGCTAATTAATTATGTAATTTATGTGGTTCAAAATTTCATGTGTTACTGTAAGAAAGTATAAAAAACATTAAATTTTACAAAGAAATTTCCAATTAAGCCACAATGAAAACAGTCAGTAGACTACAGAATTGTCCTCATACACTGCTCAAATTTACTGGCACCACTGCAAATCATTCTCATTTTCAAAAGAGACCATTTTGTTAAACAAATGTGATCCTCCAAGATTACACAACTTAAAACTTGAATGCTGTATTAAAGTCTAACCAACTCACCAGATCTCTCAATTGGCGTTTGAGCACCAATTTGACGGCCCATTTGAATTCATCTGTATCTTCCATTATCTCAGACCATATGTCACTAAATTCACTGGAAACAAAAAGATTGAAGAAATACAGTAAATCTGAGTATCCGAAAGAACCAACCCACTTAATCATGATACTAAGTAACTAACTTCAGGAATTGAACTCAAGTTGTAGTACAGGTATTGGTGAGGGACTAGTGCACAGCCACCACACCAGCTGTACAGTCTAAATGATATGTTTAACTTAATTCAGAGCAGTCATCTAAACGGTTTGAAAAAGAAATCAAATATATTAGAAAGAGTGTTAAGAAAATATGGTTTTGAGGTGCACAAAAATCAAGAAATTAAGAAATTTGAGATCTAGCTCAATTTCAATGTACATTTGTGTTACTATTATTAACATGTAAAATAGACCAAAGAGTTTCCACAATTCTATTTACAATTTCTCATTTTACTCACTGTTAGACATTGCAAATATAATAAATGAACAAAACAACCTTTGAGCAAGTTATGATCGACCTTAATTGACTTCAAAAATAAAATGAATGAGAGTTCATACTTGCTATGTTGTTTAGGAACTGGTGTTTCTGGATAAACACCAGTATATTCCACCAGAGCTTCATGACTGGTCAAGAAGTTGAAAACAGGAGGTATTCTTATGAACCATGTAATACGTCGCTTGAAAATGTCATTTGAATTTGGTATTTTCATACATTCATATCTTCTCATAACTTCTAACACTTCAGACTCCTTTGGTTGTGGCTCTAAAGGCATATATACTCTTTTCTTGTGTGCATGTTTTTCCACGCAATACAGGTTATTTTTCATAAACAAGCTGATAACACTGTCACCTTTCTTCACAAACAATGCTTTTGGACATGATGGTCGCATCCATTCACCACAATCATCTGTCATCTTTTTCTTGTTGTTAGGATCGTTTGAAATGATGAAAAACATGCCATCTTTTTTGCCTGGTGGCACATCATTTAAGACACTATGAGGAGCACTAAATGTATCTAGAACTGTTTGTATTTTCATAAATGAATCTCCAAGAGTTCCAGAGTTGAAGTCAAGACCAACATCAGCTTCCTCCATCTCCATATCAGACATGCTTCCTGTTTTTCTTCTTCTTAAGAACAAAGTCGAACAGTGGCAGTAGCTTGCAAACAAATGGTTCTGTCTTTGTGCTATGACCTCTGTAGATTTTCACCATAAGTCATCCTACAAAAAGATATGGACATTGTAGTCTGGCAGTACTTTTTGAAAAGTATGGATCAACACGATAGTTAAAACAAGAGCATAAAAGTTCTTAAATATCAGATTGAAGTAAGGTGTTTGAATGTGCTACAAGGAAAATTACCAGACTGTTGTTTGGCAATATTTTCTGTTTAGTGCGGTAACACATACAACAAAGTCAATATGCTGCTAATATGTTTATACTACAAAAGAAGGGGTCAGGTCAGACCTAGTTCACTTGGTAAGCCCTGAACTTGTTTTTCGTTGTAATTTGATGGTTACATAATAATAGATATCATAATTGGGTAAGAGTCGTGATCAAAAGTAGCAGAAGATCAGGGCCCCAAGAACTGGGGTACTGTTTAAATAGGAGATACAAACAGTGTTAAATTATCCGAGAGTAACTGCATAATATACAATTTGACGGGTCCATCAACAGGGCTCCAAGACAGGCCTTTTTCTATAATTCCCAAGGGTCCGACTATCGGACCGTTCCCCAAGCCAAATATACTCTTTTTTCCCCAATCTGACCAAAAAAATCAGAAGCACCTACGAAAAATTGTATACCGGAAGTACAGCGAATCTGTTGTGAAGCCGCAAAATAAACTTCAGTTAAGCTACATTCGGCCAGGCTCCGACAAATCCACTGCCCGCAGGTTACCAGAAAAATCGCCCGGACAACCAACATTTTAAATCAGTTGCCCGTCGGGCTCCTTCGAAAATCAGATTTCAGTAGCCCGGGGATCGTGGCTGTATTACTGGCAGCGCATATACAATCTGTCAACACGCTTCCAATACACAGTAGCATCTTGCACACCATGTATCCCAAGCGTAAAAGCAGATAACGTGTCGTCAGTCACACGTATTACGTCAGCCAATCAACGAACGGGTAAACAGAAATCTTATATCAAGGCGGAGTCAGTAGACTGTCAGTTTTGTCGCCAAACCGTTCACGCGACTGTCCTATTCAGTGTGTACATATCGTAAGTGCACATACAGTAATATGTTAACGCACTATAATTATGAACTGTTTAATTAACCATTGATTGTTAAACATTGTGAATAATTACTATAAGCCAAGTAAAAGACATAACCAAATTTACCGACGTCTAATGTTCAACTAACAAAATCCACTGCGTGTCGACTTTCATTGCCATACGTAATCTTTTTACTTTGTTAATACACATTAAACTGTTTATTCATAACAAATGGTTATTGAATTCTCTTCACCACTTAAAGATCTCGCTAGTATATTATAACGACATCGCAAAGAAAACATGCTTGATTCCTGATGCTCGATCAAGACCTCTCATTTTTCCCGCCTAAAAAGGCACGTGGTTGGTAAATCGAGATTATAACTGCGATCGTTACACACACTTGAAAGCTTCGGATATAATTTCAAAATTGAGCTTAACCTTTAATCATTAAGACGACTATATCTACGTTTCAGGAAGTATACGGTATGTAGAAAAAAACGTGAACTTCTTCACGACGCGTATGAAATTGTTATCCCAGCTTTGTGTAGTTAACCATGTAGGGGGTGAACATAAATTACATGTACAAACTACTATGCATAAGATATAATGATCATCATTTAAATTTTTGCATCGTGCGTTCCGGTATGTCAACAGTTTAAAAGTCTGCATTCCCCAACTGTTCAAGTACCACGGCGACAAATCGCCTTTACGTTGCCGTGTTTTGTCTAATTCTTTTACCACAGTTTTCAAGTCATCTACATGTGAGTTGCTATACACGATACATATGAAGAGTAAATGTGCATGACATATGATTTGCGAGGTCCGGCCTAGGGGTTCCAGAGAAATGCCTCTTTTTGAAATTGTCATATCCATATAGAGAAAGTTTTGTTTCTCAAACTGTTTTCAAGTCATTTTTATGATTTTTCATGGTTTTCCTTTGACAACGTTGAGATATGGGATATACACATCAGTGATACTTCTATATTTAATAGATATATAATTATTGTTTATATTTAATAGATATATATAATCATTGTTAACATTTATTTTATTTGCAAATGATAACAATAACTGTCTATTTTCACAAGAAACATACATTTTGTTGGTTAAATTCCGTGTGACATTCTTCTTTCACTCACTTGGGTAGCAACTTTTATTCTCAGCTAAGTTGTGCATTAGTTATTCAAAGAAGGTAGTGAGGTAGATATTTTAAATTAATCTTGAGGAGTCTGTTGTTTGGATTTGTAAAGTTGCCTAAAACATCACATACTGTATATAGGCTTTGCTTTTAAATGTGTCACACTAAAGGTCAGAAAACGGTTTGGGGTGTGTTTTTAAATACTTATTAGTAATTTCAAGGCCCAATGAATCCCTGGCCTTTGCCTAATACTCGGACCCCAATTTTTATCCATGCATATTCACATAGATAGCATCATTTGCAACAAAAGGTTTTATACTTTTCATGAGGATTAGGTCTTTAAATGAGTAAAAGAAACAAATGCAAGTTTTGCTATCATCAATAAGGAGCTACTAGTATATGAATTAAAGTGACATATTGAACGGTTTGAAAGCCACATAGTTCCTGGGTACCAGGTGAAAAATCTAGTAGCCTAGCGGGCTACCAGGGATTTTCAAAATTTGTCGGACCCTGTTAACATTCGGATTTTATCGCTGATTTCATATAAAGGGCACATGATGAGTCATCGATGACAGCATTGAATTTGGCGTCTGCATAACAGTAAATACTACTGTCCTAAAATACAAAGGGATCGAAAACTATTGTCGAATCATTTTTTCCTAAAGCGTCGACATCCACAGTTGTCCCATCGGCAAAAGATTCAAAGGGATCGAAAACAATTGTCAAATCAATTTTTCCCAAAGCGGTGACTTCCGCAGTTGTCCCATCGGCATCATAAGAAAAACTTTTTTTTAAACTATGAAAAATCCCAAAATTGGATTTAAAGTGATTAAATTTCTTCACAAATTGGCAAATGTCATGACGCAAAATTTCCCAATTTGACTAGGGTCTTTTTCCCAAAATGGACAGAAAAAGGCCTGAAAGAACTGGGGGCCGAAGCCCGGAGCCTGTTAAAATCAATTTCGGGCCCCTCTAATTTTTAATATGCTTTAAAGAAATCATTTTTAGGCTAAAATTATAGTATATAGTGACGACATATACATTAAAACGATATATTTGCTAAGTAGAACTGACCTTATTCACATGTTATGTGATTAAACTTTTCTAATATTTGACATGTTTCATCTACAGTCCACACAACGCGGATTTTACAAAGTCCCCCCACTCCGCGATTTTTCTTGAGCGCATACAGCCACTCTCTGTCGCGGCGACCAAAACCCTAATCTTTTTTATTTGAGATAATGCAACAAAGTGACAAATCAATCAAACGACTGTCGATACCAATGAACATTTCACCGTGGACGCCATAATGTACATGTATGTAAACAACTTAACGGGTCCGTGAATCTCGATATACAAAGTACGGAAGTGTGTAGGATAACATGTAACCCAGTCTAGCGAGTTACATGTGGCCCATGCTTTCATGCGTCTAGTGATGAAATTTGACAAACTGCTCAGTGTCAATCGTGCAAAGTTAAAAACTGACAAACAAAAGACCAACTGACACTTCGTTCATTGACAAACAATAGACTAAATGACACATGTTTACTGACTAACAATAGACACAACGTCCTCATGATGTATTTGTCGGGAGAATAGTCTAATCTATGGACCATTTAGGGTTGTATGGGCAAACAAATAAAATGGACAATTCAATCATGTTTTGAACGCAAATATTAATCATTAATCAAAATAAGTATTAAACACTATTTTTACAACTGTTAGTTATTTTATAAACTGCAATACAATATGTACGCAATTTCTTCCCCAGTAATAATTTCGCCATTACATAATAAACAAGATAACACATCGACGTCGTTCGTGAGCAATTTCTGTCAATTTAAAGACATTTTAAACTTGGAATATAGGGTTCTATATTTCAGTACACCGTTGAAATTGTGACTAACATCGCGACTACCCCCTGTTTGCTTGCTGTCCGCCTCAATATAAAATTTGTTTGCGGTGGCACTGCTGAAAAAGTAAAATCCACACTGTGTGGACTGTAGTACACAAATGGCTAGTGATCATGCCGCTAGTCATCAAATTTAATGCCGCCGTTCAATGGATTAGGAGTGCATTAATTTGGTTTCACCATTCAACTGGCCTTGCTATGTGTTTTTAACGTAAACTTAAAGACACATCAAAAGTTACCACAAATGCATGGTTTTCTATGAAGAACTACTAATATTCCTGCAGCTTGACGCGCACATGTCTAGGGCCCAAGCAGGCGTTTGACATTATTGGAAGATAGATAGATAGAATGGAAGATAGAAATACTAGATTTAGCATTTTACCTACCAAACTCCATCTGCAATCTAGAGTTGTTTTGAATATTCAACCTAAATAATTCAGCATCATTTTTAATTCCAAACGTATCATTAATCATTAAGAGTGTGTAGATATGCGTTATAGAAATTCAAAGAGAACACTCGTTAAATAGTCACACGACTATGAAAGTTAAAATCTGCACAAATATGGCGGAAACTGGCAAAAATGGCGGAAAGTTTACGAATACCAACAATGTGTTTCCTTAAGAATTCAAAAACGACACAGACACATATAGACATTAACAGGTCAAAACAAATGTTTGGCATTAAAATAGCATTTAAATTTTACAAACTTATCCACATACTGTCGATATACACTTGCTCAAGTCCGTTGAATTTACACCTTTTATTTTCTTTCGTGCCCGACGCTATCGCAGCAGCGTTTGTTCGACCTTTGGCGCCCTCTACTTTACTTTGGAGCAATATCCCGTAATTCAGTTATCCTATAGTTACCTCCCTTGAAATGTAATAATCGTTTAGTATCGAATATTTTCTCTTGTGTATTGTTATGATTAGCGTTTGTTTGGTAATATAGAAATAAATGACATTTTTATCTTGTATAATAAATGTAAATTGCCTTTTCCTAACGATCTTTTTAGACTGCCTTTTTATTCAACTCTTTTAGGCCTATCACTAGTAGGCTTAGACGTTAATTCAGCTCATTCTACAAGAAAACAAATAGACATACACCCCATTGAATGCAAATATCATTCATTGTTTGTATCCATGTCAAGGTCCTTAGACGATTTTAAATAAATAAATAAACATATTGCTTTTATATTAACAGTCAGACCAATCGTTCTTTTTGTTACGTTTATACAATATCAAACAAAAAGACACAACGATCGCAATTTCAAAAATACTGCATGAACATGACTATCATCATGAGTTGTAGTAAAAGTTGTAAGCCCGTGCCTACGAGGGCTATACGTAGGTAGCCTACGCCAGTACCGAGAAAGTACAACTTATGCCCTAAACAATAAACTTGTGTTTATGTATGTCACATAAAACAGCTGAAAAAATGTGTACTCTTTAAAAAAAAGGTGTGTTGTTGTTCTTAACAACCTTATTTCAACCTTCATTTAGCATATATAGATGTAATGCAAAGTTTCTAAACCTATAGAATGTTGATTGAACGACAGGCTGATAACTTAATAATATGTTGTGACGTTTTTCACATGATCTGTCATAGTTTTACTAATTAAGATATTTAAATTTGTTTATCTGCGTGAAATGTCCGTTACTGGAATTTCATGTGACAGTAAGCGAAGACAGCAAGGGAATTGCAAGGTTTTAACTTCTTCTTGGGACATGATATAATGACTGATTAACTAACACTGAACTCATGCCTAGATATAATATATTGATGATAGTAACTGCCTTGTCAAATAAAGAGCCTATAGGAAAACGACTTTCAGATGACATGTTCGTTACCATGCATCACATAGGTTCTTCTACTTTTCTGTGATATGTTGTAAGTTAAAATGGCTACCGTCCAGACATGCCGTGCCTCGATATATAATAGTCAATGAATATATCGATATTATGGCTTTGACCATAACTCTGCAGCTATTGGTTTAAAGTCGGAAGATTTGAAGTGGTCGTTACCGACATGTTCGTTACCAAAACATAAAGTGGTGCTGGGTTTGCGTTTTGTAATGTGTTTTTCAATGTGACGTTGTTTTCCTGATAACATCACAATGGCGCTCGGGGAGGGTGTTCACCACGCACGTGCTTGTTTACGAGCTTGATGCACAAACACGGAGGTAAGAAGGGTTTAAGAAACATGTCATAATGATATGTACTTTTTCTACTGTTTGAGATCTGATGTGTATTTTATAATATATATGGCTATATGTACAGCTAGTTTAGCTGTATGAAATTACAAAAAAACATGCCATACATGTTTCCTTATCACACGGCACTGATCACGGCGCTGATCGTGTATTCAAACATGGCTTAAAATAGTTGCTATGGAGGAGCACTTGACTGGTGGTTTACAGCTTCTGCATACACTAAAGTCAAACATGACTATGGACAGACTTCCAGTGTCACAGCAATGATGCAGTCCCTACATTGGTGTACGTAGGCTCGACCAACGGAGAATAGACAATAAACTCTCTCGTATGTACAAAATCACTCATAATCTAATTGCCATCCCCATATCTGACTTTCTAATCCCACGTGTAAGACCCTCTCGACATTATCACCCGTTGCCTGATAACTGCTACGACTGATTACTACAATTTTTCATTCTTTACAAGAGCTGTATTTCACTGGAACAACCTCCCCCTTGAAACTGTGGTCTTCTCCACCTTGGAGCAGTTCAAGCAAGCAGTCTGCAAGCTTGACCACGTCTCACCATAGAACATCACCATACTTTTACTTTTAAACCTAACCTGTATTCTCACTTAATTTATTTTTAGTCGTTGTATATTGGTTACACCCTCCCTTTTTATTTTTAGCTTTACTAATATTCCTATAGCTAGACGCCCATATGTCTAGGTCCCCAACAAGGGTTTGACATTATTGGAAGATAGATAGATACAACGTTTGATATTAACAACACATTGATTAATCTTGGCTACTCTGTCCTTTGATTACAGTACTAATTCGTACTACTAAGACAGAAACTACAATGCACATTGATAAACAAATTCTATTTAAAAGAATAAAAATCTCGTTTTTTTGCCGTGTACTCTCCTTGCTGCATTTGCAGCAATTTTTTACTTGTATACAATAGTTGCTTACTAATTGAAAACTTGTGGTCAAGGGAGACTACCAATGATGACAATACAAGGGAGAGTAATCTGCCCAAATCGCTGGGTTAAAACTAAAATATATCCACAAGATGTGAGTTGATATGCACTCAATGACAACAAATTAGCTTAAATAAGCTATTATTTTATAAATTAATGTAATATTCTCTATATTAAGTATGACCATACACCTCCATAATCGATGTATTATATAGAACAATGTTCAAATACAATGTTCAATCAAGCGTGTATGATGTCAACAACAACAAGTTCCTACCATTTCACACAACTTGCATCAGTTAACTTGCACCATTTGTAAAAAATGCACCAGTTTTGTACAACGAGGTAACCGCACATGATAACCGTTATGGTAACTATAACTTCTAGATTCTTTGTTTTTATCACACTTCAGAATGATTTCTCTTCAGTTTCAACTTGCAACTGATTTGCATATTAGAATAAAGTTCACTTCAAAACCATCTGCAAACTATTAGATATTAGCATTATACTTGTTAAAGTGTGAACTACCTTATTGTCCCTTTAATACAGGGCATCTTTCTCGAAGCAAAAAGGTAAGTGTATCCAGCTGAAGCGTAATTTCGACCTAGGGTAATATCCGACGATATCAGATTGCACCGTTTCCGCTTTTCGTTTGCGCACGCTCCACCTTAATCACGTGATGTTTAGTTTACAAAGTCACCAATATATATCGTCCAGCATAAAAATTTCAAAAATGGACATACGTAAGGTAAGAAAATAAACCAATACCACACACATATAGCTTTTGTCATACTTTACCTAA
>ENA-OREC01000244-OREC01000244.1-marine-metagenome-genome-assembly--contig:-NODE-244-length-18337-cov-12.674699_pt1 | contig 18337 bp, 8 predicted proteins | sample MGYA00248626_ERZ508543 | MGnify/ENA primary metagenome ERZ508543 (study PRJEB26211, sample SAMN05518279) | marine metagenome | isolation source: Puget Sound, Washington, USA | host: Bankia setacea...
ATTTCACCTCCCTACTGCCCGAGTTTAAATGGTCTATTTAGATAAAGTGCTTAAATCCAGTCGACAAACACGTTTACACTAGACACAGATCAAACACCTAGAACGCAATGTGATGTACATGTACTTGATAAAGTATCCTATTTCAGTAGTTTATATCACTAATCACGAGATGAAACCGGCGATTTTATTTAGTTACTGTTGATACTACCATAGGTATATAGTTAGTCACGTGTGTGAATTGTATATGTAGATTTACACTCATTTGGAAGTAATATTGGATTTACAAACCACTTGCACACACAACTCGTCGTTTAGTGTGCTAGGATTATTATAGGTTTGTGGGTACTTTATATAACTTTGTTTCGACGCGTAGGGAGCAAAAATGAGAACGATGCTTGTAATGACGGTTTGTTTGTTATTGTCGTCTGCTGTGGTCGGGAATGCACCATCTGGAACTGCAACCCCTAAGAAGTACACAGTGAACTTGGATCTGCCTTCAGAGAAGCGATGGCAAGAAGTTGTATTGGATAATAAAAACCTTGTGAAAGATGTACACGAAGTTCTCAAGTAAGTCCTTGTTGTGATAACTGCGCATGTTTCTCTCCTTAAAACACGTAACATATAACCATGATGAGTTATTGTTTTATCCTGCAAGATATTTAGCTGAAAAACATATGAAGTACACACTATTTTAGTTTCAAGAATTGTTGGCTAATTTATATCTCTCAACCTTTTATTATTATCTTGGGGGATCTTAAAATGTGTCTCACCGAGCTATGCTATTTGTTTACTTTCGATGTTTGTAATATAATTTCAACTATCCTTCGGTTAAGGCATATTGCGTATTAAAAGCAAAACTGCCTTAATACATTCTTGTTCATTATATAGATACGACAGTTTTCCACCCAGCGTTCGATATGGTATAAACGCAGGCTGTGAAATATATTACCAATTTCAACTACGAGACGGGAGGCCTTGGGCTTGTACATGTTCAGTAGATCTACTACGCGTATATATACAACAAGGGTTTAGTGATTCATCTGGTAGCTGTGACTTTAAATAAATGCATCACTGAATTACTGCTATAAGGAGCTACGAACGTATTTGAATAGGTCGGTGACTGAAAAGGAAACTAACATGTCGAAGTAGTTTTACAAGTTAATGTACATGGTTTTAACTTTCACTCGAACGTACGTAGAACCTGTACATTTAACCGGCACTTCAGATATGAATCCCGCTAGGAGTGTCTGTGGCAGCGATCTGTTGATTTGCATTTTGGGTTTTGAGCTAAGGATAACGAAATATTGGTTTTAAAGTAACCCATAACAGGGTCGTATAACTTAACTATATATATTTTGAGAACAAACAAATACAAATCATCGCCACCATTCACATCCTAGCTACATGTACCACAGTCCGCAGTTGTACCAATAGTTGATACTGATGATGTTAGCGTCGTCGTCATCACCACGTGTCACCACAATCATCAGGACTGTTTCTACAATGTCGCCATTTTCATAAACAAAATAACACCGAAATAAAAACACCAACAAATCCCTGATCGCCACAATTATTATAAAGATGGCTAAAATGGGTCCACCATCGTCGTCACCATGGTAATCATACGTTGTCGTCGTCGTCATAATATGTAGGCATCATATGCTCCAAGCAAAACAATCAAGCACCTCTATCAACACAGCCAGCTATAAAAGTAATATATTTGCAGGACATATATACCGGACGAGCTGGTACCGTATGTAGAGCTGATCGCCACAGACCTGGACAGCTATCTACCTCAACCGTATGCAGCCGAAATGCGAGGTATGGCTCGTATCTTGTGTTCACTTTGCCGCCGTTTATCCCAGTATTTGATTTGCTCGTATCTTGTGTTCACTTTGCCGCCGTTTATCCCAGTATTTGATTTGCTCGTGTCTTTTGAAAGTGTGCTTTATTTCAAACAAACATTGCGCCCTATTGTAGGATTCATGAAGTGTTATTCAAGGGATTGCTAGTATACCATTGGCTGCGAAATACATTATCTGTAGACAGTTTGTGTCAATGAATATATAAACAAGTGCATGGGTTTGGTTAGAGTTGTTGGAGATTGTACAGCACTTATTTCTACTGTTATGTTGTTCTGTTACCCCACAGGTATAGCTACAGCGTTAAACTGCAGTGTTGGAGACATCGTGATGGTCAACCTCATTTATGACGTCTCAGCGTAAGTATAGCACGTGACATACAAGCTCAAGTCAGTCGTCATGAACTGGTTTTTGTGCAATTTTATCATACCATTTTAATCAAAGTGGTACGCATTTAGCCAATGACGAGTTAAGTTTAAAGTTGAAATCGAATCCAATCAGCTATAGGTGTAGGCGTTTTAGCTATATAATTAGTGTATCTTTGTTAAACGTAATTTGTCAAGAAAACAAGCAAGAACCTTTCGTGAAATTCTATTACATCTTGTTTAATTGAATCAGGACGCATATTTCAGAAACCGATCGTATCCCAACGGGGATTGATTCACGCAATTCGCCGGAAAAGCGCGATGTTTAGAGTATCTTGAACCCCTGTCAATCTAGCTCAAGTCAAATACATCAAGTAACCCTTTGGTCTTTTTTACAGAGAATTTGCTGTTACTCCATGGATCTACGTTTTGTTTAATCTGGTTTCTTTGTTTTTGCAGTTTTTGTACAAGTATTGTGTCCCAGGATATGCATGGTCAGATTTGGCACTCCAGGAACCTCGACTACGACTTTACAGACATTCTCAGGAACATCACCATCGCTGTCGACTTCCAATCTGGTGGACAGGTAAACACTGACTTGACAATACTATATATCTAGGAAGGGCAACATTATAACTCCAAACATTCATGGTTATGATGGTGTATATTTGTGAAGTTACTCAGTCAGGACTTATTCCAACTGTAGCCCAAATTAAACTACTAGTCCTGTCAATTCTAAAAATGACCAGGCATTGAGTTGTATAGTAAATATGTTTGGCTATTATGTTAGGGAATATGCTGTTGGCTGGCATCATTGATCATTTTGAGAAATTCAAGATGGCGTCCAATATGGCCGCCATTTCAGGATGGTATGTCCAATATTGGTATATTTATTCAACAAAAGTTACAAGTTATAAAGCAATGAACAGTCAAACGTTTTAATGCATTTTAGATAAATTAAAATCCAAAATGGCCGCTAAAATGGTAAAAAAACTGTAAATTTAACAGGAATTCCATTTCAAACCATTAAACGTTGTCACATTTTGATTATTGTCTCTTTGAAACATTTTAAAACAATCTAATATGCAGTATGCACATGTGAAAAGCATTTTCTGTCATTTAAGAATATGCTTAGTTGAGGTTTTCAACCCATATACTCAATATCCTCAACAATGCATAACTTGTTATTATATTGAAGAACATCCATATCTCTACTGTTTTGCAACAATTTAAGACAACGTATAGTTAAGTTAGTCAGATAATGTTCATTTATTCTTAAAATAAAATAAAATAGCACTTGGAGATGTTCAAGATGGTGCCCAAGATGGCCGTCCAAAACAGAAAAATACATCATTGGTGCAAGAAGTCAGTTACAAATTCCAATTCGTGGACTGATTGTTATTTAAATGTTTCATATTATAAATTATATATATATATATCTGTTTAAATATTGATTAACTCAATCTATGATGGCACGCAGGACGGTTGAACTTCAAAATGGTGGTGCTAATATGGTCGCCACAATTGCCTCGGTTCCTTATTGTATTAAGATGTCAACTATAGTTATCAAATAAATATCTCAGTTGTTGACCAAACTATACGTGGGGGTTGGCAATTCGTCTCATCACACATTGAAGTTAACGTCGATTCGTCTTTCGGTCAATTTGACTTAATATCAGACACTAAGTCTTGTAGATCTACTGGATTCGATGACAACAGTCTTGTAGATCTACTGGATTCGATGGCAACACAAATGAGACATATTGACGTCTGTATAACTTTAGCACTTTGGAAAGGATAAAGATATGTCCGGTCGCCATCAAAGCCCCATGTGTGTATTGCATTGTTTTATGTATTACTGTCACTTTATTGTCTTTAGTAAAGCATGTGTCTAAAACTAGTGTATGTGTGTTTGCAGACCGTATATAGTGTGATTACGTACGCTGGATACATAGGTGTGATGACTGGACAGAGACCTGGGGCCTTTACTATCACAGTGGACGAACGGGGTGAGTACCAAAACCTCTTGTGTATGTCTGTTGTCATGGAAACATCCCTTACATATACACCAGAACCTTCTGTTTAACTTGAAATACTAGCAACTGTACTAGTCTGATAACTTGAGTGTGTGTCTGCTTATTAAACTCAAGCCTGTGTTATATATTCTCAGATCAAGGGTCACTACTCTGGAACCTTATCATTGGTATATTTGACGGCGGTGTTATTCCAATATCTTTCTTGGTCAGAGATGTAAGTATCACAGTTCAGCAAATACTATTTCATATGGTCCACATGTATGACAGTAGGTATATAGGAACATATAGTTGAACGTTAAGTTCGTTTGTTAACATTTATTCAAAGATTTACATTGACAATTCGTTTACATTTCCGCGGTATGAGAGTGATAAATAGTTCCTATCTAGTAAACTTGTTTTCTTCAGGTCAAATTTTGTAGAAAGGGATATATTAAGTATAGTCAAATTATTTATTATGACGTCATTTACGTAGGTTTTAGCAGAAGAGAAGACGTTTGATGACGCCGTTAAGCGTTTGTCTTACACACCTACTGCGGCAGACGCATATTTCATCGTTGGTGGGATGAAGCCGAATGAGGGCGCTGTAGTGACAAAAGGGCGTCTTGCAGCAGACGACATTTGGAGGCTGGACGTTAATAATACCAGGTACTGGATAATGCTCGTACGAATCATAATAGCGGCGCTCTACATATATAATAAAAGATACAAGTACAACTTCGGAATAAAGAACAATTTTGACAAAATAAAGAAAATTCGACATTTTTATACAGCGATTTACTAAAGATCAAATGTATTTAGATTTCACATAAAAGCTACCTAAGTTACAAACAAACATAATGTGTCAAGTTTTATTCACATCTAAATACTGCTCTTGTTTTCCAGATGGTACCTAGTGGAAACCAACTACGATCATTGGGTGGCACCACCTTCTAGCGATGACAGGCGGTAAGTACTCACTACTGTGATGTCTTTTATGGTAATTGTTTGCTCAAATAACGCTATATAAAGTAATATCCTTGTTATCTGCACTGGCTGTGAATTAGACGTATGCAATCAGACACGATCTTATCCAGTTTCATAATTTGGTATAAACAATGTGCATGTTCTATGTATAGTCTGCTATTCCATAGCCATTCACACTTCGATTAAAGCATGTTCCTTGTAAATGAATATGAATATAAAACTTGCACACATAGTTCAGGTTTGAGCATAATCTAAATCCCTTATTTGCTTAAATCAAAACTATAATTTTCGGATATATGTACTTTGTTTTTATTGTGTCTTCATTACTTGACATGATCAGCTATTTCAGAGTTATCAATATGATTGCGTGTTTTGCAGACGTTGTTGTAACTATTTCAGGGGTCCCGCTATCAAGGCCATGAATACAATGGGTCGGACAAACATCAGTATGGCCAGCTTATTCAACGTTATGTCCACTCCACCAGTACTTAACAAGTATGCACACATTCAAAGTCTCATTCTGTTTACTTCATTTACATTTACATGTATTTGAATCGAGCATTTGCTGGATAGATACTTTCAATCTATATTTAGGTTTAATTGAAGTGTCCTCGAATCAAAAAGAGGGAACATAATATTTCGTTTGTCGTAGTTTAATTAAGTTAATTGATAAATACTCTTTTATTACCATCTTTCAAACAGCATGTATGTCGATACACATTTCGTTCATTGTATTCAAATTTAAAATAGAATACCATTCGTAACTTGTCTCGGTTTATGTTTAAACCTATACAGGGATGTTGAATGTGTGTTACATAACTATATACATGATCTAATGTAAAACAAAGGTAACGTGTATGTTTCAGTATTACTACCTATACAGTGATAATGTCTGCAGCCAAACCTAACCTGATGCAGACCTGGATTAGACTTCCATAGACGTCAGGCGTGGGACCGACCATGTGTTGTTTATTGACATTATAAACATGAAGATAGCAAAGACAATACTACTTACACAATTAAAATTGACTGTGATAATTTACTGGCATTTGTGCAATAAACATGTAAAAATCATACTCTCGGTATTGATCTATAGAAATATGAAAATGGGAAAGGGAAAGAATTACGCATAACCAAACTACACCGTGCACATGATATTAGAAACACGCAACGTAATACTTATAATTATATAAATAAAGAAAGATAATATTCCTACTTTGATCTGACGCTTACCAAAAGTTAATAGCCTAATAACTAAGAGAACTTAATAAACCGAGTTATGGCAGTCTTTTCATTTCAGACGTGATCTCAAAAGCACGTTATCTTTATAGTTTCAATGAACTGAACTGTAGTCTGCTAAATATAAGTTTGTGATACGTAGACACATAGTGGACAACTCTAAGAAGCATTATCTGTATCCTTAAGTGTTCCAAATGTTCCCGCGTTTTAATCTTAACCTATGTACACTATAATTAATATGTATACTTTATTGTATTCAATAATAAGATCTATTCATAGTACACTAGCACAGAATTCACGTTATAGATCAATGAAATTCGGAAAGTTAAAATGCATCAGCTTTTATTTATTAATAACTCAAAAAACATACTGCCCTGCACAAAGTCATGTAAGCACTGAAATTAATAAGAAAATTCACTGCACCAATAGCCAATATTGAGCAGTACGATGCATCCTGCCCCTGTGGGTTTGAGTGTTTGTATTCAGTACACTACATTATACGTAGCTCAACTATACAGCTAGCGCTATGATTTGCTGATTTTGCATAAGGTGATTAAACCGTGTACTTCATTGTTCTTTAACCTTAAGTAGGGTTAAGTAGGTAACACAAGATCGAGGTGATTTTGACAATTCTAACCTTTATGTTCTTTTACAATAGGTCTGTGCATGTTGACCGGTGCATAGCGTATGTATTACTTTTAAACTAACGCATACTACAGACCTATACTTAGCTACGTTATACACGCAGCACTGGGTAAATAGCAGTACATCCATATTCACAAGCACAACTCAGAGATAAAAGCTATTCCTCACTTGTATGATTTTTAAATGAGCTTCCTAAAATACAAGGAGACTTACATCGCTGTTATTTCTATTTCAAACTGCAAGAGCCTATACGTCGTTATTTTCTAAGTTTATGATCACCTATAGACAGGTGACCGAGAGTCGCCAGAGCGTTCTGGCTACCTCTGTTACGTTTAAATCGATATTTACAAGGGTGTACGTGCATACCGACGCTTGCATCAACGACGTCAGGCGTCAATTTACAACACGCACGTGATGCCAATACTTGAATTTAACTTTTGTCAATGAAATGTTATACATTGTATAGATGTGGAATGATAATAAATACAATTGTTTTAATGACAATAGATCACTTGGACAAAAGAAGTGCTACCCAATGTCACATCGATGTCATGTTGACGTTATTCAACGTTCTACAGCCTATAGTAAAGCCCACCGATTTTTTTTCAAACACAATAATTATCACCCATGCCAGGTTTACTATGAAGAACTAGTTTGTATGATGTATCTTTGTTAAATCTGTGAACACAGTAGGTGTAAGTTTTGCCATTAACACAGTTTACTGACCGAACAATGTCAGTGTTCGTCTCTCTCTCGTTAACGAGAGTCTCACTTTGCCCGTGAATCTAGTGTATTGGCTGTGTATAGGCTGTATAGAGAACGCACGCCCCTGTGTGATTGTACCGGTATATAAACCAAGCCCGATTATTTGTTTAACCACCGGTCTACTCTTGAGACGACCTTGGAGTACGGTGCAGTTGTATTGAAACATTAAAACTTATTAAAACTTATCATCGAGTACGGCAATAAAACTGCATTGTCAGCCATTTCGTTTCAACCGGGTCGACTTGTTTTTGAGTAGTTTTCTGTGTTTTGAAATCATTTATTCGAACCAAAATGCCGGATGAGAGCTTAGCCATTTCTCAGGATGAGTTATACGCTCGCCTGCGAAACTCTAACAGTGGGTCTTTGTTGAAGAAACACTTGACCCCTTCTGTTTACGAGAAACTTAAGGATAAAGTAACAACTTATGGAGGAAGTTTAGCAGACTGCATTCGCTCAGGTAACTGTTTTCTCATTTTACAAAAGCTTGTTTACATGTCGAGATTTACTGCCGGGGCTAAATGCCGGAAACTAAACTCGCTCAATTGCACTTCTAAATGCCGGGTATCATGTTGCTATGGTGACAACTATCTAACAGTACTCCTGTTTTGTGCTCGTTCTTGTAGTTGGTGTTAAGAAACAGGAGGTATGCCGTTTATTCCCGTTTATTTCCTGCGATGACCTCTGATTGACTCTAAATTCAATGTCAGCCGCAATGTCAAATTGTACAATGTTTAGACCTGCTTAAATCGTTAATGGGTGTATTTTAAACAAAAACTGGTAAAACCAACGGCGACATTATTCATATATGTGTATGTGTGCTGAATTAATACTACAGACATTGACTGTGTGAGCTTAAATAATGGTTCATACGTGACATGGAAACTGCCGGTAAATCATGAGTATAAGGGGAGACCATTCCAACGGATATTGTTTTACTCAATAATTTGTTTATCGGTATACTGCACGAAGTTACAAGCGTCTCGACAAACGTAACGCCAGGCGCAGCTTTATGAAATTCGTTATTGAACTTGCGGACGAAACGATGCATTGTAGGTAGTAATACTCATTTCGTGTTTGAAAACGACATACATGCACGTTCTAAAATGACCTCTCTGTATACCAAGATGAAGTCGGTGTTTTTAATAATAAATAAGTGCAATAATCCTCTGTTCTATTACGTTTCTTTGGTTACTGCATTATTAGATCATCAAAACAACATCATACAATTCTTTATTTTGCGTAGGTGACTCATATGTTTTATAAAAATATATATTATACACACAAACGACGTATATAAATGTAGATACATACATGTGCATGTACATGTGTATTTAGAAATCCCGGTAGCGCATTGCTATTAGGAACGGTTCGTCTTGTTTTACAAGAGAACTTTTGAACAGCTGATTGCTTCCGGGCATACACGAAGAAGTAGCACCATTACCTGTATATTCGTGTTCCAATACAGACTGTTTTAGTTCTCAGACGGTTAACGCAAAAAAAATGCTGATTCAGTTAAACGTGGCTAGATATGTCATTACTAGTGCTCATGTTTTCTTGTAAACTAATAGTATCTAGTACATGTATTCATTGATAAATCCAATAGTAGCAGTGATACTGTTATTAAAGAGAATAGCTGACAACTATAATATTGACAACTACAATATTCAGAGGTACAGTGTGTCAATAGAGCTTATCGTAGGTCGCCCACAAAAAGCTTCCACTGTGCGCCAGACAGTTTAATCTTTGGGCTTAGGGCAACTCTAAAACAAGTTAACTTATCTTACAACGGTTGAACAAACCACAACCCGATACTGTCTGCTCACACCACATTTATCTTGTTTCAATTTGTGTAAGAACTGTAAGGAGTGTTTTTAAATTTCTAATTCATGCCAAGTTTAATTGTCTGCATATCGAGGATCAGTCTACTAGATCTACCTGCTTTTTTTATTCAGTAGATTTTGTATTTGCATACGTAGAGCATTGTTAATTTTGATAGGTAATCGCAAGATCTATAGAACATACCATTTCCGATATTCATTATCAGATTGAATAAATTCTGTTCTCGTGAACGGTTTTAAGATTGAGAATATCCTCCATTTGTAGGTTAAAGAGTACATGCATTTCCCGCCTAAGCAATAAAACGCTGACGTTACATTAGCAACAAAGAATACTCGCCTGTGTTTTGGCGTAACGTGAACGTGACGTGCCATTCACCTTCCCGCTCACTCGTTGACGTCATATCCGAATCACCCCAACTTTCAGTAAACATGGTGCAGTAAACGTTAACTATGGAGGACGGATCGGTGGAATATTTGTATCATAAGATCGTTAACTCCGGACCAGAGTGCAAGTCACTGCTGAAGAAATATTTAACGCCGGCAGTTTTCAACAAAAACAAAAATGTTAAGACAAAATTTGGCGGCACGCTAGCGGACTGTATACGCTCTGGTATGTTAGATTAAGGCTTCGTTAAATCAACTTGTTTAAGTGTTACACATACATTTCGCAAACGCTGTGTTTATACATTTGGATCTAGTGTCGTGTAATGACAACTGAATGACGGCGACCGGAATACGGAAATTACATCGGAGACCACTTAGCTGGCTACATGTGCCTTAGTTAAGACCACGATATATTTGTTGAGATGTATATTTGTAACTGTTAATTTGGGAAATGAAATAAATCAAAACTAAAGGGCTTTAATGGAATGGTGAATTCGGTTGGTCTGATAAAAACAACCTAAACTTAAGAAAACCTATCAAAGTACATGAATGTGAAGCGTGGATTTCGTTACTCAGGATTCGAGTTCGTTGTTAAACCATATACATGTATTTGCATCTCTCTTATTCCTATGTTTATAGGTTCCCTTCATTTGAAGAGTCACTGTGGTATTTACGCCTCTGACCCTGACGCATACGACACCTTCTCAGACGTCTTCTACCCCGCCATCCTTGACTACCACAAGGTCGACAAGCTCTACCACCCTAAACCAGACTTTGGAGATCTTAACAACCTCGGCTTCGGCGACTTGGACCCTAAGAATGAGTTCATCAACTCCACCAGAATCCGTGTGGGCAGGACTCATTCCAACTACGGCTTCCCCCCAACCACCACAAAGGAGGTATAGCAAACAAATCTATAACAAATAGGCTTCAGTATATCCCTGCCCAAAACGTACAGACGGGCGTCGTGGCGCAGTGGTTAGCACGTCTAACTCTAAGAGACTACGAGAACAATCCATTATGCTGTGTATTGGTTTGTATTAACGTGTTATATTTGAAAGCTATGTTTTCAGATACTAACACGATACATTTTGATGTTGTTAATGTTTCCTTGGTTAGCGTACATCATTTGTTACTCTTGGCTCCCTTATTTGTAGGACCGCCTGGAGATGGAGCGTATGACCGTTGTTGCTCTCCGTACACTGCGCGGGGAACTGGCCGGCAAGTACTTCCCACTTTTGGGCATGTCACCGGATGTACAGAAACAGATGACAGAGGATCACTTCCTCTTCAGAGACGATGACCCGTGAGTAACGTGCAAATGATGGACGTTTGGTATTGAGACGATCTTCGCTCATAAATCGTAAAGTAAAAAAGAACACGCACACATACAAAATAATACAGAACCAATGAGAGCGCATAAAACATACAAAGGAATTAGAACGTGTAATTCAAATGAAAGTTTGCTGGATTTTGAAGACGTATTATTTTTCAAACGTATGTCGTAAAATCAGTTCATCATGTGTACAATATCTTGTTTGTTTTGCACTATCGTAGTTTAGTGTCGTTTTGAAGTTTCGTCTTTAATCTACCATCGTATTGGTTAAATATCGGTATTTTGATGTGCTACATTTGCATGTTATTTACAGAGTTTTGGGAGACGCCAACGGTTATGACGACTGGCCAGCAGGACGTGGTATCTTCTTCAGTACCAACAAGCGTTTCCTGGTCTGGGTCAACGAGGAGGACCATCTACGTATCATCTCCATGCAGCCTGGTGGTCACCTCGCGGAAGTCTGGCAACGTCTCGTCAAGGTGCGTACACATAGTCCCGTTGGTACACTGTAATCAACGGCATCATTATGAAATGCTACAATAACCAACTGAAAGAAAAAATACAAGTCACTAGGTCGAGCTAGGTTCATACTTCACTGCTATAAGAACACATGGCTTGTCTTAGCTAAATACCTATATTTGATTTCACCAATTGGATTCTTAGCGAGTCAATATACGTATTGGAAGCTCGGCATAGTACCCATATGCACAACCTACCAGTAATGAAAGTTTACCCTTCATACACATTGTGAATTACATACGTAAAGATAGCATCTGAATCGCCTGTAACAATCTAAACACGTTCGTTCGGTCGACGTGCAGTTAATCAAACCCATTAAAGTAGTAACTCTGAATCAAGGTTGAATATATGCATCATTACATAGTACATACAAAGTCCTGCCAGTAAAACGTCATGTCTACTAATACGTCCGACAAATATATGCCCGAGTACAAACACGCACCTTAACAAGATGGCGTCATTCCAAGTTACGGCATGTCAACACGGTGCACTTTGTTTGATAGGACATTTATAGACTAGATTTAGTTATAGAATAGATCCTGTCACGTGAGAATGCTAACTGAACAGGTGGAACAACCTTTCTATAGCTAGATCTCGTATAAACAATATGTAAACTACCCGGGGTAGTGTTTCCTGCTGATGTAAGCATATGTTAGGAAGTTTCTTGTCTTATGGTGAACAATGTATGCTATACGTATGTTATAATCGCGACCAGGAAGAGAACTATTTGAGTACCCTGATAAGAATTGCATGGTTGTGTCAATAAACTTATAAAACATAAACAAACATTTGAGGAATCTAGTTTTCACAGAAAGCAAAGTTGACAACTGCATTCTATCTGAGCTCGTGACTCGACCCTACCTCACCTTTACTCAGAAATAGTTACCTCTTTTAGTATGTAGTGTGTGAATTCACTGTACTCATGTTGTATGCATAGTTTTATTATATTAGACCCAATTTTTACAGTACATTTCTCATATTAAGTAGTGTATTGTAATCATACTTGCTGTGTGTATGTGCAGGGATTGTCTGCCTTGGAGAAGAAGCTGACTTTTGCTCACCACCCAAAGTTTGGCTACCTGACCTTCTGTCCCACCAACCTGGGTACCACCCTCAGGGCCAGTGTGCACATCCGCATTCCTAAACTGTCTCAGACAAAAGACTTCAAACAGACATGTGAGAGACTTAACCTGCAGCCAAGGGGTAAGTAGTTGTACTGGTAGATGATGTGTGACCCTTGTTCAGCACAGTATACTATTTACTGCACAAAGCCTTCATTGACATTCATATACTTGTATACGTATTGCATTAACGTGAAGAATAACTGTGATAAAATAAATAGCTGGCAATTATTAATTTCGCTGGTGCTAGTTTTCTTAAGTTTCCACATAGCTTCCAAGTGCTATTTTATCACGAGTTCCACCCCTATTTATTATCAAACATGAAACCTTTTAGAAGCATGTGTATATAGTAGATGTTGTGTTGTTGATGAGTACATTGTAAACTTGTAGGTATCCACGGGGAGCACTCAGACAGTGTAGGTGGAGTGTATGACATCTCCAACAAGCGCCGCATGGGTCTGTCCGAGATCCAAGCTATTCAGGAGATGAGAGTAGGCGTAGAGAAGATCATCGCCTTAGAAAAACAACTGCAGAAGAAATAAACCAATCAACTGACAACATATATGTGATATAAAAATCGAACTGTTTTACAATTTGAACCAGGAATCATGACTTTTTTTGCCAAGTAAGACGTGAAGTGCCTAAAGTTTCTATATTTTTGAAAAACTTTGTACAATCAAGGTTTTTGGGGATTAAAGATGAAAAACATTGAGTTATGTGTCAGTTTTTGTCATCAAACAAACACCGAAACTTGACAATTATATCTTTATGGTTGCAATCAAAGTGAACTTTCATTGATGGTCTTCTGTTGTCTTTACATTAGTAGAAACTCACTATATCAAATTGAGGTAGCCCCCAACAAAGGAATTCTCTAGCAATGCTCTCTCAATTAGGTTGTTGTGTTGGAGAAGAGTTTAGAGACTGTAACTCAATTACTATGTCAGTGATACTAAAAAGTCCCACTCCTAAGTAATTAAGAGATGTTCTATAGTAAGATGATGTTGTGAAGTACATTACTAGAATCTTACATAGTATAGAATTGCAGACTAATTTGAGGGATGAAAGGTCTTAAGACCAGTGAGGTTTCTAACATTGGTAGCTTCCATAGAAACGTGTGATCTTATCAGGCAGGCTCTGTGCATGTATACACTGCAATAGTGTTAACTGGAAGGAACAAATGAATATATTGTAGGTTCGAAAGAGCTGAGGTTTCTACACTAAGAACTGCCTCCTTGAAATAGAACAAAGTCAACAAGTCATTTCAAGATATTTAATATCATTTGCGAATAATTCTACTTACGGAATGATGCGTTCTTCTGTTAACTATGGGGACTGAACAATGTGAGTATATATACCATACACTTGCTATTAAATGGTAAACAAGAAGACAAACAAAGACATCTACATGTATACAACCTCACTACTCATTAAACAAGGGAGGCTACCAGTACTAGTTGTCTCCCTTTATAGTATCTAATACACTTCTTTGCTTATCAACATGAGAGATTTGACTTACATATGAATAATTGTTTTCAATGGTATGAATGTAGACTTGACTTGGTTGTATATAACACTACACTTACATATAAGGAAAGGTTGCAGCAAGCCCATAGTTTAATACAATGATGTCAGAGAAAATGAAAAGTCAGTAAATACCGTTGTATAAGTATAAATCAAGATCAATCAATTACAATTACATGTAGAGGAATATAAGAGGATTTGTTTGGTGACTCATGTTATACACGTACAAACAATGCAAATAAAAACAATACTAGATAAATAGCAGCACAAAGAAATCATGACAGATGTATAGGGGGGTTGATTGAAAGCAAGAATACAGACAACTGGGATGTACATGTACATTCATAAAATCTCTGCCTCAAGAGAATAATAAAAGAAACAAGCACTTTCTGTAAGTCTATACAACCAATGAAAAACTGCAATCTTGTGTTTTGGCCCATTTTAATACTTTATTTCAGTAGATAAATCTTTTCGTATAAAAGCTGTGCTATATTAAACGTATTTGCAACCACTAGAAAACAACATATAACGTCCGAAATATCAAAACTGCATGACAGCTAACCTATACTCTAGATAAATCTTCAAACTTTAACAAGATTTCTCAAACATTTGGCTTGTGGAATTAAGATATTAAGCAAAACGTCTGTTCCTTCTAGATAACTCTATTTGCACAAAAACAAAAACAGATAGTGGTCTTATTACAAGCACAAAACTAAGACAATCAATGTAGTCAATTATGTTTTCTTCAAACAACCAACTTCAAACTTTACCACTAATTTAAATTAAGATGTATGAAGAGTTCCAATGATTATTTAAGACTAAGCAAAGATATAAACATTAATATCACTGACATGTACAAAACATAATACACGTAGGATGTCAAGCAGATAAGGTAAGTTTAAAAAACAACAGGAAAAATCAAAGCACCAACAAAAGGACTCTTGTACAGGCAAATTTAACATGGAAAAAAACGGTACCCCAAATTGGGTGTATGTGTTTTAGCTACTATTACCGGTATAGTCCAAAGAACATGGCTCATTTCAAGAAACTTTTTTTTATTATTTATAAGTAATTTATCGGTCTAGTAAATTGTACTCAAGCTAAGAAACAAAAGAACTACAACTTCAGATACTGCAGATTCTTTGTTAATGCTAATTTTTGACAGGATCAAGCAATTTCATAATGAGTTGCATTGCCACAGATACACCCAATTTGCAGTAATTAATAGGAAGACAAAAAAGTAACAAATATGGACCCTGTATTATGAATAAATTAAGAACAAGAAAAAACATTCTGAAACACTACACACTAGTTTGTAATTCGAAAATGGTTGTCTTAAGAACCAAAAAATCAAACAAACTCACATATTTACTGTGATTTTTCTAAAAGGGGAATTAAATTGTAAATATATATTGGAAACAGAAACGTGTAAGAAATACATGTAGTGTCATTCCTGTGTGTATGAAAGGCAGATAATTTACAATAGGTTACAGAGTCGAGTATCTACAACTAGGACCAAACTATTTACCTTTCTGCATGAATATGACTAATGCTGCTGAATAAATTGTAAGATTGTTTGAGTGATAAAAGAAAAGCTACAAGTGTTAACCAGTCCGTTTTATAGATATCTATCTCACAACCTACCTTCAGTATTTCTATTTTAGTAAAAAATAAAACAAAATCTTTGATAAAATATATACATGAAAATAAAAACTATTAAATAAGTGTATTGAATACTGATTAAATCTTAAATGCTCAAATATAAAAAAGATGTACATACTTGTATATCTATATGTATTATAAGCTATTTAAGATTAAGGTACATGTATACTTTGTTTGTTTGTTGTATGCTTATACTTCACTGATTAAAAAGAGTAAACCAATAAAATCACTAAATCTATTGTTAATAACCATTCATAAGTCAATAACAAAGCATGTCTAGTTAAAAAACATTTCCAATTAAAAAATGTGTATACAGGATGAATTAAAGATGAGTTTTGTTTTCATTTATGTAATGGTTACAGTAGTAGTTCACGATGAATAAAGAGAGAGAAGTATGCAATGTTTGGTAATGTTTCGAGGGGGGGATGTAATGAATAAAACTGTGTGTATAAAAGCATTCAAAAACAAGTAGGAAGTGGATAAATAATCAATACAAATTTGATGGATTTTTTTATACAGGCAAACAAATGTTCATTATTCCTCTCTTATTTTTTATGAACCTGTTCAAGGTAGCTGTTCAAGTCTCCCAGGACCATTATCTCACCCAAGTATGATTAACTGACCTATGTTAGAACTGGATTCTATTCTTGGACATAGTTAGTACATCTAGGGTTACAGATAGAACTGCCAATGGTAAAGAGAAAGAAAAAGAGACGTCAGATCATAACATTACAGGGATAAAAACACTGCAGATCTTAATCTTATGAATCATGTAATTCATATTTCACTATAAAGTCCTAGATTATAAACTTTAAAGTGGTACACGTGAATCATTGATTTTAACTGGTACGAGAGATTCATTTTCCAGCCAAAATAGAAAATTAACCCGTACTTTAAAATTCAATGTTAAAAACTCTTTATTTTTTTTCTTCAAAATTAGCATGTCCATGGGTGAGTGAGTAAATATTTCATCTGCTTATTAATTCAAAAGTACTCGTTGAAATATTTCTTTAAACCCGATACCTTCATAGCTATAATAAAGTGACCAAAAGACATCAACTTATGCTGTTAAATGTCGTGAGAAACTTTAGCCATTTCAATTCAAAAGGTTTCAAGGACAAAAAATCTGTTCTGTCATAACTATTCAGTGTCAGAGGCAAGGCCTTCCTAGTACATCATTTTATGGCACTATCAGAATAAATGTGTGAGACAGACACTTCAAAGTCATGGTAACTACAATTTGCAAGATTTGTTTCCTTCTTTCACATAATATTTTACAATTTTAGGAATTTCAGGCTGTAGTATAGTTTGCATTGTTTAACTAACACAAGGAAAAAAGTAAGGAAAATCCAAGGAAACAACTCAAAACTCCAAACCAACTCAAACTCATTGAATTGACTTAAAACAACATACATGTCTCAGCCTTATTTTGTGAATTCTAACAGAATTTTGTGAATTCTAACAGTATTTTGTGAATTCTATATCTTATGAATACACACACACATATAAAGAGACTAGAATACAATAACACTGTGATTACACACCACATGGTGACACTATTGCAATAGTTGATATGACATATAACGTTACAAGACAGATAAATGAATGCCGCCTTAGGTAAGTTATATCATTCTACACTAATTGGTTAACATTTACTGCTGAATGCCTAGTCAACTTAACCTAATTATAAACATTTGTTGGTAAAACTTCAATACTTGCAACACTTATACAAGCTACTGTTACAGAGTTTTAAACTGACCATTTGAAAAAGCTTTCTTATTTATAACAAAGTTGACATTCTTTACAGTAAACATTTCTTACCTGTATTTTAACCACTTTTGTTGATTTTTTATTATAAACTGTATACACTGACGAGAGTTGAAAACAATTGCGAGTGTACGACATGACTACACATATATCTTACAATCATTGCTCAATTAAGTGCTGTATATAAAGGCTATATGAACAACAAGAACAAATGACTCACATTAGATTGCATATGGTATAAAAACAAATCAACAGATAACAGCAACTATATACTTTACAACTTACAAATCTATGCTATGTACATATCCACAATG
>ENA-OREC01000245-OREC01000245.1-marine-metagenome-genome-assembly--contig:-NODE-245-length-18332-cov-14.290496_pt1 | contig 18332 bp, 8 predicted proteins | sample MGYA00248626_ERZ508543 | MGnify/ENA primary metagenome ERZ508543 (study PRJEB26211, sample SAMN05518279) | marine metagenome | isolation source: Puget Sound, Washington, USA | host: Bankia setacea...
TATTGCAGTTAGCATTTGTGCATTCTTCCTTAGATATTGCAGTTAGCATTTGTGCAACTTGCTTTAGTTTTTATAATTAGTATTTGTGCATTTTCTAGGATCTATTATCTTTAACAAGTGTGCATCTTTCTTTAGTTGTTATGATTTCCCTGATTCCAACATGTGCATGGATAACCAGTGCTGTAAAGTCTATCACAGTATACTAACTTACTTCTCTTTCCAAATAGTTCAATCCAAAAATAAATCATGGCTCTAACAAATTAAAATCCTTGAGCAGAAGTTACTTACCAAATGGACGCATGAATAAAACTAGAGCTTTCGTTTGATCCTCGTTTAAAGTCACTCTTATCACTTCATTGTTGCTCAGTTTGGCTTCAAAGAAATTTCGAATGATTTCTTCTGAGATGCCATCCACGTCCAAGTTCTCTACAAGAATCTCTGTTGTACTGATGTGGAGTGGCAGGACAGTAAGGGTCTGATTGGTCAGAGTATGTTGTCTCTTCATCACTTCTTGTACAACTAAAATAAACAACGCTATCCATCATGAAACACCCAAATCATCAAATTTATTTAAAATGTGCACAACGGGCAAAAAGTTCAAAGCATAAAAGGTTACATATTCAGCAGTCAAACTTATATAGGTCATAATACAAAATTTTACAAAGTCCAAGGTGCAAGTTACACTCTGAGAAGGTGAAGGTCACAGTAATAAAAGTCAAAGGTCAAGGATATTATACATGAAAATTACACAATTTCAAGGTCACAGTATTAAATTTCACATGATAAAGGTTGATTGGTAAAACTTCCATTAAGCCGTCTGATTCAAACCTAGTAGGTCATGAAGTAGCACATGGCCAGTTGAATTGACATGGTTCATTTTATTCTAACCTATGTCAAGGCAGTGATGTATACTTGTAAACCTACTAGTACATTGGACACAGATACATTAATTTCGAGAGTTACAAAAACATACTAAATCGTAGGCTTACCCTTGCTGTCTACAAATGTGATTCTCACAAGGCCCTGGTCCCGGTCTATGTGGAATTCTTCGATTAGACCGCCTCCTGATCTTTTCTTATTTTCAAAGTAATATCGTATGGTGTCATCAGATACAGAATTGTCGAATCCAGTGATCTGTGATTGAAATATGTAACTGTTTAAAAATTGAACTGTATGTTGAAATTGTTATCTTTTGTGTGGTACTTCTTCATAATAATGGATAACTGCATTACATTGAATTTACATGTATGCTACCAATAATGTTATAATGTCAATCATTCATTTAACCATTTATTCATCAAGTAATTGTCTCCTTAAAATCATGTTTACAATAACACTAAAGGACAATGAAGACTGTGGAGCTTTCTGCAATGCTACAAACATTTTAGGCATATTAAAAAAAATGTCATAGAAATGTCCATTCCAAATAATCTAAGGAAGTTTAATGATAAACAAATCAGAAAACACTTCTTTATAGATTTTGAAGTGCTAGCTTAACAGCTCAATCCTACCTCTATAGTGGATGTCATGTTTGGTTGTTTCACAGGCTCATACATATCTGAATACCTGTCCGGGTCACTTGGTTCATCACAAACACTAGTCTCGGAGATGTAGGGTTTTATATCAAGTTCTTTTCCTTTTAGAACCATTGCCTTGTGCTGATGCACCATTAGTACATGAGTAGCATCTATAAATATATAAGGAGAAACTGTTTCATCCTGAATTGGAATTCTGCGTAGACATACATGTAGTATCATTTACTGTAAAAACTTTTGGTGACACTTTTGTTGGTTTACTCATCGAAACATGGTTCACAAGGCCATCATAATTCAAACATGGGCTTTTTTTATCCTTATCTTCCTGTATGTATTGTTATTCTAATACAAACAATTATTTTTATGATGAAGCGTGCTCAAGGGGTGAAATCATAATGTTTTTATGTGACACAGTGTATGCTGTATGCAACACGGCAGAACTTAAGGACATTTTACACTCACACCTTGAGCTGTTAGAGCAACTGAGACTGTTCACAGCACTCCTGTGAATGTCTAAATTACAGTTGATTTCATAGAATATATCAGTCTACATATACAGCAAGTTTGAAAACACGAGAACGACTTGAAGCACTGGCTCGATGTATACATGCTGATGTTATGTTACCGGAATAATCACACAGTTATGACAAGGTAAATGATATTGTTAGAAAGACAAATGTAGATGTATGTTGGTCGTCATCATAAGGCGTTGTTGTTACAGAGAGATAATTTTGAATAGAATAATGCTCGGGGAAATCATATCGTTTTTTTTTGGTTGGAGAGAATCGTTGTCGGAAAGGTGTAGCAGGAGAAGTGTATCTACAGCTGTAAAACTTTCACTTACGAAATTCCTCCTTAAACTCTACGATGGTTCCACAGGTGTTCGAATCACTGTCCACGCTTGTGACAGTCACCGTAACACTCTCACCCACCATTCGTTCCGACTCAAAATACATCTGCAAATAATCATTATGTAACTCTGGTGGTACATTGCCTACGAGCAACTTCTTCTTGTCTGAAAAATAGATTAATAAATTAGCAATCAACGGTATGACTAAAAACCCTATAATGTAAGAGAGAATGTTCTCATATTGTAAGTAAAAGTTAGCTTTTTGTCAGTTTTCTTCCTCTTTTGAAAAACCTAAACTGTGTAAACTATACAGTTGTAAAATAAAATATCTTCTAAACATAAATACATGCTTAAGTTGGATTGAATTATAAATCATGCTTAAACATATAAACCTTGCATACAAATAATTAAAGAAAGATGTTGCTTACATAACTTCATACTCGTTTTAACATCAATGCTTTAAGAGTGGCCTACAAAGTCTACTGTCAAACTAAAAACAAACACTAGTTTAAATATCACTTAAAGACATTGTGTTGGAGCTCTGGAAATCCTCAGCAAAAGCTATCAGTAAAAGGCTTAAAATGAATCCTGTCAACAAATATACTTCTAGCTTAATACTTCTAAATAATCCAATGAATAATCCCAGAACTTGCTATATATATAATGTATGTATATATAAAATATGATATTATGTGACATATTTAATCAAGTCATCTAAACTTTGGGTAATTTGTATTGTACGCACCAACCTATCGGTTAACGGAAGAAGAAATGTTTCCATGCTCAAAACTGTCCATGGGGAACATTAGGTGTGAAAATCTAAGGTTATGTGCTCGGGCTCCTTGTGTATGGCAAGGTAATTGTCTAAATTGGTAGGAAAGTATTCCTCGTTGATTGTCTATTATAATTTTTTTTTATTAAATATGGGGGAAATAAGCAAAACAGAAAGCGCTCAAGCCTTTTCATGCACACGACAATGCGAAGTGTAACCATTCAAGGAAACGTAACTGTGATGAGGTATCGAAATGACGTCATTCGGTCGATTTTTGTTCTTCGTATCCGTGCCAATCTTGATATGTTGTTGGCACAGGATTACGCATCATGTCACACGGCTAAAAGCACACTAGTAATGCTTGTAGCAAACAACGTGCAAAAACTCAGATGGCCTGCAAAAAGTCTGGATTTAAATCCTATCCACCACTTTTTGGATCTATTAAAACGCAATGTTCGTGCAAAGCCGCTGCAACTAAATCTCAGGGAGCTCACGCGTGTTATTCATCAGATGTGTGCGGCCATTCCACAACAGTATATTCATAGACACATTTAACCAATGGGTTCACCATACCTTGCTGTAAATGCGGCGCCAAAACAAATTATAGAAACGAAATTAAATACAACATGATTTGATTTTGCAGTTTGTGTTTTAAGGGTGTCCATGTTAGCCCTTTAGTTTAAGTTTGTTCCCGTGATCAAATTTCAATGAAGTTTTGTTTTATATGTTAGGAATAAATTGTATTAAACTTATATTTGGTTGTTTGTATTTTTCTCCAAATACTTTTCCTAAAATATAACAAAAACTACATGTATGTTTACAGTTTTAACCAATATAGTTATTCAGGACAACTCATTTTTAAAATTTGTACAATAATATAAAGTGAAATGTGACAAAACATTGGGCTACTTTCTGTGTTATCGGTGTTTGCATGGTGAGGTTTACTAATAGCTACAACAACTACTTCAAACAAATGGTTAATGTTAGTTTGGTTCTGTAATATGGATAGGTGATTCAACAAGGTTCTGTGCTGTTGATTATCATTTATGAGTGATTATAACGGAATTAAACGGATTAATACTATAATAAATTGTTATTTCTAAAAACCGTATTTGAAATGTTTATTTGACAACTACCATTACCATTGACCAGCTTTTATTGAAATTGCTAGTGATGTGATTAAAGGCCTATTCTTTAACTGTTCAATATTTTGATAAATCGGCACAAAGGTTTTGCAAGGTTTTGAAATTCATTAAACATGACTTGATGCCCATAATGTTTTGTCATTCCTTCTAATATTTATATTATTCACAGACAACGGGCTGACAAATACAGTGGCCGTACTAACATTAGGGTATCATTTGGACCAGTAACAGTCTTAATTGTTTCTTTCTTTCGGGGTCATATTGAATTGAATAGATTGATGCCATTTACACTTTTACTAGTTGCAACATGAGGTTATGCTTGTGGTTGCTTAATATAACTTACCAGTCAATGCTATATGATTTGATTCCTTAAAATAAATTGATTTCACAATAGATACATGATATAGTTTAAGTAAAACTAGCTGTTGAGAAGATATGTAGCTTATTTATAATATTGATCACACCAATAAGCCAATGTGTTCTGTCATGTGCTACACTAATTAACCAATCATTCAACTATGTGACTCAATGATTTTAAAAAGGGGAACTAGCAGCAATGTACCTATGAATTGAACACCCTATACATGTACCTGTCTATAGAAGCTGACATATTTAGTTGTTTAATGTTTTTGGGATATCCATCTATGCTGTACAGCTTTGATACTAATGGTGCAGGGGGTCGTTTTGTACAAATGTAAACAATGAAAATAGATTTTCTCAACAAGTTTCAAACTTTTACCTGTTAATGTTGAGCGGGCATTTCACCAAGGATTGTTTTTTCCAATCGGCCCGATCTGGACAAGATTTACCCCAATGAATCAATTTATTTGATTGGCTCGATTGTCGCCCTGAATTGCTCGAAAAAGTGTTGAAAAACAGTAGCCGATCAAAAACCGTCGTCCCGTGGTCGTCCGAGGATCTTGTGAGGTCGGGTGCTTACACTCCGTCAACACTCCGCACGACCCTCGGTAGAGAGCGGCAGAGGTTATAAAGCTCCAGAGGGCTGCGTAACAAGGGGACCCTCGGACGACCAAGACGACCACGTTTTTATCTGCTAATGTTTTTCAACATGTTAAAAATCATAGCCGATCACTTTTCTCGACCTGACCCTCGGAGGACTTAAAGGTAATCGCGCCAGATCTTCCCCGAAGGTAGAGGATAGTGCTCGCAGGTTCCCGACTATTTTCGCAAAAATTCGGCCGATCGACCAAAAAAGAATCGGGTACTATCGGGACCAAAACAATCCTTGGTGAAATGGGCGCTTTAATGAAAACCAAACTAACTGTATTTGCAGATTATTATTGGCTATTTTTTCCATATTGGGTTATACAGCATGAGAACATATAAACGTGTCACTTTATGAATATATAAAAGAGATTAATGAGCAGAAAAATAGATTGTTATGTGTTATGTTAACAATACAGTATATATACTCATGGTGGAAACCAATTATTTATTATTTTAACATGTGCAAGTATTTGGAGTAAATAAAATATCTTTTAATTTGATCAGTAGTTTATGTAATTTATTCGAGAGTGTCAGGTCAATGTTCTCATACTATATGATAGTTTTGATTGGGTTAGATAAGTGGTCACAACAAACTAATAAAACAACAACTACAAGCTTGGCATATTAGGGGCCAGTACACTTCTAAAGAACTAGCCTCAGGTCCATTTAGTTACCTATCTTTGGTAATTTGTTCAAGGATCCAGGGACAACAGTTTGGTAAACACCTGCAAGATGTCATACAAAACAAACAAAAACACATAAAATGTTGATAATTAATTCCTGAAATATAAATAAATATGAAATAGGAGACCAGTCAAATTAAAATTCTGCATTTAATACCCACTTAAAAATTTGGCCGGGTCCAACTAGGCTCTCTTTTTAAATGAATAGGCACAGTTGTTTACATTATTGATGCAATGTTTATGAACATTTTATGTCTTGATCTCAGATACATTGATTTCTGATACATTCTGATACCAAAGTCAAAGCATCTGAACAAAGATCGAATTGTGTGATACCAAGGAGCTTTGTTTTATCTCAATTATATTTTACTTAATGTAGTTGTATGTAAAATACTTTTTCTTTTAATTGCATTATTAACTGTATTAACTATATTGTATATCAAAGTACTTAGGTTTTGATTAGGGTTCTAATATCTTTGCCCTTTCATTGCTATTTAAAGGATGACCTCTATATATAACCACTGGCGTAGCTAGGCAATCTGAAAGTTGTAGGCCCGATGGGTGACCGGGGGCCTGCGATTTATTTTTTAAAAGTTCAACATGATGCATTTTACAACATTTCAGGAGCCATACCCTTACAGAAATATAATTGATCAACATATACATGCATTATAAATGCCTTATAATAATCCTATAAGGCACATATAAGTGACATGTAATTTAGACTATGTAAGTTATATGTATATGGCCAGTAGAAGGTTTGTTCTGTTGTTCATATATGTCTCTTATATGTCAATTATATGGAAATCGTTGAGATCTAAGTCTAGTATATGAAGTTATATTGCAGTTATATCATTCAATTAATTGTAACAACATAGACAAGTGAAGAGTCACCTTGATACATAGAAAATCTTGTTTGCTTATTGGTGTGTGTTCTCTTTGCAGTGAATACTTCAGGCAGAATATTTTATTATTTATTTTTGGCTAAAAGAAAATAGTTTTTAAAAATGATTTCATTCATTTATATTTGAAGCCTCTGTTTAACGTACTGAATGTTATGATATGATTTTACCAAAGTTCATTTACATTTGAAATTTATTTATTGCTGTATCACATAGAAGGAATGCATACAAACAAGGTTGGTGGGGAGAATGAAATGAACAAACATAATTCATATTTTCTCATTGTTCTGGAGTTCTGATGAGAACTATAATCATAGTATATTTCTTTTTGAGTATCAATCTTTAGTATAGGTTTTGCATTTAACAGCTAACATGTTTGAAATCAGGATTGACTTTATTTGAAATATGATTATTCAACTGCAATGGCTATCTGTTATGTACATGCATTGTATCAACTAATAAGTATTTTCCAGGCACAACTGTTTCACCTATATGGGGCTTATAAGGGATATATGGGAGTGACATATATGTCTATTGTAAGTCCCATATAATCGGGTTGTAAGAATTGACTGTTGGAACCTTATAGCTCCCATATACCGGCCATATACATACAATCTCATTTGCATTTAAAATCTATATACGTGACATATAAGAAATATATATAAGGCTCATATATGTACCATACAGTTTTCCCTTATATGTCACATGTAAGATATTTCTGTAAGGGTAGGCATGGGCGCATCCCCCCCTGGAAAGGCTCAGACCCCCCTGGAAAAAATGAAAAAATGATAAATACTATAAAAACTGAAGAAAAAAACCACACAAAAAAACGAATCTTTATAAGTGGAGACCGGTAACGTTTGTTAAAAGAGATAAAAACGGCTAACATCTGCTTGAATGTGGAAAGGGATTGTATTTCTGTAATTTTGGACCCCCTTGGCAAAAGTTGGACCCTCCTGGAGAAAAATCTTGAATTCGCCCCTGCATAGAAACACAAAACCTTGTTATGTTGTATCCAGTTTTAATAATATTGAATTTGTCATGGTGTATGTTTTTACGAAGAATGAACACGATCAAACGAAACCAAGGATGGTAAAGTGGCAGTATTTGAAACGATTTGGAACGTTCATGTTAAGACTTGTGGGTGCTCACCCCTCACCCCCTTGGCCTTCATTTTATATTGCATTTTTGGGTATTTTATTTCTTTGACTTTCTAGAAAAAATTGTAGGCCTGGGCCTACAAGGCCTACACGTAGCTACGCCAGTGCTAACACATTCTTTCATATGCAAAATTGTACTTCAAAAGTGAGCCCTTGAACAACTTTGCCTATTTGTTACGCCTCAAAAGTGGGCTGAATCGAACCACCAAGTTGGACAAAGGCTGTAAGTGAGCCGAGATGACCCTTTACCTATTTAAAAAAGGCAGCAATTCAATTGAAGCTGACGGGGTGGATTTATTATTGACATTTAGCTTTTCTTCGTGCTCATCTTTTTTCCTGTGGGTATAACATAACATTTGGTGGTTTCCCTTACAAGGGCATTTCCTTTGGCTATTAATTTAAAGGATTCTGAAAGTGTTAAATGTTTGTTAACAGATACATGTGTTGTTTAGCTGACCAAAGAAATCTTTGAAAAAAATATATCTCAAGTTAAATTAACAACTCCAAGTACAGAAACTGTTTTCACCATTGTTAATGTATCAGAAAACTTACCTGAATCCTGGAACTCCCCTTCTGTTGGAACTGAGGGTAAAGGTCTCTTTGTTGACATTTTCCACCTTTTAATTACTTCCTTGTCTTCATATATAGATGAGATTAACCTTCCTTATTCTAGGTCTGCACATATATGTCTCTACTTCATAACATGATCTGCAACATATGATTCAGGAAATTTAAAATAATAAAACTTCCTGTTTACTTAAGAAATAAAACATATGTACCCGTGTTTTATGGCGGTAATAAAATATGGGTACAAGTTTGGGTGCGTATGAATTAAATCACGAGTGCTCACCAGAATGAGTACCCATAATATATTTCCACGATAAAACACGGGTACAGACGTTTTATTTCGATTCTAACACGACCTCTCCAATGTGCTGCACTAGTTTGTTTGGATAGCGTATGTTGACAGGGTGTTGTTTGCTTGACTGTTCCTTTGGACCCAATAAAATTTCATTATTTCATTATAAAAATGATAGCGTAACAGCGTCTAGATCAATGAACGCGTTCAGATATTTCAATGACGCTCGATTCAACTTTAACAAAGACGATTTTGCGAAGCATAAATTTTACTAGTGTTTTTTTTGCATCACTAAAAACCTTTTAAATGTCTAATCTTTCGATTGATATAATTTAGTTGTGTAAGTCCTAATTGTAAACTTCTGAACCAGCAAAAATAAAGTAGCAATTCTCGGACAGAAACGTCCGAAATACTAAAATCTTATTCACACTTTAGAATCGGATCCGTTCATGTTATGTTTGTTTCTGTTTCACATTGACTATACTATTTATGCAAACCATGTTTTGATAAAAACAACAATGTCTAACAAGAGATATAGAACTCATTATAAAATATAGAGTTATTTGGATACCTTCAGTTCTGACAGTATAGGTAAAAGTAGTGCAGTCATATATTAACAATGAATAAAACACAGTTAGTTTCCTTCTTTGTGTGTAGGAGACAATCACGGGACAGTTTTAGAATTATTGTTAACATTGTTTTGTGTAACCCTGCATGTAGTTTTTGTTTACTCTTTCACAAATGTTTGACAGTAGTCTTGCTAACTTGCATGTACATTATATGTTGTACTTGAATTTTATTGAAGTGCAGATCCAAGCACTTGAGCCACATTAATTGGCCCTGTATCCCTTATCTGTGTGCACTTTTTAAATTAAAGTTTCTTTGATATCAGAAGTTTTAATAGGTTAATCTTAAAATGATATAATACCCAGTGTGTGCTACTACTTTACTAGACTTAACATCCGTACCATGACATACATGTAGTTGGATTTAAACAAAACAACAACTTTATATGGAGGATTGTCCCATCTTAATATACATATATACGATAGTTACAACAGTTTTCACTTTAACTCTAGATGATCATCTTTGAAAACAGGGAAGCAATAAATCGTAAAGACATTTCTATGTGCTGTAAAAAAAGTGAAAAATTATTGATCAAGTCGTCTAAACCTAAACCATACACATTTTAACGGATGAATACAATTCAATAAGTGCGAACATGCTTTACATTTAACTGTATCGGCGTGACATTATACACATACTTGTGGTTATATACACTTGCATGTAAGCAGCTTTATCTTGTGGTTATATACACTTGCATGTAAGCAGCTTTATCTTAAACTTCAGTACAATCAATTGTAGGAAAGAAAGCTCCATTTGAAACCTTGTGCAACACAATCCCGATGGATCACAGCTGTGTTTTCTTTCCCGTTCTTCTCACTTTTATCTATATGGCATAACCATGACCGATTCTTTCCTATTACTTCTCTTTATAATATTGCTTCTAGCACACCGTAATATAATGGTCAAATTTGACAGAATTACGTAACACACAGATACAGATGATCATGTCAGATAACTTATCCATTACAACAGATTGGTAAGGAGTTTAAGTACCTCATAAATGTTTTTTTAATAATTCAAAGTGATGCATGTTGTTGTGTCTCTGTCAACTGTTGAAATTCCGTATATAGTCTTACATGAGTAATCATTTACCAAACATGTTCAAGAACACGTAACTTTTTTGGACATGATACTAATCCAAGAAAAGACAACAAAACACTCTACAATGCAATCATTCTGTATTCAGTACAGAACAGTAAATGTTGACAGATTTTTTTCTGGTGTCTGAGTTAGTTCTTCATAGAAAACCATGCATTTGTGATAATTTGTTGATGTGTCCAATGCAAGAAAACAGAAAAATAGCTCAAATGCGAAGGGTTTTCTTTGAAGAACTAGTGTCTGACGTGAGTAACACTGCATGACAGACTGACGTCGATCACATACCTCATTATTGTATGTTGTACTTATCAGTTTACCGTAAAACTAACTAAAACTCAAATTGTTGGTTGGCATGTCGACAAAAAAATAATAAAAAAAAATCCATTTGGTCAATATGGTCAAAATCGAAACCGAAAGTAGAATTAAAAACAACTTTCATCTTCTGCCAGACTAGTTGGAATATGGCTGTATGAACACGGTTTGTATTAAGAACACTACAGATAACTAACTTTCCAATGTTGGTTAAGATCAATCAGTCAAAGTCACCATTTTATGACTTTAAAAAATGGCCTTAATTCTAATGTGCAGATATTTTAAAAACGAAAGTTGAAAACTAGACAACTACAATAAAATTGGCAAATATTAATCTATACACTACATACATACGGCGTTATTAAACACAATTCTATATTAAAACAAGTACTAGAAAGACAGTTTGTATTAAATTACCTGCCATAGGCTGAAAATAGTTGGTAACACGATCGGAAAAAGGAAGTAAAAACAAATTATCACAGTTACTATTTTAAGGTGTTGTCACGCCACCTGCCGATAAAACTTGAAGAGAGTACATCAGAGCGCTTCTCAGGGGAAATCACTGTGTAGGCGATTGTAATACAAACTCCATGCAGAATTACTTCCCTTACATTCCGAACAGGGGAGCTCACTGTGTAGGAGATTGTAATCATTTACTTCGATTATCTATTTTAACAGATGGTACCGGGTTCTTCTTTGCGTTAATATGGGAACCACAGTCCAGTAGTAAACAAAGTGGTACATGTACAGCGTCCTCGCGTCCTTGCATCATTGTTCGTGTTAAGCCAAATTGAGGCTGAGAATTACATTAGTGTTTCATTTCATAACGGAAACAAGCGCACCTTACTGAGTATATAAGGACAGTTATTCATACAACGAGGAACTGAATGATTAAGTGTTGGTTTCATTTAAGTTTAATGTTTGTGTAATCAGTAACGTAGATAAACGGAACCCTTTGCGCTGCAGTGAAGCATTCTGTATCGAAGCTGAGGTGTGCAACTTGTTTACAATCGATACTATATACATGTAGCTAGCGTTGCCACGTGTTATTTCTTTGAAGTACCGCGCAAGATTTCATCATTCATTAATCTTCCTACTCGAGACAAACCAGGAGCAAGCATAATTTGAGAAAGTTGTTATCTTAAATTTGGAAGTTGGATAAACAAGATATGGGGAAAAGAAAACGTAGTGAAGCCAGTGTGGACGATGCCAGTATTGCATTTGATCAAAACGAAGGTACGGTAGACATTCTTTACTTGAAAGGGCTCGAGATACGCGTGCATTTTATTTTTGTGGTGATATGAAATAATTGAGAAAAGGAATATGTTTTCTTTGGCTACATGATTATCAGTTAATTGGATTACGACGAATATGCCAACTAATTTAAATCTAGCTATAGAGATCTCTAAATATGATTTTGTTTTGCTTTAAGCTTGTGTTGTTATGCTTTATGCAATACACGTTTGAGTTCAGTTGATTTAAATGATATTAATATGTTTCACCTAAGACTTAAATATAATTTACTGAATTCTTGAAAAAAACAATTTATAAGAGAATGTGTGACCCAGGGCAGAATACAGTTCATACAAATCATACTGATAGGTCCATGCTGTTCTTTTATGTCACTAGTGGGTTCTATGCTTGTTCAAACTAGATGCAATGTTTAAACTATCCTACAAATAATGCTGATTATACACACATTGTTATCTCAAATTACACACTGGCACTCACAGTATTAACAAAGGACTTACCAGTACTGGCAGTAGTGATATGGTAGCAAATACCCATGATAACATTATAAAGGTGTAGTCAGGTAAATTTGGTAACAATTTGGTCACACTGTATTGAATTGAGAAATTATCTGTGCTTACAAAAACCTACAACATCAACTTTGATAGATCTACCTTTATTTACAAGTTTATGAATTCATGATCAAACACAACTTTGTTATTTGGACTTGGGGACCATTTGTGATTTAGTTTCTTACTTCTTAAATCTACAGATCTCTTTTGCAGTAAGTCACATTGTATTCAACTTTCAAGAAGGTGCATGTACAAGTTATGAAAAGCTTCTAATTTTTCATGTAGATTAAACGACCTCCTTACTAAGCTCTAAAGTCTGTTTTCAGTGTTGGATTGAATGTTACAGAGATTAAGACCCATTTTAAAGTATTACAAGTTTTAAGGGAATACTAACAAGCGCAAACCTTTGCCTGCAGTCAGTCAGTAAACAAGTGAATAGCAAGTGGTCAATTTCTGTTTTGGGTTTTGTCTAGCTGTTTATATATAATTACCACGGTATTATTAAGCATCATACAATTGTATAACATAATAAACATTACATTTCTGCTTCATAAAACATTGCATTTAATTGTAGCAAACATCCAAGTAGCTTTTCACTTATTTACATACATGTATATATTTAGTCATTGGAAACAACATAATTTTGTGAATAACAGGTTTCTTCTTTAACATTCATGTTTAATTTTAAGTTTTGATATGAACTGGTAATGAAGTTTTCTTCTTTATTTAAGATATCCCATAGGAGCTTCAGTAATATAGGCGTTGAAGTCACTCATTGAACTGGTATTGAAGTAGCCTTCTTTATTTAAGATATCCCATAGGAGTTTCAATAATATAGGCGTTGAAGTCATTCATTGAGATTGGTTTGGACTTTAGTTATGGATTCTAAAGTTATTGTTTTGTTTGCTCAAGACAAAGAAATGAGATGACAAAGCTTACAAAGTTTACAGCGCAATGTCTTTAGTCTTCTGCATGTTCCTATCATAATTATCTTTTAGAATTCCAAATTAGGCCTTACGACAACAAGACTTTGGATTATAGTTATACCGAAATAAGAACCTGTGATGTTTATTATCTTGAAACATTACAAAGACACTCAGTGGAGACATTGACAGGTACTTTGTGCTAGTGAGTTATTATCCATACAGGTAAAAACAAACAAGTTTAAAGTTCAGTACCCTCTTAAACACATTATTATACAGGTGTCTTAGACCGTAACAACAACATTAATGTATTCAAGTGTCCGGTATCTTGAAACATAAAAACACAAGCATTGCTGATGTGATAATTTAAAGGCTCAAGTTGATAAAACAAAAGCGAATAAATCAGAACAAGATATCCAAATAGTGTCAGAGATTGTGAATGCAGACAATCGTCAACAGTATCTGACTTAGATTTAAACACTTGTATTTTAAATGTAGTTCAAATCGGTCACATCAATTTTATGTCGATCAGCTGACATAATATTACAAAAACTAGGTCCCTTGAAAACAAACGACATAAGCTTCTGTTCTTATCCTTTTGATAAATTTGTAGCATTCATGATTTCTTTAATACTGTTCAATTTTGGAGTTAACGTAATAGGATTTTGGTACACTGGGCTCCTCTCTTTGTTGTGATATAAAGTATGATAGGGTTAGAAGACATTTACCATGGGTCAAACAAAGGTGGTTGTAATACTCTTAAGTTCTAATAGATCTTCAATGTATAGGAAGGTTAGAAGTCATGATGCTAGGTTGAACTTTGAGATACATTCTAATGGAGTATATAATAAACGCATAAATACTGTATGTAATAATACAAGGTTAAAAATCATGATGCTAGATTGAACTATAGACCCTTAATATAAAAGTGAATACATCAATATATTTACCTATGTATTTATCAAGGTAACTGAACTTGTATAGAAAGTTGTTATTGATTTGTGAACTGACCTGGTTCTATACTGGACAGTGGACCCCGATGTTATACAGTTACAAACAGTAATAGATTAACATTGCAATATAGTATACAACGTACATCACAATGAAAGTTGTACACACTGTTCTGTACTGTCACTTTAGCACCAATGGTATTCAGTCACAGGTAGTTGAATAATGTTTGTATTTTATTTATATTGCACCTCAGGGTAAAAGTACATTGCAATTGATATGATATTCATCTATATTATTTATTGAACTATAAATATCTGCATTGGTGCATGCATGCAAGAGATTATTGTACCCAGTATGTATCTGTCCCATTTATTATTTTAATCATACGGGGCTGCATAAACTTTGTTTTCTCTGACTTAAATATTGCCACGGCCCTATAAACCATTTTATTGATATTGCAACATTTAATCTCATACAGTTGTAATTGTTTAACATACTGTACAACTTGCTTACAAAGAATTGTTTTATTGCAAAGTCTAGAATAGTTCGTTCTCTTCTCCCAGCTCCCATATTAACATTGCTGTTGTACATAACATTAGCTATAACTATGTCAATAACAAGCCTTATTTCTTTGCCACATTTAATTAGTGAACTATATTGTGTTATATGTTTATAAGGCAATACCAACATCTGAGCCTGAATTAAACCAGTACTAAGTCATGTACATGTAAGTAAAACAAATCCTGATAGAGCTAGAGTTTGTGAGCTGCCAGTTGTGGTCAAGTTGTTGTCTAGAGCTTTTGCTTTGTAGGGTAAATGGGGTAAATAAACTGCTACTTTCACCTGTTCCTTCCATTAAATGTGTAGCTTTACATGACAACATAACATTCTGGTTTTATCTTTCTCCACCTCATGTGTGAAGTGAAACTTACATATCACCTACTTCAAATCATGAGGTTTGGATATTAAATCAAGAGCATGAATGAATATTTATAGCATACTATTTCTGAAGCCGAACATTTTGTGTCAACGAAAATGAAAGCCACTTCTGAATCAGGATGTTTTAAGTGTTCATGCTTGGTGATACATGCTGTGTGTGATCCCATTCATTCATTCATTCATAGTATATGTACAGTGTGTTGATTAGCCCACTCCCCCAATACATAAGCCCTCGATTGGGGGTTACCTGGATATACTTTTCTATGCTTACCCCACCTGCCACATGGATACACCTTTCTTGCCCCCAGTATGAACTTATTAATGTAACAGTTCTCAGTTGCAGTAATGTTGTATTTATAAATGCACATCCAAGTTCTATGCTCTTTGCTCTTTGGAAAATAAAACTTGTTCAGGGCCTCAGGCAAAAAAATAGGCAACTACCCGAGTAACTGAGTTTCTGCTGAGGAGGCATTTGCAATCAAGATGTGGCTTTAGATACCAGTGATGATGATATTTTTATTACTGAGATTTGTAAAGTGCATAGATAATGTTTCGCTAACAGTGTAGGCCGGGTTACAGGTTAAGCAAACATAATTTATTAAGGTAACAATGTTTACAAACCCATAATACGCTCCAAATTGGCCTATGATTAAAAATGTGTTGTTTTAGTTATACAGAAGATTTATTCATGTTTTCAGTGATAAATAATTTAAAACAGACAGTGTACAGGTCAGTGAACGGTTCAACATGATGATCGGTCTCAAGGCTTTTAAGCAGTAATGAAAGTGCGGTCTTAGATTTTGTTGCTGAACTGAATGATAAAAGATTGCTATACCCGAGTGTGCATGAGTAACTCATTATCAATGATGTGCAGTAGAGTTTCGCTTTGTGCGTGTTTTGACATTGTAAATAAATATTGCCTGATGTGATCAATTGCCCATGAAAAAGCTGCAAACAACATGCATCTTAATATTTTGAATTAAGGCTGACAGCTGAGTATTAATCCAAGAACAAAACCACCATATATCTAAGGTCCTTGCATGAAATGTTATCTAAGTATTCCACATATGGACTTTACATTGCAAAACTGATAAGACGAGTTCATGCACCGAAGATAACTCGCAACTAAGAAAAGGAAACTTGTAAGGAAATCATTTTAGGTTAAAAAACTTTTGAATTTTTTTTTAGAAAGTACATGTAAATAATTTCTAGCATCCAAGCAATGTAGCTTATATCAATAATACTGCTACTACATGTATACTCATTTGTTCTCTTTTTCGCTCATTTCAGTACCATGGTGGACGTCAAGCAGACTAGCATTGGCCATCCTCGGCTTCTTTGGCTTTGTCAACGTCTATGCCCTCCGTGTAAACATGAGTGTTGCCATTGTATGTATGGTGAATCAGACTGCCATGCGTTTGGAAGAAAACTTGTCTAGTAGTAGTAACACAACGGGTGCAATCTCATCAAGCAGTCACTGTGGCTTGATTCCTGCAGCAGCCGGGAACCAAAGTACAGCGCCATCGGAAGAGGTAAAGTATTTCCGCATAAACGATAATCTGATCTAGTTGTATACATGCTTAATATAGGCTCTCATAGAGTAGAACAAGCTATAAATAGAGGCCAATTCTTTAATAAGTGTCATGTGCAAATAGAAAGTTACCAAGCAGAAACAAACTTCATGTAATTGGTGAAAGATATTTGAAGTAGAGATGGCAAAGGTGGAATGACCTGAGCTTGAAACTAATTGTTACTATCTTGAGGAGTCTACTCTTAAAGAAATGTTTACTACATGTAGAATCCAATATCCTCTCAAAATCTAGGCCAAATTAGCTGACAGCTGCTTTTGTATTTCATGGTATATCTCAAACAAATATAAATACAAGTCGATAAAAAAATCCCGATCTGGAACTAAATTCCTGATACAGTGTGTAATGACACAGAAAGTTTTGGGCTAACGAAGATTATCCCATGTATGGTTTAACAAAATTTTCAGTAAAAATATGCAATTAAGTAAGCAGGTATGACATAATCTTATCTATTTTCCTGCAATGAATAGCACAGTTGTGGTGATTAAACAAAACAATGGCCATGGGCGGGTCCAGCCGGGGGGTTCGAGGAGGTCGGACCCCAACCCCCCCTGGAATGGCTCAGACCCCCCTGGTAAAAATAGACAAATATAAATAAAAAAATTAAATACACACAGATAATATTAGTCGAGACCTCTGGTTAGAACTGGTGTTGTTTGTTGAAACAGATACAAACCGCTAACATCTGCTTGAATGTGGAAAGGGATTGAAAGGGACCCCCTGGAGACAGTTGGACAACCCCTGGAGAAAAATCCTGGCCCCGCCCCTGATGGCTATTAAGCATACACAAAACACAGCACTCATTGTTCCAGATAGTAAACTCCCATATATACATAGATTTACATGTAATTTGTCCATGGAGCTGTGTGTGAGTAGCATGTAAGGTTATTAGCTTTCTCTGACAAATCTCTGCTGCCACTGTTTCATGTAGTGGCCAGATGAGTACAAGTTGTCTATATATTGTAAAACAGTTCACTTATGCTGCAATATACTTTGTGGGTGTATGCGTGTTTTATTTTAAGATCATTGGCATATATATATGTTACTCGTTACAGTTCTACCACAAGGCCAAATTCAAACAAACTTTACAGGAATCTTCTTTTCATGACCCTTTACAAAAATGCCACAGAAGGCGTCAAGATTGACCAAACAACAACAACAAAATGGCTGACTTGTT
>ENA-OREC01000246-OREC01000246.1-marine-metagenome-genome-assembly--contig:-NODE-246-length-18322-cov-14.635297_pt1 | contig 18322 bp, 7 predicted proteins | sample MGYA00248626_ERZ508543 | MGnify/ENA primary metagenome ERZ508543 (study PRJEB26211, sample SAMN05518279) | marine metagenome | isolation source: Puget Sound, Washington, USA | host: Bankia setacea...
TGTTGAACATTGCTCTTGTATGTAAATATGTTGCCCACATGGGTCATTGACCTTCTGGGTTCTCGAAAATAAAACTTACTAAACTTAAAGTCTGATTTGTGGGGTTTTGTTGGTTTTTTAAAATACCCAAGTTTGCCGAGATCATGGAAAACTTTGTATTTGTGTAAATTTTACATAATTTAACCCAAAAAATGCAGACCGGATTGTGCACACAGTGTGCTAAAGTTTCTGCTTTGGCATTAGCATGGTGCTTGACAATCATCTTGTGAGTTAAAAAAGTACATGAAGCTGGTTATCTGCTGTAAAACACATAACATGTACTCTGCCTTGGAACTGATCACGTCATATATATTGATCCACACATATTGATTCATTAACAGCTTGACAGTGTAATCTACAGCAAATTTCAATGACTTTCACACAATAGGCATGTAACAGTTCAAAGAAGCTTATTACGTAAGATTAACTAGGCGATCATTGGAATGGATGTTGCTGTACATGTATGTGCACAGGCCTGAAAAGTTTGTATAATTATCATTTAAGATATTAGATATACAAATTTAAAAATAGATTGGTTTTCGTTTTAGAATTCTGTCAGGCAAAACCACCAATCTTTCAATCTTCCTAAGGCCATACAATCATGGTATATTTCAACAGCCAGCATCATTTTTTCTAACCAAGGTTTTATTAACTTTTATCGTTGCTAATTGAAGCAATGCACCTAATGCCATAGATACATTACATGTACATGTACTTACATTTTATTTTTCCAATTAAACAAACTATGTGCTGCTTTCTAGCACTTCCACATCAGTTCAACTAGTTAGACATAACATTGATCTAGTTATATCCTGCAGAGATACACATCTATTTCAGTGTTTATACAGTATACTGTATATTCCAAGAATTGAAGTGTAACGGCACACCACAAATAATGGTCTGTAGTTTACTTCCTGAAAAGTTTTAAGTACTTTAAATAATGATGCAAACAGCCAAACCATGTTCATAATTGTGATCAATATTGGAAATGCAGATTTTGGTCACAAATAACTTGAGTTTATTTCAATAGCATTTTCAGTTTTAATGATTATAATCGTTGCTTTTATATTCATGGGAACATTAAAGTTTGAAAAATTTATGTCATCAAACATATCCTTGAGAGAATCAAAGCTTAGGACTTCAGATAACAAAGAAACACTAAACCATGGTGCTTCACTGACAAACTAAAAATGAAAAGAATTTAAAAGAAAAATTAACACATACAAATACTTAAATATACATAATGCTTATCTTATCTAATCAAGTTTAGGTAGAGAGCACTGACTTGTGTAATGAGTGTACATCATCATCCTGTGTTAAAACAACCTGTTACAGCTTTGTTCTAATTGTCTATATGGTACTTATATTACTATATATCACAAAATTAGAATAGTTTCTTTTTCTGCTTTTATTTTATGAGTTTGCAAAAACAACAACAAAATATTGCAATTTTAGCATGACTTTTACACAAAAACCTTCAAATATATGGAAGACAGTCGATCACCCTCTGCATCTACCCTTTCTGTGTTTCACTTGATTATTTTCTCTTCCAACAACTTCCTTTGATTTTAAGTAGTAAATTTAACCTTCAATTGTATCACATGCACATCATAATAAATATAACATTTACACATTGATCGAAAAAGATAAAATTTGAGAATATATAACTATTGGACTTCCAGGTGTGGACTGTCTTCTAAAGCTTGGTTGTTATCATCAATGCTCAACAATTGTAACATTGAACAACAGCTAATTTAATGAATGACCAGAATGAATAGTAATCTTGTGAAAACATATGGGTATTATCAAAATGTGCATTGATTGGATTAATTTTTCGTGAAAGTTTGTTAATTTGGAAAGTATAAACATTAATCTGGGTATTTATTGCTGTTATTTTTTATATTTTGGTTGTCACCATGCTTGCAAACATTAAGCAAAGCAGACATTATTCTGTATTCCTTTCTTTGTAAACTGTCAAATTAGAATAAAAAATTATATATAAGTTTAAGACTAAACTTTTACAAACCAAAACAACGACTTAAATTTGTTATTTATTTTAAGCTGACATGTGACTTTGGGAGAATTATTGGGTATCCGGACATCCTCATGAAATGGGTGCGAAAGATCCTCAGACCCCATTTGATGTAATAGATATATAATTTACAGATAATCTTTTTTTTTAACAAATTCTTTATGTATAAATGAATTTAGAGTATATTTAATATACTAGTCGTACGTAATTGAAGATAATAAAAATGGTTGATTTGTTTTTATTCAAAAATGTTTGATGCTGTATGTAGTTACGCTAATGTTTCATGTACATAATTTATGATAAAAATATGTTGATTGTTTTGATTATCTTCCAAGATGTTGTATTTATATTTTAGTTGTTGATAACTGTCGACAATTGTTTGTCAATAAGTTTTAATATATAATAAAGATTTAAAAAATGTAATGCTGTTGGTTGTAAAAACAAAACAAAAAATAATGGTTGGTCTACATCAATCGGTAACTTAATTATTTAATTAAAAGTTAGTTTGCCATCATTATTATCAACTGTTTTAATGTTAATTCAAATTAATTCAAATTAACCTTGTTCTTTTATTTACTTTCTATGCTATACTATTGAATACATGGCATGCTAAGGGTTAAAAAGACGTTATATAGGTGGGCGAAACATCTTGGGGCGAAACGTCCTGGTCGCATCAAGACTTAGGCTGCGAAACGTCCTGGTCGCAAAACGACCCATAACCAAATTATTGCACATACATACAGTACACACAGTGCGGATTTTAGTTTTTCTGTGCTTCCACCGCCGACAAATTTTATCTTGAGTGGACAATCGCGGGGGACAGCAAGCAAACAGTCACGGTGATCGTCCGCTAAGCCCTCCGCGAGACGGACAGCAGGGAGGGCTGTTGTGGTGGTCGCTAGAATGGGTTACATGATTTCCCCTCCACTTCACACTTGTGTACATTGTATATCGAGAATCACCACCTGTCAAGTTGTTTACATACATGTACATTATGGCGTCCACCGTGAAATGTACATTGGTATAGACAGTCGTTTTGATTTGCCACTTTGTTGCATTATTTGTTCTCAAATAAAAAAAGTTTAGGGTTTTGGTTGCCAAACCAGAACTACTGATATCTTGTCACCCGAACAAGCGGCAGTCTGCGGCTTGAGAATCGCCCAAACGAGCGGACAATTTAGCTAGACAGAGAGTGGCTGTCCGCGCTCATGAAAAATCGCGTGGTCGGGGGACTTTGTAAAATCCGTGCTGTGTGGACTGTAGCATAGTTCCGATATCAAACCTATGTCAGAACGTTCAAAGTTGAAAGATCAGTTAAATCAACAGTTTTCGGCAACATGCATTAGTTATTTGAAAAGAACAGACAAAAAACACAACAAATCAACGTTGACATACTTTAAAACATCTTTAGCAGTCTCTTAAACCAAAGACATATGGATGCGCGCGCACATATGCAAATGAGACTGGGCAGATCTTTAGACGAAAATTTTAGTTTGGATATTTACGTAAAACTACGCAGCCGTTTTTAATGTGCTTTTAAAGAAATCATTTTTAGGCTAAAATTATAGTATATACTATATATAGTGACGACATATACATTAAAACAATATATTTGGTAAGTAGAACTGACCTCATTCACATGTTTAATGATTAAACTTTTTCGATAAAAATATATTCTACTATTTGACCTGTTTAACCTAGTACACAAATGGCTACAGTCATGCTGCATAGTGTAAACAGTTACAGTCTAGTTTAATGCCGCCGTTCACTGACTTAGAAGGTGAAAGTGATCATGTATGATAAAGTTAAAAATAGTTTATTTGAGTTTGGCAGTGCTTAATTTGTACAGATGTTGCATTAATTTGGTTTCACCATTCCACTGGGTATGCTGCGAGTTTTTTAACATAAAAGTGAAAAACCTTGCATTTGACACATCAAAAATTATCACAAATGCATGTTTTTCTATGAAGAACTGGATGTAGGAACAGTAGGATGTTCATGATTGACCAACACATGCAAAGATCTGAAACACATATACAAGCTGTTTTGCGATAAGAGTATAAATCATCATCGGTGATTATATTGAAATATTACAGTTGATGGAGTCTGAGACTGACAATGTGACATTTGGTAATGACATTAAAAGTTTGATTTACTGTAAATTTGCAACTCCAGCAATGACTTGGACATGAAAGGTTATGGTACCGTTAGTAAGAAATTATATAATCAAATAGCTCAACCGATAACTCAATCTGACAACAATAAATAATACAAACATACAAATAAATGACGGGGCGTCAATATTCTTCAGAATGAAAGTTTACATTTCTCGTTATTAACTTCCGGGACAGTTGAAATGTCGAATACAAATTTTGAAGATCGTCCATCGACGTAGAATACTAGATTTTAATAACTGATATATGCACCAACATCTGTTAAAAAGACAGAATGAAGAATACAAGTTGTATCATATAGTTTATGGATGGTCAATCAGTAAGTACACTTCGAATCATTTATCAGTTTTGAGACGACAACGTCATATTTGTTCATACAGACAGAAGACTTATTTTTAATCAGAATTGTGTCAATAAAGATCTAAATCAAGGGATTTTGGATGACACATGTGATTTCTCGATTAAATAACGACTGGCAGAGTGACATCTTTATTTTTTACGTAAGTGAAACAAAACAGCATGTCAGTGTTTTGCTTTGTTTTCCTGTAATAGCCTTTAACAAAAATCTTCTTCCTCCTACTAAATTAGGTTACACACATGTTGGAAGAAAATCACGAAAGTGTCACTTCTATATCGTTGTATATTTTGTGTTGTTTAGGTTAAATACTTACAGGTATGTGAAACAACATTGATTCCCAGTCTGTTTCGTTATCGGTATACAAATATTTGTTGTCTATCTTGGATTATTCGACTAATTTCATTTGATAATAATCTTGAATCCATTCTGCCAAATAAAATAGATATACAGTTAAAATTACTGTGACCTAGAAATCATCGCTGGACCCAATCAGTTATGATGGATGACGGTGCAGTAACTTACGCAAGGATTCAATTGTTGCTCGAAATCACATCTATACAGGCTATATGCTGATAATAGAATCATTCGGACAAGTAGTTCTTCTTAGAAATAATTTGTGTTCATTTTTTATTTGTCAAATGCAAGGTTTTTCACTATAACCTTAAAAACAAGAAGCAAAACCAGGTCAATGATGTAGCAAAACTGTTCACACATGAAGTACTAGCTGCCATGCTCAAGTCAATTTAGAATAGTGTAACAAACTATCAACTCATTCAACTGCATCTTCTAAATCAGTACAAGGCAACATCTAATTTGATTGTTTATGTTTTGCATTATGAGTGTACCCATTATTATATGTGTGTTCACTTCTTGGTTTGATGTACAAAACCAGTGACTGATATATCACATTTAATGACTTGATCTCACCTTGAGTGTTATTGTTTATAAATTATTGTCACATGTTGTATGTGTTTGTAATATGTATGGTCACTTTCTTTTTAAAAAATGTTTTGATGTACAAACAAGTGACTGATAAGCCTAGGGTATATTGATTGTTTATAAACATTATTTGAAAGTTATATATATGTTTACCTTTTAATATAATGGAAAGAAAATAATAGCCAGTTTGTGTACTGAATGAACCAGGTCAGTTACACAAATTTAAAATAAGAAAATATTTTGATTACGTCTGATATGAAATAGGGCAATTCTACCAGTAACGTACCAATTTTTAAAGAAGAAAATAAACTGATATGTTGTCAGTCAAATGTGTGACTAAAAATATACACATATGAAACTATATGCCTCCCATAAATAAATGTAATTTTTGTACCAGGGAAAATAGCAGTTAAAGCAAGTTTAGAAGTATAGCCCAGTTTGAAAGGCGATATTCTTCCCCGGTCTCTCTCCGTTTTACCCCGTCGTCTCATCCGGTCTCATAGTTCCCAGTTCATGTGAACATAATTGCTCTACGCAATTCAATCAATGAGCAATAAATATATGCAACAATTTTACAATAAGGTATGATTACAATAAGTTATAATTTTAAATTATGTTTTCTCTTGGGGAACTTTTCATTAAAATCACAAAAATCCTAACACAATTAACTGTGTCTTCAATATGGACATTTTGACCAATTACAACAGCATAATTATATCTGCTTGTCATCATAAACAATTACTAATTAACTTTATCAATGTGTTTAGAGAACTTAATTGTATTTATTATGAATACCGCTACCATAGCAAGCAATAGAAATGTTGCAGAGAGTGACTGGATGTCAGACAAGGACCAGGGAATACCATGCCCCCAGTTAGAACACAGTAGAGAGTAGTAGTAACTGGCCTTGGTGTAATGAAAGTTTGTGGCTTATAGTTTTCCTCCTATTAGTCAGGACACCTTTACAAGGGTACTGGTTTGACTGAAAAGACACTTATACAAAGAGGACAATTTCCTCATTCAGTTCAGAGTTGTAAAGGAAATCACGATCAAACTAAAATTAACTACAATTTCAAACATCACAAGAAAATTAGAATTTAGAAAATAAGGCAGACATGATTTCAAATATGTCCATGTTGTCTCACATTGGATAAGTTGCAAATTGGTTAGTGGAGATTTCAAACTGGTCCAAATAGTTTCTTGCCGATAGTATTTATTTGTAGTTGCTAGTTGCTAATGAAAGGGTAGGACCACCCAGTGAGGACTGGATCTTAAAACTCAGCCGCTCATTCATGGAATCTTAATGCATGTCTTGAAAGCAATAATTGTACAGTGAAGTTTGACTTTGTGTACTGTAATATTAGCTTGAATGGTATTATACGCCAGTCAGGAGGAAATCAAGGACAGATTTTATCAGAGGTTTTTAAAGTACTGGTTTTGTTGTGGACATCAGTTTATGACTACATATATAACATAGTAGTGTACAGCTAACTTCTAGAAACTCTCATTCTGGTATTTAGTGGTATTGAAACACATGTTTAAAAATACAATGTCAATCTCTGGGATTATCATGTGTCATATATCTTTGCAGGATGTGATACAGTTATAACGAGGGCACCTGTTAAACAATGTCCAACATGGAGGACTCGGATTCAGACATAATGATTCCGATCACGGCAATTATACCATTTAAACATATAAAGTATGAAATCTACGTGAAACTAGCCAATAAGCTGGACCCAGACAATCTTGTGATGGGAAATAACTGGAGAATGCTGGCCGATAAACTTGGATATTCCATAGAGGATATTTTTGTAAGTAGAAAACTATTATATTATTCTTTATCACGCAGCCACACAGAACTTACAATATTTACATGTAAACATTATACATGTAGTTATTTGTATGGGTAGTTTGCTAAAAAAAACGATGAAATAACTGGTTTTGTTATCTTTACACAAATTATTATAACTAAATAGAAATATTTTGTTTACTTTAACAGTCTAGAAAGTATGTTTTATTTTAAATAGAATTACACTATGCATAACCAATACCTTTGAATGAGGTTAAAGTACAATTGTGCAACGGTTCATTCCTGTTGACAGTTCATAGTATTGTGAATGTGATCGTCAGTAATCCTTGTCAAACCATATGTACTAATTGATATACATTCATATAGTGCACCAGGTAATAAAACACTATACCTTATCCACTGTCAAAGAAAGAGGGACAGTGACTAGGGGTTGTCTGTCCAGTTGTTCATTTGTTGAAATTGCATCTGTATATCTGTCCAACCATTAGTCTGTAACCCAAATCAATTCTAAATTTACTTTTACTACTTCAGATTGACTCAAATGTGAATAAAGATGTGCCTAATTGTCACATAACAGTGAAATAATCCCCTTTGCTTAATGCATAAATGGGAAAGTTATCCTCCCCTTTTCCCTTACATGTAGTTTCATAAATGTGTATTAGAATAACAATGAACGTAATCACTTTGGGTGCACAGATAGGCCCCTTAGCAATAGCATGCTTTGAGTTTGAAGTTTCTAGGGTTTTTTGCATGTTGCATCTCTGGTTATATTAAATGCGTGTAATAAAGAACTAAGCTAGCCATGGTATCTAGCTTCCAATAAAGCTGTCATTTGTTTCAACTTTTGTTATGCAAATTATTTAAGAAATAAAACATCTGTACCTGTGTTTTATCACGTTAAATATAATATTAATATGGGTACGAGTTCTGGTGCGTATTACATTATAATTACATGCACCAGAACGAGTAGTCATAATTTATTAACGCGATAGATCATGGGTACAGATGTTTTGTTTCGATTCTAATATGACCGTACCTCCCCAATGTGTTGCACTAGTTGTTTGGAAAGCTTATGTTGACAGGATGTCGTTTGGTTGACTGTTTCTTGGGATCCCAATGAATTTCTGGATCATTGAAGGTTTTCAGATATTTCTAGTGACGCTTGATTCAACTTTTCCAAAGATGATTTTGCGGTGCTCAAATTTTCGTAGTATTATTTTGCATCACTAAATACCTTTAAATGTCTCAATCTTTAGATTGATATAATTCGGTCTCACAAGTTCTAATTGAAAACTACAGAACCAGCGTTAAAATAAAGTGTAGCAGTTCTCGGACAGAAACATCCAAAATACTAAAATCTTATTCACACTTTAAAATCGGATTGCATTCTTATTATATTTGTTTCTGTTTCACATTGACTGTACTATTTATGCATACAATAAATGTACCATGTTGTTTCTTTTATTAAAAACAACAATGTTTAACCAGAGATATAGAACTCATTATAAAATATAGAGCGATCTGGATACTTTCGGTGCTAACAGTATTTTCGTTAAGAACATTTACATGTGAGGTAAAAGTAGTTCAGGCATATTTTATTGAATAAATAAAACATTTTTTGTTTCCTTCTTTGTGTATATGTAAGAGACAATCATGGGACTGTTTTAGAATGTTGATTAAAAAAGTAAACTACTGGTCCATGCTGTTCTATTGTATTAAGGGAGTGAACAAGGATGATAACAATAAACCAAGGTGTGATTGCATCCCTTGGAACAGCAGCTGATTTATAGCATTACACTTAAATTTTAGTACCTACCAGAATATTCCTGGGTTATTTTGCTGAATTAGAAGGTGGTGGTAATTATACAAACCCTATTTGTTAATTGTTAGCAGTATGAGGACTTGAAGAAAGTGCTTGATATACTTGTCAATTATCATCCAAACATAATTGGCAAAGGCAAATGACGTTAATAACTAAGCCAGCTGGAATCTTCTTGAAAATTAGTCATCTCTTGTGGTGCTAGAAAGTATGTAATAAATTGTTTTCTATTTAATGAAACATTACATACACTTACCTGTGTTCACAGCACAGCAAAGGAGCACAAAGACTACAAACATAAGATGTACTCTGATTACAAAATGTAGGTTATTAAAATATCTAGTATTTAAAACTAGGAGAAACAAATCCAGACAATGGCTTCTAACCCTCTAAACCAGACAGATTCAAATACAGTTCCGTAAAAATATAGCTTTTGTATATTGAATTATGATACCTATTATAATTTACTTAATCAGATAAGGGAGGCAACTCTTAAAAAGCCTGAAACAAATACAGAAAACATTGTCTTCGAAATCTAAACGTGACAAGTAAAAACATTGTCTTCAAAATCTAAACGTGACAAGTACATGTACATATAATATCCATTTAAAGTGTTGTTTGCATTGTATAAGTACATAACCATAAGGTGTTAACGAGACCGTGTATACATAGGGTAAATAGGTAAATATTTATGAACGTGCAAGATTGAAAATATGTTGTGAAGTTATAACAAAGCTCTTCACACTGCGGCCGGCCCGTATGGACCAGTTTGACAGCTGTATGCCTCTGGCTATATTCATTCTCAACTCGACTGAGAACTCCTGATACAGCTCTGATTGGCTGACATCACACGGAACTGTTTTCACTTTACTACTGTACAGTACAAGTGTTTAGCTAGTGTTTTAATTTTTGTGCAATTTAAAATTCTTGAATATACAAAACATTACGCACAGACAAAATAAAATCTAAATATTAAAGGGGAAACAGATCTAATTGAGCACTATGTCAGTTATGCAGTACTGGTTTTTATTGCTACCAAAGTTCAGACTTTAAAAGACTGACTGACGCCTTACACGTAAATATTAGATTTAGGTTAAACATAAACAACGTTGTGTACGGTAAATGAGTATTTATTTTTTTGGGTCCTTATAATTATGATATTTAGTGTGAAGATGGAGACTAAAAGTACAAAGGTCAAAGTCACAATGGGAAAAAGTGGGGATGTGTGGGGAGGTTACTGTAAAACAAAACTGAAGTAGGGGAAACCCAAAAGGTAAAACGGAAATAAAAGCTAAAAAGTAAAGACAACACAGCAGGGGGATACTAAAGCGTTACCTGTGTTTCAAAATGACTCATTGAATGTGTTTTAAGATGTAGCCGTGCAGAAGATTATTGTTACTATGTGAAGGACAATTTTAGTCATTTTACAGCAGTTACAGGTTAATTCATACAGGTCAGATAGAAGCATAAGACAAAGGCTTTACCTTGAAAGTGACTTACTTGAAAAAAGATTTATGAACATATGTGGCAAAAAAGTACTGGTATATCATAAACTCTTTTGTAAATATCATTTTTTGAAGTTTTAAGTTGAAACCTTACTTCAGCATATATTCATAGTATATTTAGTTGTTAGGGAAATTAGTTTGGAGTGTGATTCTGCGATAAAACAGCTGACTGACAATTCTAGGAGCTCCTCAAAGTGAGTCTTAACTTTCTCAGTTTTTTTGACGATGTAACAATTTGAAGAAATTCAATGTCATATCTTGATAAAGTGAAAGATTAATAACATATTGTTTGAGGTTACCTAAACATGATTTATTTTACATAAATTACAATACAAGTTCTAAAAAGTGCTCCAAACCTTTAATTGGCATTGATGTTCACCATTGTGTGGTCTTCCTGTGGGAGGTTACCCAAGTACCCAAAGAAAGCCCACCTGTCCGACCCGGTGACCACATGACCATCTCACAAGCTGATGTCAGGTAACGAACCCGGGTCACTGGAGTCCGAGGCAAGAGCATTACAGCTGTACCAGTCTGACAGCGAAACTATAAGTAATGCACTTTATCTTCTGACATTGAAACTGCCTGGCGCTGGATTGTCAGTTCTTCATTGGAGAATCTTTCTTAATGTCGTTAAGTCATCTAGCTAAAACATCATGCATTGAGCAAAGCCATGTGCTGGTTTATATACTTCAATGATCTGTCATGCCCTAATAAAGTTTTGTCATCTGAAAGCACACTCATTGTATATATACTAAACAGTGAGTAATCAAATCAAGCTTGTATAAAGAAGCTTAAAAGAACAAAATATAAGGTGTCATTATGTAAAAGCTAAATATAGTTTCAAAGTAGACATGTTTTACAGCTATGGGATGTCATCTGGTATGTTTTACATATGCAATACAGGGCGTTACATTTTAGTACACTACAATTAACCAAACCTCGAGCTCAGTTTTGAATGATGAAAAACACTGGGATGCATGAATACAAAACAGGTCTCTGCTTCTATTTGAATATCATTTGGATGAGTCTTGCTAGTGTGTGCATTGAAACTACATGCAATACAGGACTATTGTATAACAATTGGCAACATTGGCACACATTCAAGTTCTTGTTGTCAACCAGTAATAATTAAAGTTGCAACCTTGTTCATAATCACCATTAAAACTTTAAGTCAATTTAAAACATATCATATTTCAGTAAAATTGTGAATAAATACTTCTAAGTAAATAGCTAGTTATGTCTAAATACCAGTAGTGGATTCTGACTGAATGCATGAAATTATTATAGTAAGAATGTTTGCCATTACTGCATGATTAGTCGATTGACTATTGATTGGCACAGTGGTAAAGCACTGGGCTCTCACCACTGGGATCTGGGTTCAAAACCTTGCTACGCAGGTGAGATGGTCATGTGGTCACCAAGTCAGACAGCTGGGTTTCCTCAAGGTACACGGGTTTCACCCAACACATGGAGCACACAAATGATGCTAAAATTGGTGCAAACAAGAATGATTTGTATAAGTTGTATAACTTGTTTCTTTTATCATTTTAAGATAAATAAAGAATAAACTTTGCCCTATGGCTCAGTTGAACAAGCTGTTTTTTAATCCATTTATTCTATGCTTAAACCAATTAAAGATAAGTCAGTGTTGCACTCAACGATCTAACTTTCTGTCTTTTTCCATTCAGACAGGCACAATTACAATTAAACAAACTTAAGTTACATCAGCACTGCAGTCAACCATCTGACGTCAGTTTCCAGTTGAACTGGCATAAAGTGTTACTCTGCCCCTGTGTCCATCAAATCATCCATGCAATTCATTTGTGATGTATAATGGTTGGCATAGACGTTAACTCAGTGTTACATACAACCCTTATTGATTTACATGTGATACCTGTGAGTAGAGTATAAATACACTTAAATAATACATGGATTGTTTTAAAACCTGTCTATATCATAATATGTAAAACTTTCACATGGCAGGCTTGTTTACCTGACAGTTTAAAGTGTTGGATTGAAGGGAAAGTGTTGAGAGTTGACATGTTTCCCTGGACACAGGATGCTTCAATCTTAGACGAGTCAACTAGGACATTTAATAACTATAAACTATTATAAAATGATACCAGACTTTCATGACTCTGTATTGAATATACTATAGGTTGTTTGTGGATGACTAAAATCATTAGAAATACAAATATTACTGACACACTGTGACCATAGAAGATACATCTTGAACAAAAAAGGATACAATTTAACTCATAAAACGTAAGTGTTTACATAAGTCATTCAGATTTATTTTTCAAATATCTGATGCTTTATTATCGTCTTCTGTAATGCAATTAACATATTTTTAGATCACTAAGGGGAAACTTTAATTGATGTGAAGAGAACATGATTTTGAATCGGTTTCAGCACCAGTAAATGAATAGCTATTGTTGTTTGCCTTGTTTCCAGATTATCTGTGACTAACTGTTTATTAAACCCATGGTATATATCATGAACCTTTGGGGCTAGGTGCATGGTGACAGGGTCAATATGGAGATCATGGACAGGGCACAAACACAATAAAAAATCGCTACTCATTCTGCATATTATTGGGCATTGTTAAAATCGCTACTCATTCTGCATATTATTGGGCATTGTTAAAATCGCTACTCATTCTGCATATTATTGGGCATTGTTAAAACAATAAATATACATCACAGGATTTCACATGTTTAACTCATCCTGCACCCAAAATCGCTTGTCAGGGTAATAGACAGAGTGAAACATTTGTGCCCTGAGTGTAGATTATTTAATGCTTTCATTTTATGAGACTTTTAGTTACTTAAAGGTTCCCACATTGATCACAGTATTACCTGATACTTACACTATATAAATGTCTATTAACTATTTTAAACTGTTTTGTATTGATTACAGAAGTTTGCAACGTGATTAACTGTTAACTGTTCAATATAAGGAACTGTTGTCTGCAGATGCAATCATGTCTTGTACTGTTGACGTTGTTATTCATATTGTATCTCTGTATTGTAGAACTACACATATAAGCTATAAACCACCACATATATCAAATCTACATTGTTTAATTGTAATTCTTTTTGATAAGGTAATAGAACAGTTGTCTCATGGCTATTTGTGTTGCAGTCATATCTGTTGTCCCTATCAATCTTGGGCAACAGTCTGTGGTCCCAACTCTACCTATTCCTATACAAGTGTCAGTAAGTTTGAGATAGAATAGATTATGTACATGGAGAACAAACTTCTTTTGTGGTTTATCCCTTCAATTACGTTGTTGGTACTTACTGCAAAACAAGTACGACGGAAGCGACGGTATGGGTGTCACAACGCTGCATACAATACCGTGTACATGTAGTTCACAACAATAAGTTACCCCTTATAATTATATAAAACCAGAATCCCCTTTTCACCAAACATTTTGTCTGGTACCGAGGGAGTCCAGTTAAGAGAGGTTTTACTGTATAAGGCTATAAGTGCTGCCATAACACATATGGAATAAGTGTACAGTGTTGACAATGCCATTCACAGACACAAGACTATTGTTGTGTAATTGTTGTACATATTCTTACTTCCTCATACTTGGAATATCTTACTTTGTTATTATTGTACATGTTTATACAAACCTGCTTGAAGGAAATGACTAGTGTGTGACAACTACAAACTGATTGGCTGACAGATATGAAATGTATAGGTGCACATCGTCCAATTTGAATTAATGAAATGAAGACAGATTTGTTGTCATGACTAAAGGCCAAAGTACTCTAATTATAAGCTCAAGAAATATTTACTTACTTTAGCTTAGCTGTTCAGTTGGTCTTGATTTGTTCAGATATACAAGATGGATCCAGAACTGTTGCAAGTGTTCAATGAGAATAGAAAATAGAAGATAAGTACATTGTACATGATTTTGGTTTTGGGGGGAATCTAGGGCTGTTGATTATCAGAGGGACATTTGGGACAATTGACCCTTTGCTGGCCTTTTTTTTTAACAAGACATGGGTGGCATCTTTGTTGCAGCATGAGTTAGTAATTACTTACCACATACAACAGTTTTGCAATCAAACTGAGATGTGAGTTTTAGTTCCGGCAGTTAGATTGACCTTGAAATTCATTCATAATTGTATGCTCACTCTATGACCTTTGCTGATTCCGTTATTTGGATGGGAACACTATTTGCTAAGGTTAATAGTTTGTAATGCATTGTTCAACTAGCTGTTTAAATATAGAATCCTAGGAAACTGTTTTACTAAACCACAGTCACTAATGCAGACCATACACTTGTGTACCAACTAAAGCCTAGAATAAAATCTAAATCATATCTGAAAGTCCTAATGTTTTAGATGTTCCATTCTCATAGTATTGAAAGATATTTTTTGGACAGAATCAATTGTTACCAAGTTAAAGAAAACCAAACTTATTGTGTAAATTTATGTTTCACCTACTGCTTTGAGAAATGGTTACACAGTCCTGCTGTCCTGAGATTCTATCAAAGACAATCTATTTGCAAACATGAATTCTGCTGTTCATCATCTGTTTATATCCACTGAAGTACGTCTAGACAGAGACTGCATAGGCACTGCTCTTTCATTGCACTCTTGAAACATTATCTTTGACATTCATTATTTATGTTGTATACATTAATGTGTGGTTGAATAGACTGCATTTCTATAACAGACCTAATCAGACAGATTCGTGCATTGAAATAACTTATGGGACTCTGAACCAATACTACAAGTGGTCATTTCTTTGAAGAGGTCTGTTTTCTAGTAATAAATACAAACAACAGTCAGCAGTGGTTGGTAAAACGTTTGGGTTTTGTGAATGATTTGAAAGCGATCTCCTGATGATGCATTAAACAAAGTCAAAGTTGCTTTACTTTGATTTATACCTACATCCACATAGTGTCCATAAATAGGTATACATATATTTTTCATAATTCAACAAAGGTCAAGAATTATAATTTATGTGTAGCTGATTTCTATGGGGTTTTTAAATTATAAAAGGCTTTTAGCTTTATATCAGTTGTCTCTGTATCTATAGGACTACAAGAACTTTGGATATGAAACAAACAATACTTAAAGGGAGTGCACAATGGCTGTTCTTACAATCATTTACACATCTCTACCAGTTTAATCTTTAATAGAACTAAGAATAAAACATACATTTTTTTATTAAATATCGCAGTGGGTTGCGTTGCGCCTCTGACTCGTAATGTGTCCTTCGTAGAATTGATCACCATCAAAGGCCCCCGTTGTTTCCTTGAGCAAGAAACTTTACCCTTATTGCTTAGTACTGGTTGGTTCCAGGAACGGATTTGAGCGTGAGTTCACAATCGAACTAAAATAAATTGAGGGCCTTATGTAAGATTGACTTTAATGTCAAATAAGCCCCCTTAAATATCGTCCAAACCAAAATCTCACTATATTGGGTTTGGTATAAGTTACTACCAAACTTACTATATGTAGTTGTTTACCTCCAGCATTCTTTGAATATAGTTGTATAGTAACTGTTACATAAAAAACTCAACGAAGCTTTAATATTCAAACCCATAGGCCAAATCTAGGTAAGTCAGCTCACAAGTATTGGAAAACTGTGAAAAATGGGATCCAACTTGTCAGAAAAAAAGATAACTAAGCTGGGGGCCTCATACGGTTAACTGTATTTTTCCTACCTTTATATTGACTTAGAAACTGCTGAATAATAAGAGAATACGAATCTACCTTAAAAAACACTAGATAGATAAAATGCTGACATTGGCATCTTTGAATATTACTCTCCCAACAGGGTTTGATCATTTTGAAGAAGGATAGCAAGCAAAGTCTGTTGACATCACTAAATGAACTCCTACACTTCTCCCCCTACAGAGTTTGGTCATTTTGAACAGGGATTCCAAGCAATAACTGAGATCAGGGACCCACTGTAACCATAATCTATAGTTACAGGTTAAGCTAATATACAAGCTACTCGCTTGAAGGTGGAATTAATAAGGACTTTGATGAAACATAGTAGCATTTATGATTACAACTCAAATAAGGTTGAATTAATAAAGACTTAATTGAAATATAATTGACGATAATTAACGAGGAGGCCTATTTGACATTAAAGTCACTCTTCCATGAATTTATTTTAGTATGATTGGGAAATCACGCTCAAATCCGTTCCTGGAGTCAACCAGTACTAAGCAATAATTGTAAAGTTTCTTGAGTATCTTTAAATATCTCCAGTAATAGTCAAATGAAATTATCCTGTTCTAGAACTTTCACAGTATTTCAAGAATGACCCACACCAAAAACCCGTTCCTTTCGCAAATTACAAATCCAACTGCTAGAATGTAATTATTCCTTAGTGGGGTGCGGAAGTTAAGAGGTAATATACGACTGGTTATTTCTGGTTATCACATGGCTGTTTATGTGAAGGATACCAGTCCTCCGGCGATAGCTTGTAAAAAAGAGTTGGTCCAGTAAAAATATTGAAACATTCTCAGTAAGTTTAGAACACATTGAACCAGTAAATATTGGGATCTCTAATGTGGCAGATTGATCTTAATTTGGCATTCCTGAAAGAGACTTTATAAAATGTATATATTGAAATGACAATGGATGTTATATTTATTTTTTTATCACATGAGGTGTGAGTGCTCAAAGAAAGGCAGCATAGTATAGCTTTCCACAGTTATCTCACTTTCGGTTGTATTAAACATTATGTAAGTTAAAGATATTCCTTGTATTACATTCAGGTAGGGTAAATCATTGAATAAGGTGAACCAAATTGTCTGAAAAAGGCGTAACTGCTACAGGACACGGAAATTCCACTGTCCCCCTTACAAGTGATTTTAGATGCAGGACAAATGGAAACTTTGAAATCCATTAGATTAGCGGGACAAAAAAATATTTTGAAAATGTATGTGCCCTGTGCTATAGATTGAGTAACTAAAAGTCACTGTAATATGAATGTTTAATCTTGTCTTAGGGGTTTTCAAAGTAGGCAGAGTTCACCATCGTAGTAGTTTCCTTGTGCTGTCATAGTATCACAACATGTTTCTAAAAGTTTGAAAGCTGGTTTGTGTTTTGTGGTTGTGTTGTTTAACAGTTGGAGGGACATGTGACAAGGCCAGTGTGTTAACTGTTCACTTCTTACTCTGATATATAGGGCAGTAGGATTAACACTTAATAAACAGAGGAGATTATGTATGTGAAAACTACCTTCTTCCTTATTGTAAGGTATAGTCAACATCCAAATACATTGAAAGCTGCTCTGATATTTTAATGTTACCTTAATATGTTTTCTAGTGACTCTTCATTGTTAGTTTTGGCTATGTTACAATGTGATTTGAAATATGATTCATATTGTTTTATCAAGAGTTTTGTGTGAATGCTGTAAGGGATATTGAGTCTTTTGCATGTTTCGTAGGAGGTATTGTTGTCTTGTCATCCCACTAATTCACAGGCAGGAGAGTCCATTGTTTGGTTAGTGAGGCACTATATAGCTCTACTGTGTTGTCCTATCATCCCACTAAGTCACAGGCAGGAGAGTCCATTGTTTGGTTAGTGAGGCACTATATAGCTCTACTGTGTTGTCCTATCATCCCACTAAGTCACAGGCAGGAGAGTCCATTGTTTGGTTAG
>ENA-OREC01000247-OREC01000247.1-marine-metagenome-genome-assembly--contig:-NODE-247-length-18302-cov-14.324719_pt1 | contig 18302 bp, 10 predicted proteins | sample MGYA00248626_ERZ508543 | MGnify/ENA primary metagenome ERZ508543 (study PRJEB26211, sample SAMN05518279) | marine metagenome | isolation source: Puget Sound, Washington, USA | host: Bankia setacea...
CAATACAAATGTATTCCTTGTTATTAAATGTCCCAATACAATGAACATTTGTACTGATAGTAATTTCTCTAAAACTCACAAGAGAAATGAAATTAGACTGAATAACCCTGACATCCACATCATGTATCCTTATTTAAATCATGCGTAAATCTGATATAAAAATGACTAAATGTACCATCAATTAGTATCATGTACAAAATCAATCTTATCCCTTAACAAACTAAATACTTACAGTACAGAATCTGTTATCTTTCCATCTGCTTCAATAATGTCCTTTAAAATGAACAATCACATTAACATTTTAATTAGCAATTTAAGAATATGTCTTGTTTACCTATCTAATGTTTGCATCCTGTTTCAAAAATCTTGGTCATCAACAACAATTTGTATTAAACTTACACTACAACCGAACCAACGATTCCAAGCATTAATGTCAATAACAACTTTCAAGATTGTACATCCTTGTTTAATTGAAATTCAATAAATCCATAAAATCAACATCAGATAAATGCTTGATATATATATTCCATCAATAATTTTCAACATCAACTTAAACTAATACACAGTTTTGGACCATGTATAAAGCAACGTCATAGAAACTACAAATCATATGAATCTAGACAATTAACCACAGTTCACGATATTTAACAATTACTGTAGCAAAGAATTGTTCATAAATAACTTCGCAACTTTTAACTATGTATAATAATGGATGTAGTTACAAATGATGGCAATGTTAAACAATTAGGCTTGTGTCACATAGCTAATTGACCTCCATTGTCCCAATAGAATAGCCAGTAAAAGCCCTGTTATACTGTCATAGAGTACATACTTTAATTAGCTCAGTCTCCAAACAATATTACTGTAAAATCATCCATTATTGCATTTCAGATACACTTGTAATATTCTACCTTGCATTCTGGCATTTGCTACAATAATGAGTGATCAGGGATTTTGATATTTTGTTATGAATCCCTGTAACGAGTCTGTCAAATAAAAAAAATCGTCAAAAGACTCGTTGACGACCATTTAGGTGGACTAATTCTGGCATTTACCTATACTAGGAAGTCCTCAATTTAACTGGGTCCAATATTTGAATTCTTCTTTGCTTAGGCTATTTTGCATTTTCAAAACATCAAAGTATTTCAGAAAATTTATGTTGCCTCAATAAATGTAAACAGCATTATTTAGATTTGTTTAACAAATGAAGTACTTACCGGTTGCTTTAAAAGGGTGATTACACTTATAATAACCAAACACATGTAGTTGTATTTAAAACTGAATTCTTTAGATTGAAAGATTGATAATATGATGTTGATATTTTCATTTTGTTAGGTTGAAAGTTGATTACTTTAAGTTTATGTAAAATAGACTTAAAATGTTGAGCTTTCAATTTCAATTTCAGATATGTAAGTATTTATTTTTTACCAACAATCTACCTGTAGAAGTACCATCATTTATCACAATAGGGGAATATGGACACAATCAGAATGAACAATTGTAGGCTCAGACCGCAACAAATTAGAAATGTAGCCCATTATACCCAGTTAGATATCAAATCTATGCCTAAAACAACAAGCGCACATTTTCCTCCCACCCTACGGTAGTAACAAATTTACTTTGCATACAACAGTTTGAATCATGACTCACTCTACTTGTGTCCCTATTATTTTCTTGCTCAAACAAATATTCATTTCTCTCCCCCAGAACCAACAGTTAAACTAATCAATACCAGCCCCATATCTCCTTTTAACTCAAACCCCCACCCATCTAACATTCTATCTTCTACACTACCCCCTCCCCAACCTTTCCCTAGACTGCATCTGTTATTGAATATCTTTGTCCATAAAATGCCACAATTACATGCAACATAGGAGATCGCTTCCTGGGACCTTTCATTTGTTGCATGCTCCATTACTCTAAGTAACACTTTAACTACTACTTTTAAGGCACATCAACCAACAAAGATTCGTGTACAGTTCTGTAATGAAATCAAGGCTGTCCTTTTGGGGTTAATTACAGTAATTACCTAATTAGTTGACCCAGTTTTTTTGGTTAAATGTGTTGCTAAAATGGGAAGAATGGATTTGTTGCTTGGCAATCAAACAAAACAAAACTTACAGTGACACAAAACTGGTCGCGATCATTGAATTCATATTTGCACTAACTAAGAAACTTGAACCAGGACAAGCAACCAGTAAAAGTAAACCATTAATGGAATCATGCTTTGATACACCTAACCTTTGTCAAATCATGTACGGCCTATTTTAATAATGTACACAGTCTTTTAATAATTCTGATTTGAAAACTTGTGCTTATAAGAAAATTAGGTACGATGTGTGATCAATATATTCGTGGACATCTTTTACAATCCCAATATAATACCTAGCTAGTTGATACTAGTTGATACAATAATTAATTCAATCAATTTCAAGTTGATTGACAAACCCTTGTACTTTTGACGTCACTAGTTAAACGATGATGTCACATAAATGATGTCATATGACATGCTCACCACTTTTAATTGGACGTCAACATAACTGTAAAGTAACCTACGATAATTAATTTCTATATAAATCTAGGGAAATTCCAAATAATGTACAAGAGGATTTGAGGCCTGTTTATTGGGATTCTAAACTTTCACGAAATACAATCCATGAGTGTTTTCCTCGGTTATGTGACAGCAGGGTGATCACAAAAGATGAGTTGTGTAGCGGCCAAAATATCATCATACAACTGAAAAAATTTAATCCGTTGTTGAAGACTACTTGTTGTTAGACAGACGAATCACTGTCAGACATGTAGCAGAGAACTTTGACATAATCTATAGCAATGCACAAGTCATTCTGTCAAATAGATTGAGAACGAGACATGTTTCAATCAGATGGGTACCCCATTTGCTCACCGTAGAGCAGACAGGGCTTAGGGTGAAAATATGCTGATAATTAATCCAAAAATATTCAAAGGAAGGAAATTTGTTCCTAGATAATTTTGTCACATGCAATAAAACCTGGTTCCATTTCGTTGAACGTCTATACGCGTTCTATAAATGCATGGAACTAAGCAACAAGTGTATCCGGTGAAAGGGATATAACTTGAAAAAAGAATAACTAAAAGTTATGAGTAAGCTGGGTTTTTTAAATTGTTATTGAGGTTGTCCACATATATATTGATCACCCCTCATAATTCCAATTCACAAAGTGGTAAATTTAGTGTAAAACCTTTATAGAAGAGGTTATTTTAAAGACTATACATTTTGATGTTATTACATTTAAGATAATCAAGTTAATAATGTGTATGTATGTTTTGTTTCTTCGGTTAATTTTGATAAAACAGAGCTTAGTTTATAATAATCCTGCCAATATTTTTCATTCAGAATTATTTTTTACAACAAAGAAGTTATAGAGCCAGATTTCCACCTGCCCATCATTCATTTTTAATTGACTCTTTGTTAACCCAACCACCACAGGTACTAAAAAAAGTCCCTATTCACAAAGCATAAACAATGTCAACAATTATTGACAACAATGTTAAGCTGTTCTTTTTTCTCTTGAACAATAATCTTGTTATTTTTATCTTCCATTATACATTATATAACATTGAGTCAATTTATTTTATCAAACTATTAATCATACTCAGGTACAGTCCACACTCCAAACACAAGTAATTAACTATTGAAACTTAGTATGATTGTCATGTACACAGTTTACCATGAGTATAATAAAATACAATGTAGCTTTTAATAGTAGAAGGTATTATGTATTAATATGTCATAGTGTAGATATACAAAATTTAATGTTTATACTTGCTACTACAAGGTACTGTGATGTATCAATTATACGCACCGTCACATTGGTCATTGACCCTCTGTATTAATTTATGTCAATAAAAGTTTAAATATTAAGGTTGTGACTGTATGTACTCATATAATTGATCATGATGTAGTACTGAAAACTGCAAGTAAATGTAATATAAAGGAAGTATTTTTCATTTGATTGACACAGAAAGGATTTGGATTTTTATTTATGAAATTGAATTAGCATCTGGTTAAACTGGCATCCTCATAGCTCATCTAACATGTACATGATCAAACAAATACATTGTATCTGCATATCAAGCTAATTTGTAGAAAAAAATCAATTAACCACGATACAAAAACTCTTGAACTGTAGAAATAGTCTGAATCACCTGCATACAGAGACATCTATTAACTTTTAATTGTTTGTAATTGTTATTTTATTTTGAAAGGTGCCTACCAACAAAATACTTGTATATTAGTTAGTACCAAGTTGAAGTACTCCAGTTATTTACATATGAATATACCCACCAGTATACAACTAATTAACAAATAAAACATGACTTTGAGGGCAATATGGCAGTTTAAGGACTGCCCAGTCGGTAAACTGCATATTGCTTGAAAATACATGTTTAAAAAAACAACAGTTATTGTTTAATTACATCAAGAAATTATTTCATTAACCAGAAAATGCTAAATATCAAAGGTCTGAAGTAAAAACCATTTATAACAATGACTTAAGACAAAAATAATATTTTTTACTAATCAAAAGGCTGTCACATGTGTTGTATGATGCGCATTGTAACAATCTACCTATGTAAACACACCATTACGCCTGTTTTGGCCGATATACCGCAACAGTCGATACAGAGTTGTACGCCCCTGGTCAATAAACAGTTTGCTCCGGGCTTCATAGCGATTTAACGACCGGGTGACGTCACATTGAAATAAGAACAAATTATGCAAATGAGGTATAATATAACCATTTGAACTAATATTTGTGGTGGGCCATCTAGGGTCCAGTCTACAATATGTCTGGCTTCTTTCAAAAGTGTGAACTCCAATGAGTAGGACTTAATGTAGAGCTCTGTGCCTTCATATTGAAGTTACAGACACATAGGTTTACATTAATAGCCAAGAATATCTCAAATTATTAGCACAGAACAACTAACATTAGCTAGGCGTCTTCAACTATTACCCAGCATTTGTTAGACCGAGGATGTGGATTCCAAATGAGCTCCACAACAGCAGGTATAATTAACCAAAACAGAACCAGTTTCTGTATAGAAGATAGAAGAACAAATTGCTGGAATCAGATAATAAGGCTCTGCGGTTATCATGACCCAACACTGCATTTCTGTTGCACGCAATGGCCAATATACCTGTAATTATTTCCAAGGTTACAGAATTGGGATCTGCTGTTTGAAATACATGCAGATCTCCTAACCAATACAAATGACTTCTTGACTGCCACACACATACCAGTATAATTAAATAATAGTTAAGTTAGATTAGTGTTGAACATTAGAAAAAAGGTGTTGTAAAGTCGGAACACAATGTTATCTGTCAATTCTCATTAAAGAAAAACACAACTTAAATTGCATGCTACTTTGCCTGTTTGAGTTTTTGTTACACTTCTTAAAGTATCTTTTAAAAGACTACATGTTTAGCAGTCCTGAACCAAGCCCCGACATCTTGTATAATTCTGAAGCGAAGATACCGATGCCGAAGCCAAACATAAGCATGTGTAAATCTAGCAGTCAACATATTTATAGAACAATGTTTACATATCTTAATTAGTAAAACTGATTTACTCAATCATTCTTTAGGTACTTCTATATCTAGTTAATCACTTGCATTTTGCCAGTTATGTGTACACACAAAACATAAACGTGTCGTCTGATACATTTCTATGTTTACCACCAAGCACGTGCATATCGCACATACGTCGTTAATTTTAACAATTACCACGCTCAGCACTCAACAAGATGCTGAAAAAAATCCAGATAGAGGCGACATAGCTTACCTAGTTTTCAGCGTGGCCTATAAATCCATGTTATGTCTTTGTCTGCAAACATAAATCTGGCAAAATTCAACAGACCGTTACAAGAAGCAACTCGATAGGAGGCAAATGTTCGTCTGATTCCCAAACACTATAGAAAACGATGCCCCACCATGAAGCAAACAGATGTGAGGCGTTAATGAAGAAAGGAGCCCGAAAATCGATTTTTGATGAAATTATAAAACCATTTCATGGCATAAAATTACTAATTTTACTTTTAAATGTAAATGAAAAGGAAAAAAATGTGTTTTGAGTAATATGTGCGTAGTTTTAAAGGGTTCTATTTTCCTGGGTTACGGTCGCGAGACAGCCTCACATGATTTGTTTTGAGGAGTAGTATTATTAGCTCTATAAACACCTTTAACCTGACTGCCCAAGTGAAGGTAATTATTTGTGCATTATTTTGTAAATCTGTCGGATCTTCCAACAAAAACAGAAACAAACAAAATCTTTGTCCAATATACATGTACCTCTGTTTACATTTCTAGTACAGGTAATTGATAAGCCCTGTTAGGCTGACGTGGGCAGTTAATTGCTTATGAGATCGCTTTACACCTTGGGGGCACTAAATGAAACATCTGTGCTTCAGAACAAAACTATTCCATATAACTTCTTAATGCATAGACAGTCAAGACGTTGCTGCTCTTAGCTTTGGATATAAACACATCAGAGTAAATACTGATTCTGAACGCAAAACTGATTCAACTGTGTCTGTGTATATTACACCTTCAGAGTATGTTCCATGGCTGTTGGTCATTGACGGTACCATGGTTCAGAAGTGACCTCATCTACCATGACTAAGCATATTCCATCCACCCTGATTAACCATATGAGTAACTCTACGCATTGATCATAGCATTTTGAAACCCCACTTATAAGCTATATAGATGAAATCGAGAATATCAGACAAATATTCTCTGGACGTATAAACCAGACTGATGACCCATGCCTACCATAGTCTATGTAACACCCAATGGGCTATATTTGTCTGATGCAGAAACCCAATAGTGTCTCTGTAATGTGTGCAAACGTGTTTCAAGTTCTTTGCTACCGTTTTAGTTCCAGTTGTTTTGAACCATTTGCATTGATCTTTTAGCCTTGTCAATGATTAAGACTCTTTCAGCACTTTTTTGACAAAGCTCTACATATAATTTTACTTTTAGGTACAACTTGTTTGATATCGTTGCAACATTTGTGCATTAACTTTCTTATAGATTTCCTTTCCTACAAGTGGCCCAAGGTCTTGTCTGGTAATTTTCTGAGTAAATATCTGCTGTCTTCTAGGCCATCAATATTTGACAGACCCCTGGGATTTCCTCGGTAGTCCAGGGAGAGTTGTTGAGATATGAACTTGGCAATAACAATTTGTATATCTATACATTTATAATAGGGTAAGCTAGTCATGAAAATTATGATATATTTATCCAGATGTACAGAGCAGTCCATGGAATAGAGAATTAGTACATGTATGAGATATATGGATATGCCAATATTAGAAAAATGTTCGGATTCCAAATCTATGGCTTATTTCTCATATATTATGGCAGTAAATGAACCTGTATCAAGTTAAAGCCAATCAAAAAGAGGTGTGACAAGATGAATAAAATTTCGCAGTTTTCATACGGTACTCAGTCTATGTTAAATGTCAGATATGGGCTATCAAATAGATGCATCAAAGGGAACCAGCTGCTTATAGACCACAATCTGGCTTAATGGTAATCTCAGCAATGGATAAGCCATGGATAAGCAAGATTGGGAAATGATTTAATGTTACATTTTTGGGTAGATTCCTACATCTGGGGAACACATCAGTTGGGGAGGATGTAAATAACATGTTTTGGATTCCTATACATGTGTGTTTTGTTCATGTATATTCCCTGTTTTGATCTTGTGTTACCAGTCGGCTCTTTGTCTCTCCATCTTCCATATAGAAATGTTTTACCAATGTGAGGTGCTTGATCATGGAAACCAAAATTAATGTGTTTCTGCTCGCTATATTTATGAACTCACTGGTATGATTAACTCAGCAGCTTTTCTTCTATACAGTGTAGGTTTTTAATTTCTTGTAATTTTGATATTAGCGAAGGTATATACAATCACAGATCTTTTCAATTGTGACAGCGTAGTTAAATCAGTTAAAAAATGCAAATATTAAAAAAAGTATCAACTATCACAAATGTCAGAATAACATGACAGTTAACCCTATTCTACTGCACATTTATTGCCTTTTTGTTGTTTGCTGTTTTCAGCTCTTTGTTCATAAATCAATGCAGTATAAATGTAATTTAATAGTTCAAAAACTTGTTGCAATGTCAAAAATAAAATGTTATGTTACAAAGCCAGCATGGTAGATTATGATTTTTAATAGTTTGTTCTTCTTTAACATTCTACTCTTCTTTGTTCTTCTTTGCCAAAACTGTTCTCATTTAAAAACGACCAGTGAACGCTGACCTGACTCAATAGATCTATATATTTGAGATTTTGATTATTATAAGGTAGTCTTTAAAGTCAGTTTTTTACTCTATCTCACTCTGTTTTACATACATGTATTGTACAGAAAGGGAAATAATCATGTATCATTGTTTAAGTAAGCGCAATTAGAAAATACATGTACATGAATCTGGAAAGATAATCTTCAGGAATGTACATAGAGTTGCCATGGTTCCTCAACATTAAGTTCTAAAGCTGTCCTTATGGCCCTTACCCATCAAGCTTTATCTTAACACTTTAACTTTCAACCTTTCAACCTTTTATTTACATTAATTATTTAGATAAACACTATAACAGCATCCTAACATAAAGGACACAGCTTTACAACCGGCTCAGCCATATCAGATTATTCTCACTGAAATTAGCTGCTATTTACAGATGTTTGAAACTAAATCAAAACAATGCAAGCATGAATCTCTCCGCACCCCCAATCAAATATTGAATTTCTATATTAATGGATAAATAACAAAGACAGGGAGAGAGAGAGAGAGAGAGAGAGAGAGAGAGAGAGAGGGGGAAGATGTATGAATGTGATAATGTATTGATTTTCCTCCATGAACACATGTCTGCATGTCACATGGTGATAATTTTATTCATCAGGCTTTTTCAAAAGAATTAAATACTTCCGTCAGTTAGAAAAAAATATCAAGGGCAGATAAATCAATGTTAACTAATAATAAGACCGATTTTTAGCCTGTTAGTTGTTCAGCTTCACATTTGTGTGTCATCAATATTAAAACAATCTCATGAAAAGACTAGATTTTATCAGCTCCAAAGATGAAACAAAGAAAGAATGGTGTCAAGTTTGAACATGTATATTGTAGTTTATGTTAAATGAATGGAAAATAGTTTTATTGGATATAAAGTTCACATTAATTCATCACTAGACAAATATTGACTGAAAACTGTTCCACAAACAACACTATCATGCAACAATAAAATCCACATGCATGGAGATCAATTGTCCGGCAGTCTGTATTTGTGAATTTCTCACTCTCATTCTTTTCATTGTGATCACATGAGCAATTGTGAGCATCAATATTTGCCGTAATGGACTCTTTATTTGGCCAGTTAATCAATGAACGTTGGTGCATGTTGATTTAATGTCCTCTCACATGCTTTGATATAGTGAGAACCTCTGTTTGGACAGTATCGCTATAATCAGTCTCAGAGTGAAAAGCATAATGGACTATCTGTATTTTTTATTTCAATAGCAGCTAGAACCTTTTGTATTCAACTATCATATTGTTCTTTTATGGTTATGCTATTCTATACAGGGTGTCATTATTCCTATTTGTTATTCAAGCTGAGACACATAATTCTTTCCAACGTTTTTGTTTACGCAATTTGCTGAAATATCAGTTTTCTATTTTTCACGTTTGCTTTAGTTTATTTGTGTACAATATCCATTGTGTACTGATTTCAAATATGGTACAGAAACTATAGAATCTGATTTGATAAATGATGTGGACAAGTAACTGCTAAATACTTTAGTTTTAAAAGGTGTACTAAAAACTATACACTTATTATTAACATCTTTGACTCATCCAAGGATAGAACTTGAAGCCTCCTGATGTACAGACTGACCCTCTACCACCAAGCTAATTGGGAGGTCCAAATAGCAGCTCTGGTCATAATTTTACCGTAAAAGGAAACTTTCATGGGTAAAATGTCCTAAATTTTACTTAAATCTGGTGTTTTAAAAAGTTGTAACTATGTACAGAAGTCAAGACAGAAAAAAGCTCACATGCATGGCTGTCAATGCGCTCTTTTCCAAAATCCACATGCTTTTTATCCTGATGTCCCTAAAACATTAACTAGCATAAAGCCATAGAGGTCATGTATTCTGATTCTGTTTTCAAGAGACAATGTAACATTTTATGAAAGTTCTGTTTTCAGAAATGTACGAAGGGATATGTTCAGCCTTCATACGTTCATTATGTTTATTCGTTGATATATTAACTGTCTGTTATACGTTTATTCATTTTCTTTAATACCAAATATGAGCATAGTATTACTTTAAAATTCAGTAATAACTTTAAAACCTGCACAACCAAAACAAATCACCTGGAAATCTCAAATTTTCAAACTTAAAAGAACTCTAAATGTAAAAAGGGTTAAAAACAACTTACGGAAACCTCAAACTTGTAGAGGACAATACCAGTAGTTGTTGAAAGGGTGTGCTGGTTGGTGAGGTTTCATTGTAAAGAACTGGTGAATCTCTTGTCGACAGAAACAGTCATGTTGATAATCTTTAAAATTCAAAATACCAGTTCAAAATATATCATATTCAAGTAAAATTGTGAACACTTACTACGAAGCTCATACCTAGTTTTGTTAAAGTACCAGTACGTAGGGGGTGCGACAGTATACAAACAAAGCTAATACCTAGTTTTGTTAAAGTACCAGTACGTAGGGGGTGCGACAGTATACAAACAAAGCTCATACCTAGTTTTGTTAAAGTACCAGTACGTAGGGGGTGCGACAGTATACAAACAAAGCTCATACCTAGTTTTGTTTAAGTACCAGTACGGAGGGGTGCGACAGTATACAAACAAAGCTAATACCTACCCTATAATTATGTTAAAATACCAGTTTAATGTGGACGCCAATGTACACCCATTTAGAAGATTTTATGAAAGTTATGGGTAATTTCTTCTCTGGCAGACTCTCTTATCTCTAATGAATTAAAATGGAGATCTTCTTTAATCAAAGGTAGACAATAATATTTGAAATATGTTCTCCCTGACATGAATTAAACTATATTTAGCCCCTGGATCATCATTTTGTTCATTATTTTATCAAAAAAATATCTGGTAACTACTTAAGTTTTGTCTATGATTTTCCCATCTCTTAAAGCTTAGAGTATCTTTAATGTCTGAGTGAGAATCTGTGCATCTAACATACTTCCAATGTTAACTTCAGGTCTGTCTGAGCACTTGATGTAGAGCTCCAAAGGCATTACAGTGTTACAGATTAAAGGAAAGATCAAGCTCTTCAATCAAAACTCATCATACTGTGACAAAACATTGGTCTGGGTCACTCAGAATCTCTATAAGTTACATTACAGGTTTAGCAGAAAACAGTTGTAACTTTGTATAAAATAAGAATGCAATTATGACAGTTTTGTGTTCAACCCTTAACATATCAGTATATACTGTTCTTACATCCATATACATGTAATATTGACAGAAAGAGATAGATTTTGCAGATTTCAACTGTTTATCATCAAGTGCCACCATTTTTTAGATGTATTTTTTGTTTAGTAGAATGTTATGACCAATACATGTAATAAACTTTACACATTTTTTCTGCAACAAGTCAGGCTTTACAATATGCTGACATTGTTAGAGATATAGCTAATCTTGGTCATACAAGTGTGCTTATGTGATTTGTGCATTTATTCTTACACTCATCATCATATGGAAGCGAAGGAAATCAACAACAACAAAGTAAAATGATCATATCACAATACTTTATTTAACATCTATGGTGACAAGATTATGTCAAATGCAGATTTATAATAATAGCAGAAAAGAGCATAATATACTTGGACGGAACATTGATATATAACAGGCACAAAGTACAATGATCTAACACTTGTATTACAATTGATGAAAGATCCAAAGTCGATCTTAGTTCACTTATTTAGATGCAAAAAACATTGTACCTTTTCCTAGTACTAATTTACAGCTTTAAAGCAAGATTATTGTTCCCACTGCAGTAGATGCTATGAACCATTAAGTACCTGCCACTCATCACCAAGCAGCTTATTTGAACTCTCAAGGAAAATAAATAGTATACAATATTTAGTAGACAAAGAATTTTACAAAAAGAAATGGTACAAAACTAAAATGTGTTAATATATGAGGAAGTACTTAATCAAGGCTGTGTTTATTTTCCTTATTGCTTTCAATTGTAGTTCCTTTTTTACAATATAAAATAAAGCTGTTTTACGACTACAAAAACGGTGAAATAAAAAATACAGTTCTATAGGATAAGTTATATATTCACAAAAGTGAAAAGATTTTAGCCAATGTGTCAAACTTGAGCAAATCTTTGTTTCAATTCATCTCTCACCTTATAAAAAAGAGGCAAAACAGTAAACCTTTCATTTAACAACAACAATCATGTGGACGTTGGCAGCATATCTTACTTTAAAAAAAAAACTACAATGAAGCTTCATTAATTTATTTAACAGTGGTGTTCATATCTATACTTTTCTCACAAACCTCAGCAGTTACAATGTAGGCCTATATACTCATCTTAAGGTATATACCAAAACAAAATACTGTGAGATACCAGCAGATCAAAATTGTATTCGAAAATATAGTACAACAAATATTGAATTACATATCACAAAGAGACCAGTAACAGCATTAAATTCAAAACAATATTCAACAGTAAACCAGTACTTTTGCAGCTTGACTCCATCTTGCATAATTGTTACATAATACTTTTAAACAACAAAGAAACTGTTTCATAGAGTGTAGGTCCAGTTTGTTATACAGCAGATTGTTACAGATTATATCACAGCTTATTTCTTCTTCTTCTTTCCTTTCTTTCCCTTCTTCCCCTTTTTGCCTTTCTTTCCTTTACCTCCCTTACCGCCACCACCGTCGTCGTCATCTCCAGCAGCGGCCTTTGCTCGTTTCTTACCCAGAGGTGTTTTAGAATACCATGCCTGAAAAGAAGCAACAGTATAGGTTCATATTTGAAAGCCATCTTAAATGTGTAATATAAAAAGCTTGCTTGTGACCTTTATTATGCAAAGAAAACCAAGTGACCTTGACTATTTCAGGCATATTTTAGCTTGAGAGCTGTTCAGTAACAGAGAAATTGTATTATAACTGAGAGTAAATGAGTCAAATCTTATAAACTGCTATTTCTTTTCATTCAAATATATGTCGACCATTTAACTTTTCAAATACCATGCTTCCAGTTTATTATCATATGGGAAAAAACATGCAGTGTGTGGGATCTCAAAAAAGACTGTTTTACTTAGAACGTAGGAATGAAATCATTGTACCTTGTTTGTAATTTTGATCATAAATCTAGTCCAAAGATAAAAAGTCTCTTATATTAATACATATTCCGGGTTTATATGTTAACAGCCATTCACACATCCTGCTGCATTCTTGTGTTTGTTTGTTTGTTTTTTTCGAATTTATAGGAGAACATGCTTTCAAAGATCTCCCGACTCCAAAAGAAATCGGTGAACAACACAAAAAACTCATTTATAAATGTCTATAACTGAAAACTATTTGGCATTTATCATCCAATATTTAGTTCAAAGTTCACTATATGTTCAGACTTTCATCCGTGTTTATGTTTTTGTTCACATAGAGCAGCGTTCACATAGAGCAGCATGTCTACATTTCAATTTATGAGCATGCTGAAAGCTTTGGATCATTATTCAGACCTGTATATATTTCTTCACTAAGTGCCTTACATGTCGTAACTATGAATGATTATAAATATATACACAGAGCATAAAGCAGTTAACAAATTACCGGACTGAAGTTTGTATTCTTGAAAGCAGAGGTTTGACAAATCAAGGAATGTCTATGTCAGGCCATTATATCCCACAGCTGGGTACAGAAAGAAGTTAGTTCTCATGTTGTACATTATCACACTATTGTTGATAATACATGTTCTTTTTCAGACCTCCCACAACTTACCTTAAATGACTCCTCTTCCTCTTTATATATTGGGTCCATGCGAGCTAGTGGCGCTATAAACTCAACAGCCTGTAGGGGGCGTTTTGACAGTTGTTGGACTCTTCGCTCTGTTAAGACTTGTGACACAGCTGTCTGCATGTATCCTGGTGTGTAACCATCTGTAACCTTAGCCAGGGAGCTGACATCAAGTTGATTGGACATTGAACCATTATTTTTAACTATTAAACGTCTCCATAACACTGAAAGAAAATAGACTGCCATTTGAATTTGATAGAAAAAAATGTGAATTCAAAGATATGCGAGGACAAGTGTGGTAATTTTACACTGGCATCATATTTTGTGAACTTTGAACAAAACACAAACAAAAAAGATATCCTCACTGATACAAGTTAAAAGAAAATGTCTTGTCTTGATAGTGAGTTTTTGTTGTCTACATTCAGGCATGCATATTATACCATCTTTCAGCTAACCTGAACTATAATAAGGGAGACAATCCAATAACAAACTCTACTTACAATGTCTGGAGGCATAATCTGGTCTTGGTATAAGGATGATACGTTGATATGTGCTGGTTAGTGGTTTCATCTCAGCATCAAACGGTGCAATAGACGTCCCCACCAACAGCAGACGGTCATCAGACTTTATAGTTTTTAGAGCTTTGGGTAATTCCTTTTTCAACCTTTTTGGATCAGTCTGTAATGAGTACACACAGATTTATAAAATAAAGTCTAACATATTAGATGTGTACAACTCTACAATCACAGGTTCTAAACTTTAATGCTGCATACATTCATTCCAATTAAAAAACATTAACTTACAAGAAAAAAATTGTTCCTAACTTTTAAGACATACATGTTTAACTTCTTGTCATGAAAGATTGAATATTAAAATACTATTTGTTTAATGATGTCTTTCTTTATGACAAAGAGAAAACCAATTTGTGTATGTATTTACACTTTCCAAATACACATGTATACATACAAATATTTGTACATGTGATCACACAAAATAAAACAACATAACATTTCACATACAACAGACCACATACCTCCTATTGGAAAATAAATAAACAAAAATTTGAAGAGCATTGTTTAGTATTTTAGAATCTAAGGGCACAAAACATTCATAACATATTTTTTTAATCAAATTTTCACAAATGTGTTTGTTGAATCATTTAAAATTCTTGAACAGACAAACGGTTGTAGTTATTAAAGTAGTTTATTGTTTCCAAAAGATTTGTTGACACATTACATGAAGATGGTGTATATAGTAGTTTTATTAAAATTTGAAAAAATAAATAACTGATTTATATGTGAATTTATTTGATCTGAGTATACGTATAAAACTTACGGGGTCCGTTTTGGGAATTTTTTTCTTGAACATTTTTTCACAGTCTCCAATGAAGAAAACAGATGGTTGTAACGCTCTCCCAACCTGTAAAGTTACAATAAGAGATAAAGAAACAGCTTTTATGATTAACTTTATTAATAAATGGAAAAGTTTAAAATGCCTCAAAAACCAACATTTACTATTTATCTACTTGAACTTGAATATTTGCGGTTACACCTGTCTACGACCTTTACATCTTAAAAACTCAATTCATGACGACTCCTACTGAGCATGCATTCACCTAGCTTTATCTAATATGCACAGCCTGTTTATTTGTGTTTATGAATTTGTCTGTTAATTTCAGCTGCACGTACAATGCTTCCTACATGACTAATAGTCACAGGTACCAGGACTTACTTTAAATATAAGATGCATTAACATTTTGAGACCATCTTTGCCAGGGTATTTGCCAACCAGATTTGCGGGTGATAGATCAAACAGGTTTGCACCAGTTTCATTACACATGGCATGGACAAGCATTTTCTTCCCTGTACCACGAGGACCAGCAAGCAGGATGGACTTTGTAAGGGGGGCTTGTTCATGTACAGCAGGGGAACCTGGTAAATGAAAAACAACACAATCAGAAAACAGGCTCGATTTCTTATATAAATACTACAATCTCCAGAGAAAAATTAAGAAGTGAAGAGTCATTCCTTAAGCCTTCTTTTTGAGCATATGAAACCAAACTACCATGACAGATAAGGCTCAGGTTCTTGTATAAATGTTATTTAAATTTGTTGTTATTTCTTACTCAACTATAAACATTATTTCAATTGTTGAACACAGGTCAATAGATTTATATTTTTCATATTTAAGGAGTCTCATGTAATTTCTATAAACTACACCTTGAAGTTTAATCCACCTACCTAGGGGCAATATACCAAACTCTGTGACAAGTCTTCTGACATCGCTGAGTGAAGGCATGGGTTCTATGTTGGCCTGTCTGAGTGTTGTACCAAGGTAACTGTATTCTCCCTCGAAGTCCTGTAGACGTATCTGAGGTGAGCGTACAATTATACCATTCATCACAAGCTCTTCATATAAAGACTCCATTGTCCTGTAAGTAATCAGTGTACGTATCATAAGTATTCTGTGATTTTTCAAGTAAGTCCATTAAAGCACTATGTAAGACAGTACAACATCATATGATCAAACATATCATAAGGTTGTATTTAATGAAGGTGAGCTAGAAACATATCAAGGGTAGAAGTGTTTCCTTATGTAAATTGATAAAAAAAACACAACACACAAAAATACCCATATTATGTACAGATGGCCAAAAGAAGAGTTTGTTTTCAGTTTCTATTTAAGCAGCTCATCCAGTAGAATACACACCTCTCTGATGTTATATCCTTTTCCTTCTTCTTTTTCTTGCCTTTTTTGCCACTCTTCTTCTTCTTCTTCTTTTTCTTTCCTGACTTCTTCTTTTTCTTTCCTCCCTTATCACGGTCGACAGCCTACAAGCATAAAGAATGATGATTCAGAAAATTGTTAGCTTAGGCAAGTTGTCTGTTGTAAAGTGAGTGATTTAGCACTAGCCTGATCATAACATTGTTTAACAAGCAAACCTTTACTCTTTCTGTATTTCTTAAATTCATATTTCATTTGCAAAAATATAAAACAGATCACACCAGACAAATAGATGATAAAATCTGGATAATTTGCTCTTTCTACGTGACTAGCATGTACATATATTTAGGTTCAAACCAAGCGTTTTTGTTTACATTACACACTTTTTTTGTCTACTTACCACATCCATTCATATAAACTTATCAAAGAAGGAGATGAACAACAGTCTATTTTTTTAGTGATAAATACCAAAAAGTGTCTATGAACACTGTTACTTACAGCTTTGAGGTTTTTAAGTTCTGTCCTCATGAGTTCATCAACTTGTACTCTGATCTCTTCATCTACTTCTTTACGTTTCTCTTCCTTGATCAGCTCAGAGTCGTGTTTCTGAGGGAAATTCTCCACCTCACTACGAGTCTGCCACACACCTATACATCATTAAAGGCAATATCATTTTTAGAAAGCTTGACAGGTTTATTTTTTCAATGCTTCAGTTATATAGTGGCCCAGTTATATAGTGGCCCAGTTATATAATGGCCCTGTTATGTAGTGGTCCATTTATATAATGGCCCATTTATATAGTGGCCCAGTTATATAATGCCCCAGTTTTACAGTGGCACAGTTATATAGTGACCCAGTTATATTATGACCCAGTTATATAGTGGCCCAGTTATATAAAGGCCCAGCTATATAGTGGTACAGTTATATAGTGGTCCAGTTATATAATGGCACAGTTATATATTGACCCAGTTAAATAGTGGCCCAGTTATATAATGGTGCAGCTATAAAGTGACCAGTTATATTGTGGCCCAGTTATATTGTGGCCCAGTTATATAGTGGCTAAGTTATATAACTGCCAGTCATATAGTGACCCAGTTATATAATCGCCCAGTTATATAGTGGCGTAGTTATATAGTGGCCCAGTTATATAATGGTCCAGCTATATAGTGGCCCAGTTATATAGTGGCCCAGTTATATAATGGCCCTGTTATATAGTGGCCCAGTTATAAAATGGCCCAGTTATGTAGTGGTCCAGTTATATAATGGCCCTGTTATATCGTGGCCCAGTTATATAGTGGCCCAATTATATAATGGCTCAGTTATGTAGTGGTCCAGTTATATACTGGCACAGTTATATAGTAGCCCAGTGATATAATGCCCCAGTTATAAAGTGGCCAGTTATATAGTGGCACAGTTATATAGTGGTCCAGTGATATAATGCCACAGTTATATAATGCCCCAGTTATATAATGGCCCAGTTATATAGTGGCCCAGTTATATAATGGCCCAGTTATATAGTGGCCCAGTTATATAA
>ENA-OREC01000248-OREC01000248.1-marine-metagenome-genome-assembly--contig:-NODE-248-length-18280-cov-13.850299_pt1 | contig 18280 bp, 5 predicted proteins | sample MGYA00248626_ERZ508543 | MGnify/ENA primary metagenome ERZ508543 (study PRJEB26211, sample SAMN05518279) | marine metagenome | isolation source: Puget Sound, Washington, USA | host: Bankia setacea...
GGTTCCTAGAGGATCCGGTAAATTGCATAATTGTTGAAAGCCACCAATCATGGTTTGTGTTTCGTGTATATTTTATTCCCAAACTGCGGTACAATAAGAACTCACCTTTGTTCAGAGTGTTATGACATATGTTTACAAGTAACGATGATTGATGACTACACAAACTCACCTTTAGAAGTGGGTAGAATGGTATCCAGAAGAGGAAAATATCTGTGAAGAATTCTAGCAATGAGAAGAAGCTGTACACTGCCCAGTACATGAGCCATTGAGTATCATCTTCCTTCTTAACCGATTCTATAGCCTTTACACTACAAATATACAAATAGACAAAAGAGTCAAACTGTCTAATAGGTTTTCTGTAAACATTTGTTGATTTCAACAAAATGTTTTTTTCCTGTTCCAAATGTTTTGTTTATAAAGGTCTGAGAGACAAACCTTACTATTACTTTATCTGTTTAGTTGGATTAGTTAAAAGTGCTACAAAATATAGACTACAACGTGACTTGAGCCTCTGTCATATACTAAATTATGATACTTACGATGCATAAGCTGGATATAGGAAACCAATAAAGTTACACAAGAACTGTGCACCATATCCGATCATAAGATAGAGGGCACAAAGTACTCCAAGACCTGAAAACAGAAAGTTTTAAAATAGGTATTCTGCAGTTATTTGTGCAATGAAGTTTAATAATAGCAGATAAGGGGTATTCAGTTGCATTCAATTGACCCGCACCAAATTGTTACTTTCATATGTGTATACAAGCAACATTACACGATGCTAGAACACTTGTTCATTGAAGTAAATGCTTGATGGACACCGAGTTGGTGACTTTACTACAGTTAAGATCAAAATTAGCATTAAATGGATAAAGAATATTTCTTTTTCTAACAAAATAAACTCCTATATATTATAAAAGGTGTAGTTTTTTTGTTGTTGATGTGATTATTTTTACATAGCTATACGTTGAAATCTGTAATAGATACATGTACACCAAAATTAACTCAACCACAGTTTATGTTATCGACATCATGACAATCAAACACGCTGTGAATTTGTAGCACATTAAACTTTAAAATTGCATAATGAGGAGTGATAAGATTCAAACATGTGTAAATAGTGATTACATGTACATGACAGCTTAACATTAGCAATGTCAGATTTTATATATGTTTAAGGAGTATCCTATAGGTGCCAAAGGGCAAGTTGATGCACACGGATGCCTTTATTTCAAACAAGAGCAGGGCAGGACAGCCCAAATCCATGATGTTGTAGTTGCGCTATATCAATAGGTCTAGAGATTTCACTGATTGTGATAAGTACCCCATATAAGGGCATAGCACCGATTTGTCACAGGTACTAAGGCAAACAATAGAAAGCCATTTAAATCACTTGAAATCTGTAAAGTAGTTTGAGCCACAAACTTACTTTTTAAGGAAATATAAGAATTTCGGGAAAAGGGGCATACCTCTAGAAAAACTGGAGTGGACTAGGTCTCACAAAGGACATGTCATGCACATTTGTTCTTGATCATGAGTAGCAAGTTTAAGTTAGTCTTAAATGACTAAAAAACTGTTGAAGGAGGTTAAAACTTTCTCTATATGGAAATACAATTTGTAATAATTTCAAAAAAGGGGCATAACTCTGGAACCCCTGGGTTGGGCCTCTCAAAAGAATGGTCAAGCACATGTATCTATTCTTCTTAGGGATTATGTGTGCCAAGTTTCATGTTGTCTTATATGACTAGCAAACTGTGAAAGGAGTTTGAGACAAAAACTTTACATTGAAATACAGCTTAAGAAAATAAAAGGGGCATAACTCTGGAACCCCTGGGTGGGGACTCTAAAAAAATGTTCATGGAAATCTATTATTTTTAAGGATAATATGTAGCAAGATTCATTTAGTTTTAAGAGTCTTTTGAGAAACAACCAACAGACAAACCACCCATCTGTTTACTCCAGTATACCCAAACCAATTTCATTATAAAGAGTGGGCTGTCCTTGGTCTTAAACAATTGGGCTATCCTGTCCAGACAATTTCTAAACTGATTTTTTCCATCAACTTATTTGTATCTGATGTACAGATAGCAATTAGTTTATTTCAAAGGCTTGATTGAGTTAGGCCCTACCTATCCACCTCTTTAAATTGCCAAGTAACCGACCAAATATGTGGGTAACAGGGAGCAATGTCAAGGTCCAGTAACATTTTGGCCAGAGGTGAACCGTGAAGCAGCCCACTATCATTGGATTGATGTTTGACCATTGTCAGCATGTTGTATCCAACGTGGCATCAAATTCCAAAATAGGGTATTACTTGTAAATTGTTTGCTATAAAACAAATAATGTTCAAATGACCATATATGAAGGGTCTAAGTACGGATTAAATGTCCGAAAACAGAGTCGCATTTCCGGTCATTGATTGAAAACCACTGGACACAGCATATGTTTCACTAGAAAATCAATAACGGTATAATTTACCTAGAGCTATGTACAAACGTCTTACGCCAGTCTTCACCTCTACTTTTTCAAGCAATTCATTAAAGAAATTCTTCTCATGCAGCTTTGCATCGAGTTTTTCTTTCCAGTTCTTCACGTTCTGTTGCATTGCGTTCGCCATTTTTGCTCTGGATGTAGTGGCTGGTTCCCCGCGTGTGATGACTCTTGCAACCACGATTCAAGTCGAAAACCAGTCGCCCGTGTGATACACAATTTCTTAAAATAGATGGTCTATATTTAGTAACCAATTAACTATGAAGGTGTATTTACATTAGCATGAGTACACAAAACTTTACATACCTTATTCAGAGCCATGGAATTTTGAAGGAAAACAAAATGGAGGACTTACGTTAATCGGGATTAGAAATGCAGAATATGAACAATACTCCGAAAGTGACCACGTCGTCTGGTTCAGGAGCACGGACAGGTCCTAGGGTTTATAAACTTGTGATTCTTGGAGAGGGAGGTGTAGGCAAAAGCGGTGAGTTGTCTGTCTGCATAGATAATTAGTTACGTTGCATAATTAATTAATGATCAGCTGGAGTTCCATTTGCCTTAGCTATTGAAACCCGGGCACAAATTATTGGTCAACATCTTCAGATTATGTCATTTATTGCCACAAACAAACGTTTTAAAGCTGATGTTAACATTGCCAACTTCACAAGAAAATAGAAATGTAGGCTACACAGAAGTAAAAAAAATACTGATAGAGTGCTTACTTTTTACACTCTTGAGGAGATGATTTTCTTCCAGGACCTCTGTGGGTTCTACACCTATCATTACACTTACAGTATATACATCATGACTGGAAACATTGCCATGATTAATTTATTAAAACAAATATTTGTAAAACAATACAGTATATGGGTCATGTTTATTTAGCTTAACTATGAAATTGAGGTCATTACGTTTACAACCGAAACTTGTTTTCTTCTAAATTAGTCATCATTGTAAATGTATATACATGTGTTGTGCTGTTTCGAAATATCTAAGCATGCAACAACCACATGCAGGAGACTGTCATATTGCTAGGATTTCGAAACTCTGAATTACAACTAAGAACTACAGGGGCTACATAATGATAAATCAATCTATAAATGTATGCCAACATTCATATATCAAAAGAATCAAAGTAATTGACCCTTGTCTTTTTTCAGCTCTTGTCATACAATTTGTTAGCCACAGATTTACAGATTATCATGATCCAACCATAGGTATGTATTTTCTAGAGCTGAATAATGTATTGTTGTAGAGCTAAAGTATGATTATTGCTAGAGTTGAAGTGTGTTTATATCTGGAGCTGCATGAAGAATGTATTTCAAGTTATTCTAGACCTGAAGTCAGAAGAACATACTGCTAGGTAATGCACAACATCGATTTAGTGTTTAAGCTACTACATGTATATATCAACACAACCTTTAACTGTACGTGATGTGTCCTCAATAAGAGAGATTTATACTAGAATTGTTCACGTTCAACTGGTCAATTTATTGGTAATATTGTGTGACAGTTTTAATATCTAATAGTTATTGACTTGCAACTTATTATGATTAAACACATAAAGTATTTGCTCTATTTGTTTGTTTTAAAATAGAGTTGTAAAATTATGATTTTAAAGTAAGCCAAGCTGGTAAATGTCTTTCCCTATCTACATGTATATAACAATCTTGAGTAGCAACTCTTCAAGCTTGGTACAGACTACAATATCATGTATCACACAAATGTAACAATCTAAAACACACCATTTTTTCTCAAAATATGAGACATATTAGTTACAGAATATGACACTACATATATCACATTTAAGTATTTAAGATTTTTTCCATTGAATAGTTTAGATTATTTCCCTTTAATATATTAAGGTTGTACACTGAGCATGACATGTTGCAAGTTTTTCATTAATGGCTAATTCTAAAGCGAAAAAATGCAAGTTATTTTATTGCTTGCAGCCATTATATTTGAAACCTATGTAATACCGGTAGTATTAGGGATTTAAGATCGCAGAAGAATTTATAAGGAGATCAATATGTTAACTTTTCTTTATGATCTGAAAAATAGCTATTAGAGTCAGATCATAACCCTATAAAGACAGTTGTAACTTAATTGTTATAACTTGAAATAAGTTTTGACATATACAACTTGCAACTCTTGTAAATAATTTGTTCTGTCTATTTCCATAGAGGATGCATATAGACAACAAGCACGGATTGATGGAGAGCCAGCCCAACTTGACATACTGGACACAGCTGGTCAGGTAAAACAATCTACAACATAGAAAGAATTTATTTTAGCCATGCATACATTTGGATTTTACTGCTCTATTTGGGAATCAGGAAAGTAATAAAGTTGAAGATGAATTTCTGTATTGCCACATATGAATTGAATAAATCTGTTTACTGACAACTTTGTTGGTATAAAACATAGTTTCCTATAATAGTTACTTTTAATCTTTTAATGCATTTGGAGTTAATACGAACATGATATTAGTAATTACCTTATCTTTTTTATATGAACAGGAAAGTAATGTGATGAAACAAAACATGTTGAATTAAAATTGTTCAATATCAAACAGTCATTCTACGATAGACAATGAGTTTATTCACCTCCTCTTATCTATTTCAGTTGGAATTTACGACAATGCGAGAGCAGTATATGCGCAATGGGGAGGGGTTTATATTGTGTTACTCCATCACAGATAGGAGGAGTTTCGATGAGGTCATGACACATAAGAACTTGATTGACAGGGTCAGGTGTAATGATGATATACCTATTATTGTGACTGGATGCAAGTGTGATCTGGAACAAAGAAGAAAAGTAAGCTTGATATTTATACATGTATAATATGGAAATACATGGTAACTAGTACAGTTGAACATGTTGCAAGAGAAATAGTTGTGAGTTATAAATTAGTTAATGTCTACAAGCTGTTCCATAAAAGTTTAAAGCAAATATCTGTTTATAGATGACTAAAGCATATTAATACATGTATAGCTTAAAGAGATGGATTTTCCTGTTAGAAACACATCATCTTAGTCTTTCATTTTACATGTATATGTTCAGATGTTTTGAATACATTCGGCATACATACAAAATATTACATACTTCAAGATACAAAAAGATATTGTCAAAATGTGGTAATAGTTATTAAAATGTCTGAAACATGAACACCTGTACTTGAGACTGTACTGAATGATGAGTTTACAAGGATAACTATACATATTCAATGATATAACGTTATAGTTTGGTAAAAAAACGTTCCTATTGTAGGTCTCTACAGAAGAGGGTATGCGTTTGGCAGAACAGTTAGGTGCACCTTTTTTCGAAACCTCTGCAGTATCTCGTCAGTGTGTTGATGATGTGTTTCATGGAATTGTTCGCGAAATTCGACAAAAAGAACATGAAGAACAAATAGTTCTTGAGAAACAAGCGAAAAAGAAACTAAGAAAGAAGAGGATGCACGCCTTTTTCAACAGATTCAATGTGTTTCAACGAAGATCTGAACCAGAAAATAATGTGAATAATACTTGAGTACCTGTGCACATTGTCAGACTATTACAGACAGTGACAGTGAATTGTGTTCATTAGTTTTATGTATTCAAACACCTGTGTTCTGTGTTGTGTCAGTTATATTTATTTTCTAGATTTATATACTAGAATTTGTGTACATACTTAAAGAGGGCCCAGATGTTTTACTGGTATACAGATTGTACATGTTCACAGATAGTGTTACATAGAAATATCTTCATCATGTTGTTTTTATAGGCACGCTCGTCATCATAGGTACCATCAAACTAAGTCACTTGCACAAAATGTAATACATATTTCGTCAAAGGCTGATTCTGTCAAAAAGTTGACAGGTTTTAAGTTTGGCGCAATTAATAGTTAAAATTGAATGGTACCCTGATGTGCATTGTCAGTCTTTATTATAAATGGTTATGATTATTCCATTGAGATAACCAGTCATATCATCATTAAAGTAATATCAAATAACAATGCTATATTTAGAATTGTATCTTCATTCATGTGGAATTTTAATATTTTAGGTTCGTCACATTTCTTTTGTAGATTTTGATAGTTACAGTAGATGAATTCAAGATACTTTGTACAATGACTTATGAAAAGATTCCATTGATATACATGATGTATATGACTCACTTGAATGTCATTTATTATTCAGACACCAAACTTTCATACCGAGAAAAGTAAATGTTTTCACAGTAATTGCTATTGATTTTTACAAGATGTTCAATAACTGAAAGAGCCTTGTTGATGTTAAAAGCAGTTCATAACATGACTTTAAAACCACCAAGATATTTTCGCTCTCAGAACCTTTTAAATGAAAATATGTTGGAGCAAATTTCGATAATTTCACCAAGAATCCTATCGTCAGATTCATGCATAGAACCAAACACAACTGAGCATATATTTGTACAGATTTTGTAATGTTGTAGTCTTTTTGAAAGAAGCAAGAACTACTGAAAAAAGAATGGAAATCTAAAATCAGCCTTAAGAAGTCACTTGGGACAGTTATTCTTTAGGCCAAAAATATGATAAGATACATTCAGAGTTGTCATATTTTTAACATACACATGTAACCAGTCTTTTGTGCACGACACTAATGACAAGTTATATTTCACAAGACTTTTTGACTTTAGGTTATCAGTAGATATGACTATACTAATGTTGTACATTGTACTGTGTAGAATGGTATGTTTTGTGTTGTACAAGTTTAATGTGAAAGATCTCCAATAATTATGATTTTAAATGTAATGACGTAATCATCATATTTAACCCTGATAATTCATTGCATAATTTTGATCTTTTAAAATAGTGTAGGGTCTAGAGTTACATTTGTCAAAGAATTTGAACAAACATGTAAATCAAGGCTTGAAACACTAGTTGAGCTAGATTTGTATTACTTTGTTGAAGAAATCAGAACCACTGCAGGCTGTAAATAAAATGGTTGTTTGGAAAGATTCTGTTGAAGCATGTACACTCAGATGTTGAAAATACAATGTAGAACTTTGTAATATTGTCACACTATGATTGAAATACTGTGTACCAGTATGTATTCAATTGGTAGTGCCTTTCTTGTTGTGCATTTCTTTTTGTTTTCTACATTTTTCCATGGTTTGGATGTCTTATACAGAATTCTGTTATTACCTACCTTGAATATAACCGGAGAAAATGTCTTCTGCATCTTACAATAAGTGTGAAAATAATGTCAATGCACAAGCACTTTTGAACCATAAGAAGTCATTTCTCTCTTAACCAACCAAGTTAACCAACTGCATAAACATTACACTGTCTTTATATGATCAATCTAGACCACAGAAACCCATATTCAAACCTTCATACATACATACATACATATATACGTATTTCATTCTAAAGAGTATTTCACTTTCGGTATATTTAATTTATTTATTTATATAACATGTAATACAGACAAAATAAAGAAGGCTGTGATGCGTATTTTATAAATACGGATTTTTTTCAAAAGTTGTAAACTACTTATGCCTGTATTTTACATACCTTTTTAACAGATATTTTTACTATTCATATTATGATAATTTTAACATATTTCCATAATGATGTTTCCAACCAATTAATAGGTTCTGTAAACCAATATCACTACCAATCTACCATGATAGTCCTTGAAGAGTAATGTTTGCACTTAGACTGTCTTTAATAATTATACCCACGCAAAACAAAGTTATGAGGGGTTTATATAAGAATTACCATGTCAGTCCGTCTGTCTATATTTCTGGTACATGAAACTTACCTAAACTGGTAAATCTACTAAACTGGTGAATCTTTACACGGTGGTATTATCAAACTGATAATGTGCATTCTTAAAGATAATCTCTGTCAGAAAAAAAGAGAGATAAATCAAGGAAGATCATTATTTGTGCGGGACAAGGGTAGCCTTTAGGATTGGACTCACAGTTCTAGACTCTTAGAATATTTACTCAAAATTCTCTCATTAATGTCAAACCTAGTGTTAGTACTAAGTTTTGTGTATGTTGATGTCCATGTTTCTTCTTCACCATTTAGGTTCAAATGTATAACTTCAATCAGCTATTATAAACCAGTGCTTTATGTGTTGATGTATTACATTTTACTCAGATCAGAACTCTCTGTACATGGGGTATTTTTTTATTTTTCATAATTGCTGTAAGTTTTGCTATGTGTGTTAATTTGACAATATGTTACTTTATGATGTTCATGCTTCCCAATGTAACTTTTTTATTTTTCCTTGTTTAAGTCAAAACATTGAGCACTTGAAGCAGGATTGGCAAAATATTCATGAAATAGATATTGTAAACAATATTGAGTAAAGTATCAATATCTAGTATTGAAACAATGGTTAGGAATTCAGCAACCTGTGAAATTCCGCTTTTTGTAAGTAAATGAGAACAGTTTAAGAGAGTATGGTATCTGTACACACAACTACATAGATGGTACATAGATGGTACAGTATGCTAGCTTATTCAGGAAAGTTGGGTAATATGCTATATATGTTTGTTTTGTTTTGTTTTATTATTCTTAACCTACAAAACCTATCTGTACAGTTAATCTTTAAGAATGCAGTGCTGTTGGTTTGCACGTTATAAAGTTAACATAGTTGAGTAAAAGTACTGTTCATTGAGAATTATATAAAGTCATGCAAATTAAAACCATAGGAAACCACAAAATAATGCATGACACATATGAATTATCTGATCGTACGTGTATTCATTTAAAAAATACAAAAACGAAAAAACATTCAAGCAAAACAAACAAAGTGCCTTATGATATTTAGTTGTGATATTTTCATTTTTTGTTTGCTTGTGGCATTGTATAGTAATGTTTTAGAAAGTACATGTAGTAGTAACTATAGAACTAGTAGCTATTATCTGTAATACTCATCATGTACCTAGCTGTATGTGCCAGTACTGTTTCTCTTGTGGATTTTCCTTTCTTTATCTTTTAGTATTTTTTTTATATTTAAAACTGTATTGAACAAGTTATTGCATGCTTTTCTTAGGTTATATTTATTTTTGCAAATATGGAACAATTTTTCTCGGAAAGCTCGACAGTTTAATGCTGTTTTAAGTATTTTGAAGTTTGAGTTCATTTCAAATTGTTATATGTATAGCATGCTTACATAAAAACATTCTTAAACGTACAATGACTAGAATCATATATATCTAATACTTTTTATTGTAAGAGTAATACACTGCCAGTAAATGTGTTTTTCCTCACATGGCATTTTGAACAACTGAACTATAGGGCCTTGGCTTCTGTTTTACTAAAGCACTTACGGAAAATGTAAAGTTACGCAATTATTTTGTATCTTATTAATTTTGACACCGTTGATGTAAAACAAATAGCTTTCAAAACCATAGGAAGAAGAACTTGAAAAATAAGTCCTGTTAGATTAATTATTTCAGAATTTAGATTTTATAGATGCCATAAATGTGTGCGTTAGTTTTCAGTTTTGCACAAGTGCTTTAGTAAAACAGTAGCATGATCAGTATTTTGTCAAACTCTTTAGATGATATTTTAACACCTTTTTTTTAACATTGTCTTATCATTGTGTGAAAATTTATTTCATCGGTGTATTTATCTGTACTGTTCATTCACTGTTTGAGCACACACGTTATTTTTGGATATTTTTGAACCTTGTAAATGTAGGAATGTTCAAAATGATACATATATTGCTAATTATAGTACAAATCGGTGGACCAATGCCTCTAAGCTTTTGTTTTATATCAGCTCATAGTTTAAATTGCTTTTGAAGGTATGTGCTACAAACCAGTTGAGTCATTTCAAGCATAATTTGGCTGGTAGAAAATGTTAACTATGATGACTCACCTTTAAAGCAACAAGCAGTAGAGAATTTACTAGCATAGCTTGGTGTCTTTAATTGTATACTTGTCATAGGGATTCTTTAGTCATCACATGCTTGTATTCAGTACCAGAAATTCATTCAATATACATTTTAATAGTTCAGTTACCACGCCTTTCTCATTATGTTCTCAATATATGATTTTAAACATTAAGTAAAATTCTTTTAATACGTCAAGCTTGTAGGGTAATTTTCGAATTTTGTATATGAGTTGAACCCTGTCATAATGATATGTTGAACACTAGGTACCTTAACTTATGTTCAACAGACAACTTTGATAGATCAGACTGTTACTGGAAATTATTTATGTAACAAAAATGCAGCAAAAAATCATGTGAATGATGAGAAGACTGGTGAAACACTTTTCACAATTCGAACCATTTCCTATTTTTAGCTCTGTGTATGAGAAGGTGGGGAATACCTTTTTCACAAAATGAACCATTTGCTATTTGAAGCTCTATGTATAAAACTTGCTATGTTGATATGAAGCATTTATTCATGTGTAATATTGTCATTGATATTATAGTCTCTTCTCTAGTCATACATCTCACTCTCTCATATTGTTTCTCACACTATTATTTATTTTCAGAAATAAAACTATAATACTGGACTTACCGTGTGTTATTTGTTATGTTTAGATGTACAATTCTAAATCGCATCATATTACATGTACCATCATATACCCCCGCAAATATAGTTGGGTTTTTTTGTGTTTTTTTTGTGGGGGGGTATATAGTAAACACCCTCTCCCTCCATCTGTCAGTCTGTCCATATTTCTTGTAAGCACAACTCCTCCTAAATGGATGAACCAATATTAATAAAGCTACACTGTTGTAGCTAGTAGCACCTGAGGATGTACTGCATTCAGAAAGATAATCCTGGACCAAAAAATATCAGGGGAGACAATTCAGTAGATCATTATAACGACGGGGCATCCTTTGTGATTTGATATTTATTCACCGCAAATTATTACTGTCCAAGAAAAAAACAGTTATCATCTTTTTCTACATAAAGCCATGGGCCTGGATTATAGGTCCATGATAAAACAGAGCTACCTAGTGTTTTCACAATGGTAACAAAACTTTTAACTGTGAAACTGACATGATGAAACAATCATACACATTATTTCTGCTTGTTATGATGCTGAACAAATCACGGGAATGAGACACCTCATTTATTTATAAAAGATAAACTGTGAGCACTGTAGTTAGACTTGCTGTTGGACTGACCATGCTGTAAACACAATGTTATTGGATTAATTTGAAGAAAACAATGGTTCACCAAGGATATAAACTGTGTCTCCAAAGAATGGTTCACCAAGGATATAAACTGTGTCTCCAAAGAATGGTTCACCAAGGATATAAACTGTGTCTCCAAAGAATGGTTCACCAAGGATATAAACTGTGTCTCCAAAGAATGATTCACCAAGGATATAAACTGTGTCTCCAACGAATGGTTCACCAAGGATATAAACTGTGTCTCCAAAGAATGGTTCACCAAGGATATAAACTGTGAACCTAATTTTCTTATTTCTAAGACTAAGAATATATATATTAGACTAATAATGTTACAGTATGTGTTTGTCTATCATTGTGGAAAGATCTACATGAAGCTATGATCAGTGCTTCATGAGTTATTCTCAATTTATGTGTTGTTTTTTCTACAATACAGATCAACCACTCTTTATAGGAATATGCACAGATAATGATAGAAATGGGCACGGAAAATATAAACCATTTCTGTAAATTGGGCAATAAATTGTAGTAAATACCACTAAAACCATTGTAAAATACTGTATACGATTATTGTTGTTCACTTGGATTAAGCCATCGCAGGGCCATGAGAAAGACTGTGGTCAATAATGCATAGTTAAATCAATTTTATGATTCATGATACACATACTATTATAGAGATTGGTATCATATATATGAGGGTCTTTTCTAGCCATCTGTCTGTCAACAACTCCAACAAAGTCAAATAAATAATTCCCAAACGTAATCTAGTCTTTGGCTATTAATATAATACCATCAAAGTCAAATAAATAAATTCCGTCTTTCACTATAACTACATGTATGTATACATTTCTTCATAAGAAAAAATCATCTTTTATCAAAGAGTATTTTTTAGATATTGTAAGATAAATAGTTTTGGATGGAAATCACGAACACTTACACAACAAAACAGTTGATTATTTTTTTCATCAACTAGTTTTCCACATTTTGTGTAAACTTACAGACATTTTTAGTGTTTTGTTACAACTTAAAGACTTGATAAGTGAGAATATGAAAATAACCAAATAAAGTAAAAATTGTTGGCAAAGAAGGGTTTGTTCAACATCTTTTTTTAGAAAAACCGAGGTCACGGTGAACTAATGTTTTTATTAGCTTGTTGAATTCAACATTGAACTTCCTGCAATATATGTAAATATAAATTAATAGGAAAATAAAAAAAATGCCGAAAATGTCTTTAAGTTCGATGTAGAGTTAGACAAATTTAAACTCCCCAACACCCCCCCCCCCGCCCCCAATTTCGGTCGGATTTATTCGAGAATGTAATAAAATAATTATAAACAAACAAAGGCTAACTACATCGAAACAATATTATTTTTAAAAAAGCACATTCATTTCAACGACCGCCATAAATTCACGATGGTGGTGTTAATATTCGTGAGTGGTTTAGACAGGACACCCTCGGTTCACGAACTGTAATTATCACACGCGCACCGGAGTAATTTTACCGGGAAATTTATATCGCGGGTAAGACTATATTTTTCCAAAGTTAACTATTTACCATTAGAACCCCCTTCTGAATGATCGACATAACTCACAAGTAATAAAAAATATCTTGATATGAGTTGTTTTGCACGACAAGATGCAATCCTCATATATATAGGTTTGCGAAGGAAACATTCAGTACGCTCAGTCGTAAATCGTCTCATTTGCATAATGCAGCAATTTTGATTGAGTTGACGCGTTCAACTTTATCAATATATATAGAAATACTTGTCACTTGACGATCATGGCATCACCTTTCTCGATGTTTGGTGCTTTGCAGTACTGTGTGGACATTGTCATTGGAGCAAAGGTCTCCAAGAAAACATTTTTCATGGACAAGCCCTGGGCCTGTGGCCTTTGAAAATGGACAAGCCCTGACTTTTTTTCAGACAAGCATGAAAAAAAATCCATTTTACAAAATCTCCTTATATCAAGGTTTTACTAGTAAACAAACTCTGTTTTAGTGAGTCTGTGATCATTTAAGAACAGTAATCCGTAATCCAAGAAGAAATGTTGAGTTGACCATGGGCCGAATCAAATGTAAACAATCTACGTCATTTTACGCTCTACAATGCATTAATTAACAAGAGCAAGCAGGTGTGCATTCTTTAAATCTATACACCCATTCTACCGAGAGTAAGGCCATCTCGTTATCACCCATCGGCAAGATAACCGCAGACCTTAAAATCAATTGCCCTGATGTTGATAAACTAATTGTTTGTACAACATAGCATGGTACTGTTAATTCCCCACCTACTTGTTTTCACAGATAGAGCTACCACGTGTTCATAGTGACTTGCTAGTCTGGGTTATCGATTTTTCCTCCCCACTTCATGTTTAGGTATAGCGAGAATCATGGACCCGTCAAATTGAATAATATGCAATCACTATCAAATAGTTCGAGACTGTGTGTATCTCTCTTATCTAAACACACACACACACTTATTTTGGACAGGCCCGACGGGCTGCAACCTTGTAAAATTAGAAGGGCCCGAAATTGATTATGACAGATGTCGGGCCCCCAGTTCTTGGAGCCCTGGTGTAAGTGAATTACATGTTATTGATGTTTTTTTTGCAGATTCCTAGACCTTGTGTTGCAAACTGAACAGACTGATGTGGAATAATCCTTCTTGTCTTGACTATCACACGTTAGATTTTGAGATCCAGTTTAATGACAGCTTCAAAAGATAAAAGAATAGTCAATAACCTAACCATGGATGCAGCAAGGTAAATGATACATTTGAACTATCCGATCATTAAATCTTTGCAGAATTTGAAGAGTTGAATGTACTTCAATTTTATAACAGGATCATAGCTTATTACTCTGACTGTATACACATATTGCAAGTTTTTGTTTAGGAATATGCATTTTGTTTACTATTTAGGGGCAATGGTGAGATATCAATAAAAAAACTTAAATATTTGTGCATTTTCGGTACCAATACTAATTTTCATTGAGTGTACCTGACAACTTTCTTTCTTTTCAGTCCTCCAAAGAAAAGGCAAAGACTCCAGGAAAAGATTCAGGAAAAAGAAAATGACTCATTCACCATTAAATCATTTTATGGCGGAAGAGAAAAGAAGCAGTTTCCACACTCACCAAAGAGACGTAGAGCGGTTAACAAAGTGTTAGAAAAGATATCTGATGATAATACTGACTCTGACAGTGATGGTATAAAAAGGACTCCTGGAAAAGTTACACCTGCTAAAAAAATGTTTGATTTTCACTCATCAAATTCTGGGGACAGTGATTATGATCCTGTAGCGAAAAATAAAGGCAGACGGGCAACGGGTGTTAACAAAAAGGTTCCTTTACCAATAAAACAAGTAGAGAGAACTCCAAAGCAGAACAAGACACAAAAACAACAGTTACGCTCCTATTCAACCAGCAAACTTCAAGGTAATGCAGCTGTGACACCAGTTGATAAAGAAAAAAGACCAAACAGTGAGAGAAAGTTCTTCAAAAACAGATCACCAGGTGAAAAACACTACACATTGAAGAGTTTGTCAATGGTCAAGAAGGGATTCGATATGAGATTTACGCCTAATAGATCAAGGGAGAAATTAGCCAAGACTACTAAATCCCAACAGAGTAAGAAAAAAGTCACATCTAAAACTAAACTTGTTGATAAGATCAGTGCTGCTGAGAGTAAGAGATTTAAGAATGTTGGTTTGGAGATGCAAATTAATAGTGTTTTCTCTGATAGGGCATTGAAAGTAGCGTCACCTATCAGATATAAATTAGACGGTTCGGAAATGGATGGGTTGATCGTGTTTCAAGAGACTCATAAAGATGAGAGTGAGAAATGTGTTTTTATGAAGGGTTCTATTGACTCTGGTCTTGACATGCCTAGTTCTAATGACTTGGTTAATAGTAGCTCCGGTGAAATTGGTCAAGATGTGAAAAAGCCAGATGACACTTATGGTGACACTGATACCATTGCATTACTGTCAGTTGAAGAAGAAAGCTGCAGTGGATCAGAAGACTTGTTCTCTGCTAGTACCGGTTGTGAGACACCTCTTATACACACCAGCAGGTCCCCACATAGAACTGATGGAGTAAACAGAGGGTTAATGTTAAGTGCAAAAGATGAGATATCACAGCCATGTCCAGCTTCCCCCTCCTCTGGTAGTGATGCGATGTCATTGATTTCTGATACAGTCTCTTCAATAGGTCCAGAATCCTATCCTATCTTTAATTCCAAACAGGGTACCCCACAAAACTCTGGGCAGCTTCAGAAATTAAGGTAAGTAGTACTTAATTGCTCTGGCAATGTTTACAGTTAGTGTTACCATGATTAATAATCACTTAAATTAGCAACTAGAAAGAAACATTTTTAGAGAATATTGGGTGTCATTGAATTAGTGTAAAAAATTATTCATTGTACATTCGAGACAAAACAAATTACCCAAATGAAAAATATATTGCAAATTAGCATTGTGTATATTACCATTAACCATACCTTCACCACTTTTGTACAATAATTATTTATGTCATGTTTCAGTTTGATAGAAGTTTGTTTGCTTGTTTTAGAACCAGAAGTTCCCCAGGTTCGATTAAATCAAGCAAGAAAGGAACTCCTAGCCAAAGCCCATTGTTAAAGTACTTCAAAAGCAAAGAAAAGACAGAACAAATGATTATTGTAAGATTGAATTATGATTCTCTTGTATAAATCTCAGAAAATGTGTCATAGAATGCATCAACAGTCTATACAAAAGACAGCGGTTCTTAGGTCTGGACTGGCGAAACAATGAGTCAGTCCAGTAAAAATGTTGGACATTTCATGATAGGCAAATAACAAAGGTCTTTCGGGATGAGTGAAAGTTGGCAGTCATTCACCATCTCTGCATCACCATTGTTAAAACAAGCACAAGGCATAAATGGTTTCAGTCCGGTCCCCATGAGGCTTCTATATAATTACAAAATGTCACAACTATATCTAATCTTTTATAACATGAAACAGATTCATGGGACACAAATAAACACTCATTTTGTCTTTGGGGCAAGGTTATTATATTTTACTGAAGTGCAACACTGATTTCAATTTGATAGTTGAGTATTGGAACTAGCAAAGTACATGTTTAATGATTCATTGACTACTACATGTATTTGCATGCTTGTTTTTGATAAGGATGCCGGCCAGGAGAGACGTTATGGTGCAACTCAGTGTGATGAATGTGGAATGGTGTACACAATGTCTGAACCTGCTGATGAAACCATGCACTACAAGTACCATGCTAGTCTATTCAGTGCTCTCAAGTTTCCAGTAAGTAACACACAGTCTATTCCACCAGTACTTATGCCACGACTGGTAAAAAATGTGTTTGTCCAGTATTTAATTTTTTCACAAAACCTGAAAGTCAAACGAGAGGTATTTTTCAGACCAGCAAAAGAGTGTCTATGGCCATCTCTATATACATGTAGCACTAATTTTGAGAGACGGCTTTAAATAAGTTTATCTTACTCCCTGCACAATCCTTTGCTTATATTAGTTTATGAGGCAATACATAGGTTTAAACTAGTACATTGTATAACTTTTAATGATGAATCAAAAACCTGCTGTATGTGTCTATATGTAGGTACATTTAACACTGCCCTCACGTTCACTCCTCAACTTTAAAGATATATTTGTTAGATCAGAATATGCTTTCATTGAGTCTATTCTATTTGTATACCCATGTGTGTGCCTTTGTTTAACATGTGGTAAAGGTTAAATTTAAGAACTACCAAAGATAAACATTTGCCATTTTATTAAAACTCAAGCATAGCAGTCTTGAAATATTCATCATCAGGCTCGTACATGTATTAAAGAATGACCAAAAACTGAAATGAGAAAAAAGGTGCATTTGTATATATAATGTATGCCATGTCTGTTTACAGTGATCAATTTCTGTCCAGCATTATATATTCAGTTATGCTTTGTACAGGGTTGGAAGAAAGAACATGTTGTGGTGGAGTACGTGGAAACAGGGTCCCGTATAATCCTGGTGAATGCTGAGGATCCAAAATATGCTGTACAAAAGGTGCGTTCTTCATTTACACGTCTGTTAATTCAATTTTAACATTATTTTATTCAGTTCTTTTAAAGGATAATTGCAGACTTTTGACACTTTTTCAGGAATTTATCATTTAAAAAAAGTAGGTAAATCACTTATTTAAACCGAGAAAAGCTTATTTCTTATTTCTACGGCATAACAAACCTCAGCAACAGGTGTATCACTGACATTTCAATAGTAAATGGTGGTGTGATAGTCTAACAGAAGTGATGGCAATGATTTTGAATTAAGTTATAAGGTAGGTAATATTAGATGATCAGAGAAACAGATAAGCAGCGTATTTGTTTAAATACGCAATTAAAAAACCGATTTACGCAATTAAAATTGAAAGGAAGGTTTCTCATATGCATGTCCCAGTAAAAGTCTAGTGTGTTTATATGATCATTGTTTAAAAATGACGTCACACGGTTTATGGAAAAGAACAGTATCAAAGTAAAAACAGAAAAATGCAATCCTCAACTATTTTCATCCGCAGAACACCACATCAGAAGCAAAGAAAATAGCGAGGTCAATTTTGACTAATGTTTTGAACAATTCGGTGACTGACACTACCAATATT
>ENA-OREC01000249-OREC01000249.1-marine-metagenome-genome-assembly--contig:-NODE-249-length-18266-cov-12.353620_pt1 | contig 18266 bp, 6 predicted proteins | sample MGYA00248626_ERZ508543 | MGnify/ENA primary metagenome ERZ508543 (study PRJEB26211, sample SAMN05518279) | marine metagenome | isolation source: Puget Sound, Washington, USA | host: Bankia setacea...
TGTCAGGACAATCTCTGGTGTACACTGGGTAAGTCGTATGTTTGACTGTTAGGACAATCTCTGGTGTACACTGGAAAAGTCGTATGTTTGACTGTCAGGACAATCTCTGGTGTACAGTGGGTAAGTCGTATGTTTGACTGTCAGGACAATCTCTGGTGTACAGTGGGTAAGCCGTATGTTTGACTGTCAGGACAGTCTCTGGTGTACACTGGGAAAGTTAGCGTTTTTGCCTCTGTTAAAGTCATAAAAAACCGCTGCGATTATTTATGGCGCTGCGTTCAGTCGTTTAATTACCTTAAGCCAGCCATAACGTGGTATTGGAAATGATTTGGTCAGCCATACATGCTACTTTGCTACTTTACTTTTTTCCAATAGCTATTGGCTCACACAAAAAGTTGGGCGGTCTCTGTTGTTAATCAAGATCAAGTATTTTTATCCATTTTTCCCGAGCCAAACGTGCTAGTATGCTCTCATTGTATCGAGTATGGCTTAGTTTTATGGGAGTTAAAACGGGCGTGAATTTAATGTCCTTAAGATCAACAATTAGGCATAATGCTTTTATAATTTTGGCACGCGAGTAAGTCATGAAAGCGCCCGCTAAGGAACATTCTATACGGGTATATTTAACTATCCTAGTTTTATGTAAGGTACACATTTATTGCATCACTTCCGTCAACCCAGTTACCTTTGTTGCCTAGGCTATGACAGGGCGATCCTAAACTTTTATTGGCGACAAATTTATTCCGATTACACATTTGATAACTGAGTATTGATGACTGAGACTGATTTCAGCAGATTAACAACATAGATAGGGTAACTTTCAATGTAGATGATAGTCTGATAGGCATCATACTATATTATAGCGCATGTTTTATCTCTTTTTGAAGTGCTTCAGGGCAACCGACAGTCTGCAAAGCTTTATTACAACCGATGTCCGAACGTCATTTATGAGTGTTAAAAAACAAAACATAGTTCACTACAAGCAATTGTCATTTCACTTGTTCGGATTCAATTGTTTATAACATATGTAATCATCATCTTCAGTGTTCCACTCTCCAAAGAACAAGACGTTGGTCACTAATGAACCAACTGGCTTTAAATGTTCGGACCAAACATGATCCTGTAATAGTCTAACACAATACTATACTGTAACACTGAACAATCGTAGCTCTGGGATATGGGAGTTGTTTCCTCTTTTCTACCATACAATTTTTGTTTTTCTTAATTTTCAGCACGTTTTTCCTATACCTTCTCATATTTAAACCAGTTTATTGCAAATACATGCTCTGCGCTTTAGCAGCGTTATAGCACAGCTCAACAGGCTCCACCTTTGTTAAAAGAAAAAGCGAAACCAAACAGTACCTAATTAATGCTTAGATAATCCCTTTGTGAACAAAACAACAACAACCTAATATGGAATCGTCAAAAACGAAATTAGCAATTGAAAAGGTACAAAAGGTAGATGTCTGTTTTGAGAGGACCAGCTCACCAAGCCGAAATAGACTGCCTTTGTCGTAAAGTGTGTACACTTCGAGTTCCAGAGCTTGAAAGGGTGAGACAACTTAGTCATGTATCTAAACGTACGAGTCCCTGCAACTTAGAGTTCCCATCCTAGGTAAATGATGTCTACACTTGCAATTGATGGAATTGAAATTAAAGGGAACCCAGATTGGCAGTCGCACGATACCCTGTATGTGGACGGACGAGCAGAACAGGACGTACACTACGACTGTTGGTGCGTATACTAACGTTTATAACCGGTGAATGGTATAATGGTCACACTATCTACATGTAGTTACACGCACATTGAAGGAAACATAGTTAGATGATACGACTCATTTTTAATATTCAAAAAGTTGAGCTCTTGTATACAAACGTGGGTAAACATGTTTCTGAAGTTACTGATTGGGTGCGTACGTGCACTATTTGTTTATTGTGTTTCCGGTGTCTTATAACTTTTGAAGACGCCCGACAAAATGCACTGTTTTGCCCTTTTGCTAATTATCTGTTTCAATTATCCCTGCTCTCTACTTTTACTCGACATTAAGAAAGATTCAATGAGCTGGAAATATTGTCTTGTAAGCATATGCGACCCTTGTAAGATTACCTGCTTGAGTTTGATCCGACCATATGCCACCCAGTCATTTGAACATATAGGATACCGAAGGGGAGGAAAATTGCTACAGATTTTTCTCTTCACTTTCAATACATGCGAGACTGCCAAACCACTATGCTTATTTAGATATTTGAAACGCATCAATATCAAAGACGCGGGACATTTATTGGTTTGATTGGAAATATAAATTACATTTTGAGAATTTAGTTCCGCAGTGATTTCCCCACATGTTCGCCATCAGTTGATTTATCTTGACCGAGGCATGCAACAATTAAGCAGTCATAAAATTACGTAATCGAATAAAATTACGAGTTTGAGTATCAAGGAGAAGTTGTCAAAGCTCCCGTTAACGGTGTACACATAACACTGACATTCGTTACACACGAATAAGATAACAAGTTCCTCTATATATAATTTAAGTTTATCCTGTATAAGTTTTCGTTACATCCTTATCATTAACTTAACGACGTGATACATTTAATTTTATGTTTTTAAAGTTCGCTGGCGAACATCAAAGAAACACGACCAGGAGGATATCTGGACGTATAACAAAGTTCTATATAACCAAAATAAGTCGACAGTTCTAATCAGTCAACGTACATTTGCGCCTCTTCACAGGAGACCCCAATAACCTCTCATATTAATTTTAGATTTGTTTTTCTTAGGTTTTCATATGTAAATTAACTGGGCGAGTCCGCTATGCGCCGTGGCGTTCAGTAAGTCGCGATGAATCATAACTTGGAGGTCCGATTAGAGAAACAAAGCTATGGTCAGAATTTAGGGAGTTAAAATCCGAGAACGTTTCGATATGCGATATGGTTCAACTGTCAGTTTAACAAATCGTCTGGTGGCCCCAAATCCTTTCTCCTTCGATGGATGACCCTTAACTAGACAGGTGCCGCGTATTTTTATAAAGTGAAAGAAAAACAAACGCACGTAAAATACTCTTGACTGCTTTTCAGATAATGAAAGAATGTATTGTTTACTTAAAATCCAAATGACACCCGCTTGTGTCATACGCTTTAAAAGAATCCTGGTAAGATTATAGAAAGTGAATAAAGAGCTACAAATCTTTCTCAAGTACGGCTCACACTGACCATCACGGGTGCTTTACTGGTACAATGAATGTTCACAACTGACTAACTGACCAGTTAAGGGATAGTTTAGCACCACAATCAATCTGCCATGGATATCAAGGTGGGCGGGGCAACGGCTCATGTTGTACCGTTAATAAAACATCTGCATTGACGAGAGAGACTGACACGAACGTTATCACTGAATAAGAAGAATACCCATTTTACCTAAACATGTCTCCATAGACAACACTCCAAAGTCTGATTATCAAACTAGTCGGTATAATGTTGCCTCCATAACTGTATAATTATAATCCTTAGCTATATTCGTTCTTTAGTCATACACATGACCATAAAACATCACATCCACACGGGGTATATGTGATATCTTTTAACGCAATATCAATAGACGGGTGTATAACTCTACTTCCCACCCCTCATGCACGCGTTTCGTGACTAAACACAATTATGAACTATTTGATTGAGTTAATTGGTGATTAACACATTACATACCAATTTAATCACATTTAAGAACAAATGATTTCCTCGAGGCCGACGTAATCTGACAAATCATCATGCAGATATGTAGTGAAACATTAATAAAGCGGACGCCGGAGAAATTGAAGACATAATTACTGAGTTGGGTAATGCAACTATGATCCCGTGTAACCATCCATATTTCAACGACGTTTTCATTATGTGCCTATCAAAAGGAGAATTACAAACAATAAGTTACATGTCGCTTATAAAACGGTTCCGGAATGCCTTCAAGCTAAATCGCTATTAACTCAATTGTTCCATCGTCAGCAACCAGCCTCGCATCGCCGTTAGCAGCCGCTGTTATTTAATATGAATGTAGTTCTGCTGCAATTTTTCCTGTTATCGGACAATACGAAATTCGTTACAAAACCACTTAAAACACAACGCAGGTGTCTGCATGAACCTGAAGGAGAACACAGGCAAATAACATTAATTGTCGAAATGGTTCAAAGTTTGTTTCACAACAAGGGTTTCGTTCTGAACAATATTCGAAAATTCATTGAGTTGCATTGTTGTAGTTAGATTCCTCTCATGACATGGGAGGTCAAGTGTCGGACGATTTAATGAAAGTCTCGTCTTACCTGCAATCGTACTTCGGAGACAATTAGTGCCACAAATGTTACAATCGACTGTATGAAAGATACAACCACAATCGTCGCCTGTCTGTTTTTTCATTTAAAGTTTGGTCTGTTTGGTTCAACAGCAAATGTCATCTTTGTTATACATTGAGCTTATGAATATTACACATTTTAAGCGAAAGACTTTTAATATCATTTGAAAATATTGTTCAGAATCAGGATTTTTTTAAAGAAGACAAAACTCAGTTACACATAAATCAAGTATTCCAGTTTTGGTCAAATGTTGGCATCCACAATGCATTCCGGAAATAAAAATACTAATTATATCCGGTCACGTGGTCAATTATGCCATATGAATGACCAATAATTCGGACATCTCCTTCTCAGCATGGCTACCAGATCACACGTGTCAAGCTGTGAAAAATGTGCCCCGTGCTGCACCGAGGTATTGTTTTACCCGACATGAATACCAAAAAATCTTAATGAATACTTTATTGTTGGGAATAATTGAAACATGCCGACAGAAAACAGTTAAACAGGAACCAAATATGCACAGAGGAACGTTATGGTCATTTATACACACTGTTTTATGATTTATTCGGAGATGTCATAGAGAGTTATGACTAACAGGTGCTACTTGAAGGCTAGGAGGGTAGAACTATCCGTTCCTTACCAAACAATACACTGCCTTAAAAATAGAGCTCGGTCAACACAATTTAAAAAAGAAGAGAAAAAATAGTTTAAGACGTATCCTACAATAATTCCAAATTTGAAGAATAACGCTTATTATTATATAAATATATATATATATATATGTATATATTATTATTATTAAAATTTCATCCCATGAACAAAACATTAAGATTACGTAAACTTGTCAAGTACGTTGCGTACATTTAGTTTCATTTGTAAAGGCGACGATGTTATATTGGGCATAAACAAGCACAGGCTAGTTATAATTCTGTTTTGATACGAAACTTAAACTTGTTCACCAATTCAAACTCAGCATTAATTTAAGTTGTGTAATCTCTCTATCTATATGACAAGTGTTGTACATTGTTAGCATACATGCATGTCGACAAATGGTCACGTGTTCACATACACATACAGTTAAGAGTGTAGTTCACAAATTATGTTTTTGACATTGGTGTCGTTTATATAACAGGCCATGTTATTACATAGTTTTATCACACTATCTATAAAGTCTTAAACTCAACAATGATAATTTTACTGAATTCGACCATCTATTTACCTTTGTTACGTTAAGACTAAAAGGGAGACATTGTCATTCGTTCGTTTAAAACCGAGTGTAAATTATCATCCAGGGTTAACACGAGGTCGAAACCCTGCAGCCTCTTTCTTCTTGACGACTGCCAGCAAAACACATAAATCTTCTGTAATTAGCGAATATATTAAAACGTTCTGTTCACCATCATTCAACATAAATTTCCCGACAAATAATGGAGCTATCTCGAAACAAACGTGTCAACAGAGGACGTTATATTATCTAACAACTTCAGTAATGTTTTATTCGGTAACACTCTCGAAATTGGAATTTTGTTATTTTCACGGCACATGTACGGTTTGATTGCCTTTGATTTAATGCGACATGTCGTCTATATGACAAACGTCGTTGAGCAGATATTACGACCAAATTAAATGAAGTGAAAAGGATTCATACAAAACCAGACAATGTTCGTCCGCCAGCCTATGAGATAGAATACGGGTAGACCATTGTTTGTGGTGAACGAGGATGGACTATTACGCTGGTCTGTTAGTTTTAATGCTGAACACAAGCATCGCGCACAACGTCTTCTTACGATTGTAGTTGCCTTTAAACTTCAAAATATAGCATTCGTTTAATATTAACCAAGAATCAGATAAAATGTACATACAAGCGTAACTGGGAGACTGCAAAACCGAAACAAAATGACGAATGATATTTTCAAAAACATGAAATTTATTTTTCGGATTTCAACTACGAAGGTCTACCGTCTAATAAATCATACATACACTTATTTGATGATATTACCATATATAGTATGTGAATCAAAATTACCCGTAAACAAGGACTGCTCCCTGCGTCAGTTAAGAACCTATAAGAATGGAATTAAGATTGAGATGTTCGTAATAAACTTTCAAGAAGAAAAAAAATCTAAAATAGAATAAAGAACAAAGTAATGTACGACACAAACTTGTATCATTATTAAACCTCGTTTTTTTAAAGACTCAAACAATTACTTCCGGGAAAGAATGAACAGCAAATTAGAAACTATGACATGTGGTTTTGTAAAGAGACACATAAACATTTTTAACCGTTAAGAAATATTCATAGAGCTGCATGGTTCCTTTGCGGAAGTCTAATAGTTTGTAATTTATTGGCGTAGTGTCCCTTTCAGCTTCAACGATCAAGGTCCTATCAACATTCATGATGACAGATTTGGTCCTATCGGGTCACAAGGGTTGCCCGGGTACCTGTTGTTTCTCCAATCTGGCTTCGGCCATGCTTCCAGCTGAGATCCCATCCCTATGCTTTATCAGAAAATAATTAACCATGCAAACTAACGGTTTTCTTGTGCTATTATTCCTCTCTGATTATCCCATGGCTTCTTTTCATTGGGATATCATGTACCAGAGCAGTTCTTCTTAATTTAACAATAGATGAAAACAGCCTGAAGGTAAAAGGGTTGTTTGACAATGTTGAACACGTCGTTTAAAAGCCGTGCATGGTAATTTCTCGAAGCACCTCACTGGGAAGTTGCCTATATTGGAAACACGGAGAGAATATTTGAAGCTCTGTTAGCTGAGAGGGGCGGGATTGTTATTTAATATTGGCGGAGACACTTGAATCCTAATTAGCATAATGAGTCGATTGAATGAAAATTGATTATAACGCAATTGCCGATCGAGAACTTTGTGTAACCGTTTATCAAAAAGGCACACCCGCATAAAGTAGCAACATAGTAGCGCGGAAGATATGGGAACATTGTTTCTAACTTTCATCGAAATGGATCTATTCGAGAATGAAGTTATAAACGTAAAGAATTAATAACTCGCAATGGCTCTCGCTGACAAACTTGAGCATATGTTAGTAACCGATGTACCGATTATAGAAAGCAAGAATTAATTTGAAGCAAAGGCTGGAAAGTATTCGACATAGAGCTAGGGTGTGAACCGATTGGAATAAATACCCACATATTGTATTGTTTTAAAAGGCGAGGAGAGAAAAAAAGTACCGGCACCGCTGTCCAGCCAGAAGTGAAAGTTGGCCAAGGATAGGGGTGACTGTAGTGTTAACTTGATGAATGGCTTACGCTCAGCGCCTCTCTCGTTCTCCTTTGTAATATAAATCTACACCAATCTGTTCTTCACTTCCGACCAAATGTCAGGATAATTGAGTTAGCACAATAATTAGTTACTCTTGTCATCAGTTTCTTACAAGTGCATGGTCGTATAGTCGGTAGGAACGAAGAAAGTTTGACCAAGTGGTTCTCTTATTCTGATTGTCAGCCAGGTCATTAAGTATAGAATTTCTTTCGGTATGCCTTTTTGTTTACATATTTTCATTGCATCCTTAGGTGATTAAGAGTATGTGCGATGATAAACCGATTCCAGTCCCCACTTTGTATCTCTCTTTTTGGCAAGCTACCGTTCCAATTGGTAACCTCTTATTTGCTCTTTATTTGTATGTGGTGGTCTCCTTTATGAATGTTGTTAACACTATATGTTGCAAGATTTTGATAAATTCATTCACTGTCAGACTTCCATATTTATAATGAGATTCCACTTATAACAGATCCGTTCACATACAGTTTATTTCTTTTTTACAATGTGAACAATATGACACAATAAAGCATACAGGCAAATCATTAGATCTTGAACAATATTCCGGACCTGTTTACATGTTTTAAATTTTAGGACATCCCCAGTTACATCGATTGACATATCAAAATACAATGAAACAGATAATAATTATACACTTTCAGATAATAACACGATCACTGAGCATGAAATGGGTAATCAAAAATCCCCGTTTTAATGTAATCAAAATAGATCTACTGTTACATTTGTTAGTTTTTTTTCTAGATAGTGTCAAACTAGCGATCATTATCAGAGTCTCGTAAAACGTGGTGCAATTTGTCACCATTTGAGTGATCACATTTTTTGAAAGCAAGGTGAGCATGGGGCCACACACAGGTAGGATGCTGCATACGGCTGTGACGGCGATGTCAAAGGTGCGACGTTCTACCCTGAAAGCAAACAACAAATCAATAGCGGTTAGAAACTAGATTCCCTCCTCTTGTCACATAATATACCGTTAAAAACTATTATATCGGGTAGAAAAGGCACACTATGCACGAGCGTGTCGTGAACGATGACAAACGAGGGATGTTTTTTTATTGTAATAGTAACTATCTTAAGAAATTGATTCCGTTACATGGCATAATAAGGGGGACCTTTCTTCTGAAATAGAATGTTGAATAAAACGGTATATGCCACTTATACGTCAAACTGATTGTTCAAATAAGCTCATACTTCAAACGCGACATGCCATATTCGCTTTGTACACTATTTGACTAACACTATGTTATAGAAAGGCCATTAGACAGATATACTTACATGGTTGATTAAGTTAGGGACATATTTTTAGAATTTATATTAGACTTGTGCTGCTAAGTTTCATATTAGATGCTATAAAGAAAAATAGTCCAGATCATTGAAACCTATCTCACGCTCACCTTAGTATTATATATAACGTTTTTTTGTATTAAACATATGATACATAGCGAACCAATGCTAGACTAACAACAATACCCTAAAAGGAACATGCATTAGCATTCTTTTAAAATGTGTACTGTGAGTTATGATGCTCCCACCCAAATAATCAAATGGAGAAAAAAAAACCCAGAAAATATTGTGTCGTCGTCTCTTTTTAATACATAAAAGACGAAACGAAAACTTGATAGTCCAAAGCTGTCATCTATTTCATGACTTTGTAGTCGGAACCAAGTAATACCTTAAAACAAGAACGCTTTATTTTGTTCTTATATAAAACTGAACTTTAGTTTTGATTTGAAAGAGAGATTTGACTAGCAAACTGTGTTTTCTATTACCCAGAACATTGTGTATACCTGATTGTCTTGCCACGTTACTGTTATGTTCCTAAATTGCTAAATATGTTTTATTCATGTAATGGACGATTATAACATGTTTTCACAACGCTTACAATGGTTCCCCTACCTCAAACTTAATCTCTGTTTTGCTCTACAGAATTAGTCATATGATTAGTAATTGCATTCGTTACCATATTTAACAAAGCTTAAATCGGTATTGTTTTACACAGAACACTTTCAGATTTAATGACGAGACTTAACTATTGAGTCTTCAGTCTGCAGGTGCGCGCGCATTATCAGTCCCGCACGTGACTCCAAGAGAGAAGATGGATGTGTCGCAGTGGGATGTTTCGTCGACGCTGATTGGCTAAACACTTGTGTCAAGGAACCAATTGCCACCCGTATAAATGAACAACACGAACAAGTACAATTGAGATGATGGCATTATTGTGTTGATCTTTCGTTAATAGGACTGAAGATTTAAACGGATTACTTCAACTCCTTCACTTGAAAAAACAAACATGTACGTTGCATTCTTAATCTATTTTCAATGTTGTCCTTGTATTTTCTGGTAAATTATACCATTGGTCAGTGAGTAACATACGTAAAGTTTATAAGAATTCGATCATTTTGTAACATAATATACAATTATACAGTTATAAGAAATGTTTTTCTGTTAATTGCCAGTATTAATTGATTTTAAATATTTTATCTTTTACAATGTTACAAACTTTGTTGTTTCCTTATTCAACTATTTTTAGTTACTGTGTTACGTTAACGTTTCTTTTTGGGGTTTTTAAAATTTCGAATATAAATATTTCATTTGTTTTAAACGATTTGGATGCAAGCAAAGTACCGTAAATTTAGAAATGACGTATCCAGCATTGGACTCACGACTCGTATAATGTTTGTTTTTTATTAAGAATGTTGTAACCATATAATTATGTCAATGCCTGCTCAAAGTATATGGGGTTTTTATGCGTCAACTATATGCACATTATGTAAATGCATTTCGTATTGAACAATACAAAGCTTTTAAGTTTCAATTTGATAATGTTTTGTTTAATAACATTTCTTGTATATGTTAGTCGTAGAGTAGACATGTAAATAGACTTGGACAACACCTGTTGCTGACTACTGTTAACTGTAAACATAATTCAAGATGCTTACGTATAAGTTTTCTGCAATGACCAAATATTCTTTACTTTAATATTCTTTTTTTATAATTAATGATATGGTATGTACGTGGTATGGCATATTATTGTCAACGGATGGATAATGTAAGTACATGTATATGTATTTAACAATGAATAGTAAAACGTATTAACCTTATTTTGACCGAGACAGTCAATCTTTAAGTTAAGTTCACGTATTCACAAAAGTATATTCATATATTATTCAATAACGGAATGAATATTATGTGACGAATTTAAAGTGTTTAGTATTTCGCAAAAGAGCAAACAATGCAAACATAAATTAATGCCCCGCCGACAAGCCAAAACTTGTATTCTGTTATTTATATATTAATTGGACAATTGTGTATAGAAAAGTATTTTAGCTTAATGAAAACAATAGTATTTTTCAAATGTACATACATTAATGCATCGGTCGATAGTTAGATTCGTCGAAAACACATATTCCATACACTTTAATCTAAATATAATCATTATGTCTGACTTGACCTCACGTTGTTTAAATATGACAATTCGACTGTCGAAAAACGAACATTATTGTAGGCTGCTCATCTGCTAGTTGTCTAAGACGTGTTTGCTATAAATGCGTTATGTGTTTCACTGCGCATACTAATCGTTCAATCGAAAATATATTGAAAAACGAAAACGAAAAGTTATACATTTTTTATCAGAGCTATTGTTTTGTATCTTATTTTATTGTATTTTAATATTTTATTGCATTATAGCACACCTATAAAATGCAGCAACTTTCATACTGGAAGTGTTACATTTCCATTTCTTCCTTACGCTTTTATGACGAAGTATACCTCGATTAAACAATCAAATACATGGTTCTAATGTTCCTGTATAACAAATGTGTTATAGTTCTTTTTATCCAATTTAACATATAAAATGATGGCAATTATAGAATAACTACTTGTACAACTTACATATTGGTTGTCATTAACAATGTAATCGAACATACTAATTAGCAACACACTTCTTATGTTGATAATTGTGTACCCTACGACTAAGTTTGTTATCAATGTATTAACTGTATAGCGAGTATAACTATTTGTTTAATTACTATAAACCCATCATTTCTATAACTATGTACAATTTGTGTTAAGAAAGTGTGGATATGTATTCACATGTATCTTGCAACACTGCTCATTAAAACGTGTTTCATTACAAGTTTTAAATTATTTATATAGAAATTATAAATTATTATAGAAATTGTTCCTGCAAAATTCGTTTGTTTTGGTTTTGCTGACTGTACACATTCTTAACAATACCGCTCTGTCGTATATTCACCCGTGCACATGTGTATAGGGAGTGCGACCATATCGCCAATTAAAGAGAGGCGATGGTCAGCGGAAGTGAACGCCATACTCGGAAATATGGTCACGTGTCAGCTGACATCTTTGCTCTCATGATTTCAGGCAGTAATCTGATAGGGTGACAGAGGTGGAATCTTTGATTGATACGTGTGTCATTAATATACTTAAAAGTCATGGAATGGAATTGTGAAAAGTTATAGTCGTTTATTGACAGAGAAACAAAGAATGAAAGTTTCTTTGCAACATGTTTGTTAATGATAAGTATACATTTATTTAAAAAATAGTTTTCAGTTGTGATTCTACTTGATCGATCTAAATACATATAGAGCAGTTATTCGAAAAGTAACTTTTATTTTACTGTGGTGTTAAGCGTCAAAGATTGTCTTACCTTGAAATAATCTGGATTGCTCACGAAAAGCGGTTCTTCAGATTTGTGACATTTATGTTGTTTTAAGGTCAGTCATTGGACACCGAACACGCGTAAATGTTGGCACCCAACTTTAAATGTATCAGTTGTGTGTTGCTAAACGTCACAATTTACGGTTTACTATTGCAGTCTTTTTTTTTAAATGATACTAGCCGAAATTATAGAACGAATTAATGTAGCCTTTATGCAATTCGGAAAACACTGATATATGCGAACAACCTGTTTCATGAATCTGTAATCATTTCAAAGTAATAATGAAATGAAACAAAGTTACAATGCACTGAAAACGCAGAATTGCATGTCGCATGATGACTGAAATGTTTGTGGTAACGGCGGTACTACTTGAAGTGGATGACGCCTGTGACAGAAATAGTTCCGTGCTGAAGACAATACTGGTAGGGTCTGCCAACTGCCAAATCTAAACGTCAGATACAACGTCAATCAAAACCATTGCCCACTTCAAACAATCATCATCATCGACTTGGTTGCACACACAATTGGCACTGCATGTTGGCCTTGTTTATTTTGGGTCATTGGGACCGCAGATAAATTCAACATGCCGGTGCTTACAAATGTAAGATGCAAATGACATTGCGCATGTCTGCCACTAACACGTGACCCGCTTCAATGATACTTGATGTGCAATTTGATTTTTTAATGATGTTGACCGTCAAAGAAGGAAGAATTAAAGAGAATTTAAACAGTTTAATTCGTGATTTTTTCGTTGACCTTATTTAAGTCAAAACTCATTTGAAAGTGTGATTCTATCATAAGGAAATAAACACATTAAACGACGAAACTTTTTTTTGACATATAAGGAGCTTCATTCGGTAGTCCCTCAATCATTTAAGGAATTGAAACTTAAAATTGAATTTTAAAATAATTAGGTTATATTGAGTAAAATGATACTTGAATCAAGAATCGTCCTTATAACCAATCTAATCAATAGGTGACATCTACTTGCAAACATATACACAAGTAATCTGTTTAAAGGAATATCTAAATACGAGCAACTATGTAAACTTCATTTTCGCCTGATCTAAAGCTCCTCCGAAAAAAAACACGACGTATATACACACGTAAAAAACAATTCCAGAGATAATTTAAGTTTCAGTAATACAATTATCAACTTCATCAATAACTTCTAACTAGTTAAAGCAAAACACCGCGAAGATCTTGGAAAATAGAAATCCAATGTTCACACTCAGACAAGCGACGTGCTAAATATGAACAACATTTCACATAAATCAACGCCTGGACTATTTAATTCTAGTTGTCAATATGTCTCCGGTAGTTGAGCTGAGTGCCACTGCAGCAAGTAATAGAATGTAGGATATTAGAGAGACTATGGAGGCAGGAGAATTAGACTTAGTGAAATGCACGTCTAAGATTAAACATGTTATAAGAGAAGAAAACGTACATACAACCAACACAGATAAAACATGATATACTAATATGAAAGGTACGTACACTCACCAAATATCAAACGTCTTATAAGAAAAGGAAAAAAGTGCAAACACTCGCCAAATGTCATTCATATTATAAGCATAAGGACATGCTAAATAAATAAATAAATAACAATAATACTACCTTTGAGGGCCTTAGAAGAATAGAAAAGATAAATTCAAACGCCAAAAATAAAAGAAACTAACAATTGTTAAAATCTTAAAACTCGTGCAATATGCCCAAATAGTCAAGTTACTCAGACAAAGGTCAACGACACGGCATGACAAAATACTAGAGACACGTGTTTGTTTCATATTTTAAAATAAAAACTTCCAAGGTACTCGACTTGAAAAATAGCTACGGAAGGAACAATGGGGCAATAAGTGCATTGTATAAGATGTCATTGAAGTTAACATTACACTCTCTATGGACTTGAGAGTATAACAACTTCACGGCTCACGGTGCTTCTAGAGAAAACTTCAGATACATTATGTACACAATAGACAAAACGTCAAACAGCTTCTTGTATGAAAACATGTGGGTCTCACAGAACGTATTTACCATGTAAGTAGTTGCCATCCGCACCCGCACACGTCGGTTTGGTGGTTGATCACATTAGAAGTACCCGTATATCAGTGAAAAGTGTGGCAGACGATTTAAAGTCGTAACGTTTGGCTGTGCCTTCTGAGAGCTCAGCGTCATTAAGATAAATGTTTTGGTATTTTGAATGTTCTGAAAGAAATTCCAAAAAGAAGTGAAATATTTTGTAAAACGGAATCTTTCTTCCGCTTAAAGATGGAGCGATTGGTAATTCTCAAAGTGGAACTTTCATTAGAAGTCATATTTCGTCAACCAGAAAGGTGCGTCGGACAGGGCATACCACAAAACTGAACATTGACTTTGGGAGAATATTTCTTTATCGATCGTTCACATCTGTCCCCTTGTCTGTTGTCAAAAGAGATAATTCATGTCCCTTCCGGCTCTGAACTATGTGACTTGTGATAAGAAAACAGCAATTTTCTCTGTCAGGGGTGCCATATTGGTAACGGTAACTAACAATCTAGCCAAAAAGAAAATGATACTGCACACAATGGTACTTTTCTGCCGAAAGAAACATCAGGTCACGCCCTCAAAACATGAAATAAAACCAGGGTGGTGTTAATGTCAGCAGGATTTATTCTTCCTTGTAGGGGGTTCTGGTTGAAACAGATTTGCTATTTTATTAAATTTCATGGATCCAATAAATCCAACTGGTTGAATAAAAAGCTATGAAAACAGATGCACTCATTTGGGTACTTATCCGCGCTCTATTCAATTGACCTAACGACCCGGAACATAATTTGCCACGTGACTGCGCAACGGTGGTTTAACAAAGGTATTCGATAGAGCTCGTGTCAATTTTTGTTCTTCTGACAATAATTTTTGATAATCACATTATAACCAATGACTTGAGACCAACAAATAAGGCAGACTTTAAAAGATACAATTAGCTATGATGAATTAAGCTGTAAGGTTGGCGGCGGTAAAAGTAATTTAAATAAAATATCCATCCCTTTAAACTTTGAACTGTTTCAACTGTGGTTTTACCGGTAACTTAAAGGTTACAGCTAAAATGGGCTTGGCACGCTTCCAGATTTAAAAGATTTAATTATTTGCATTCTACACGGGTAGGGAGACAAAGTGAAATCATTTGCAGCTAATGACAAATGTATTTATATACGCGGTATAATATAATTCATTACACAGGATTAGCACGAAGTTTATTCTAATTGGCATTTTGATTTATAGATGCTTTATCTTCAAAGTGCTAGTATGGAGGAGAAAACAGGCATATCCAGTTGTATACAGTGTTATGATGGTGCTATTACGTTTGTTTCGCATTGACGGATAAAACACGCTATGTGACAGGGATAAACTACCATATACTTCAACTGTGGAGGGATAAACTACCATATACTTCAACTGTGGATGGATAAACTACCATATACTTCAACTGTGGAGGGATAAACTACCATATACTTCAACTGTGGAGGGATAAACTATCATATACTTCAACTGTGGAGGGATAAACTACCATATACTTCAACTGTGGAGGGATAAACTACCATATACTTCAACTGTGGAGGGATAAACTACCATATACTTCAACTGTGGAGGGATAAACTACCATATACTTCACCTGTGGAGGGATAAACTACCATGTACTTCAACTGTGGAGGGATAAACTACCATATACTTCAACTGTGGAGGGATAAACTACTATATACTTCAACTGTGGAGGGATAAGCTACCATATATAGGAACTGTAATATAATCATATACACTGTTTGATGGTAGGTTTAGCACAACATCAATACAGCTTCTCATATTTGTAATTAATGCTAAGTGTTAACTTACAGATACTAAAGATGACGCTGACAGAAGAAGGTACATACTTACCGTCCTTGACCGGAAGTAAAGGCGATATGGAGCCAGAGCATCATTGGGATATCAACGATAACATACTTCCATTGGTAAGATATTGAATTATATTTTGACAACCGTAGTAAGATAAGATTTATCCAAAAAAGTGTGATACAAACAAGAACAAAAATGTAGGCTCCGTGATATCAATATATTTGGCATTTTAGTTTAAAGTTTGGGTAGTTTACGTATTCTACGGATGTTGTTGATATACTGTTGGTATGGTGAACATTTTGTTATTTAATGTGTAAATTTGTAATAATTACTTTTCCAAACCATTTAATAGTTAACAATTTTTATAATAAGAGAAATGCTGAATATATTACCATTTCACCGGACTTATACACTCGCTCCAGATTATGCAAATACGTCAAGCAGTGTTATGAGTAGTGTTACCGGATCTTAACTTTCATTTTTTGTTTAGTTTGACAAGGCGGGCGAGTTCCAAGAGTGGCCAGATGGAAACTGTCGCTATGTGTTCACCCAGGATTGCGAGGACGCCAGACGTCACGTGAGTGGATGGGCTATGAGAAACACGAATAATCATAACGCCATGATCCTGAAGAAGTCTTGTCTTGGCGTACTCGTGTGTAGTCATGACTGTACCGGAAGTGAGGGAGAGAAAATACACCTCAGACCTGCTATATGTGATAAAGCCCGTAGAAAACAAATAGGTAAACACACACTATTGACCTTCTATCTAGTAAAATTGAAACGGAAATATGATATTTTCTTGTTCAAAAATGAACATTTGGATTAAAACTGTTTAGACTATATTAACGTATAGTATTATATATGTACGGAGTACGTGGTTTCCATTATAATTTTAGATATTAATTTAAAGTGGAAAACGTTCAAATGCGATTTGATACTAACGTAACTAAAGGATACGTTAATTTGTGACACGTGTCATTGTGTTGTCAATTGTTTACGTCTAAAATAATAATAAAAACTAAAAATATTAAAAGATCACGTACAGTTACATAGAAGATAAATAACAATAATGATTAACAATGAAAAACATAATATTAATATCCCTTTTGTGTATGACAGGTAAAATGTGCCCAAACCCAAACTGCTCCGGAATCCTAGACTTGCTACCCTGCAGAGGTCATAGCGGATATCCGGTCACCCATTTTTGGCGCCATCATCGAGGGGCTATTTATTTCCAATCTAAAGGGGTGCACGACCATGCTAAACCTGAACTAAAGGCTTCAGCAGAGGCAAGGAGACATCAGAGATCTCTAAGGAGCCAGAAAGCTGGAGAAGTAAGACCATCCATGTGCATTAAGGGAGCATTTTACAACATTAAAAATAGATAAATAGGTCAATGTTTCTCTTCCTAATTGTATGTTATATTTGTCATGAATTTATGTTGTATTTAACTTTGTTTTAGTTTTGGCTCGACCCATTTGCCTGTTGGTGTCTGTTTTATTTCATGTAATTGTTAATAGTGTGCAATAAAATATGTTTAAATTATTTTTCTCTTTAAGTTATATAATTTGATTATATTTATGCGTTTAAAGTTTAATAGATACATGTTTTTTTAATTGTTAGATTACTGAATTTAAAAAAAGTTTATTCGATTACTGGTTAGAGGAATATATTAATTTTCGCTCTCAATTAATTCGTCTTTATTAAACGAGTGTACGCATATAGAGATTGTCAACTAGGAGCGGTATAATGTTAGTAATAGACTCAGTATACAAGTTCTTTGTCATATTTCTCTTTCTTTATCATTATGTTAACACCACACACACTATACATAGGAATGTTATCGTGTATTTACTTATTTACGTCACAATTCAGAAGTATTATGTATTTCCTCGTTTAAACGTCACAATTCAGAAGTATTATGTATTTCCTAGTTTAAACGTCACCATTCAGAAGTATTATGTATTTCCTAGTTTAAACGTCACAATTCAGAAGTATTATGTATTTCCTAGTTTAAACGTCACCATTCAGAAGTATTATGTATTTCCTAGTTTAAACGTCAC
>ENA-OREC01000250-OREC01000250.1-marine-metagenome-genome-assembly--contig:-NODE-250-length-18241-cov-11.635543_pt1 | contig 18241 bp, 13 predicted proteins | sample MGYA00248626_ERZ508543 | MGnify/ENA primary metagenome ERZ508543 (study PRJEB26211, sample SAMN05518279) | marine metagenome | isolation source: Puget Sound, Washington, USA | host: Bankia setacea...
CCAAACAAAGTCAAACGATGGGAGCCAAACAAAGTCAAACGATGGGAGCCAAACAAAGTCGAACGATGGGAGCCAAACAAAGTCAAACGATGGGAGCCAACCAAAGTCGAACGATGGGAGCCAAACAAAGCCAACCGATGGTAGCCAAACAAAGTCAAACGACTGAAACGATACACAGTCAGATATCTTGAAACAATACAGAGTCGAACATGTTGGCACGACCCAAACATCGTAAAACGACTAAAAGTCAAACCTCTTGAAACGATACAAAGTCGCTTGGTATATAATTGAAATTCAAAATTTTGTGTACGACTTAAATTTAAACTTCATAAAACGATACAAAATATGTATTAATTACAACGACACAACTGTAAACATCTTATAACGGTACCAAAATCAAACATTTTGGCAGGACACAAAGTACAACCTTATGGAACAATTCAAAGCTAAACCTTATGGAACAATTCAAGGCGAAACCTTGTTGAACAATTCAAAGTCAAACATCGTAAAACGACTTAAAGTCAAACCTTTTGGAACGATTCAGTTAAACCTCTTGAAACGATTCAAAGTCAACCCATCCAGAACGATGGTTAGTCCCTCGTCTTGGAATGATACATACTCAAACCCATTGGAACGATGTAAAGTCAAACCTCTTGGAACTACTCACAGTCAAAGGTTTTTGAACGGATCTAAGTCAAACATCTTGGTACGACACAACGTCAAATCCTTGGTACGACACAACGTCAAATCCTTGGTACGACACAACGTCAAATCCTTGGTACGATACAACGTCAACTCCTTGGTACGACACAACGTCAACTCCTTGGTACGACACAACGTCAACTCCATGGTACGACACAACGTCAAATCCTTGGTACGACACAACGTCAACTCCTTGGTACGACACAACGTCAACTCCATGGTACGACACAACGTCAACTCCTTGGTACGATACAATTTCCTATATGTAGCACTGAACATCGTCAAAACGCTGTATTCATTCATATGTTCCACTTTGTCGATGGATACACAATGGTACTTCTCATGAGCATGCCTAAAGGACGATTAGTTACATAATAGTCATCGTGGACGATACTCACTGGAGACTACTCATTAGATTGACTAATACACACCCTCGGCTGTTGAAACTATACAATAAAACATCTACATTCAAGCTTTTTTGCAAAACATCAACCATCTTTACTCATACGTTAATTGTCAAACTGTCTAAACTCGCATAAAGCAAATATGAAACTCAAACGCATTCCCATTTCGCGAAATGTACTTAATTTAGCAGTATGACGTAGTTCCCTGACTATAGTAGTTGAATTGTATCGTACACGTCATTATGTGGCTATTATGTATCGACGTATTGTAAGTCAAACTTGGGTAACTGAACTGTAGATGCATTTGTTATTTAATTATTATTATTATTTTGATTACTGATAGTTCTTAGTTAGTAAGCATGTTACCCACTCGGACGTTTCCTTTATAAACCGGAAACTAATTTGTGCGGAAACAAATTTATTAACATGTGATGTAAACATTTCCTCGACGTTCAAAGGCAGTCTTTAATGACATAATTATAAGAACACTGAGCCAGAATGTATGTATGTGACATTTGTCTTTACCACGCTCTTAGATTTTTTATATGTTTGTATATCTCAGAACATACGGATTCCTAGGAAGTGTTTGTTACATTCGGACGAGCTTGGTGTCTGGCATCGACTTCAAACTTTGGTCTAGCAGTCTGGAAAATGTTCCTGTCAAAAAATCTACCTCTTTTGTGGTTTGTGTGCCGCCAGTGTTTGCTTGTATACATTGTAGTTCTACAGTAAATGTAGAATTTGGACGATACGCTGTATAGTGTTGCGGACATATTGTTTTATACGTGTATTTAAATGTGGTATACGCTCCTCTGGTAATTTCCGACATTAATCTTCATTGCATACCTTTAGAGAAAAAATTATTTTGTTACGTACATGTATATATTCAATTTATATACATTGGCGTTACATTTGCGATTCTTAGAAACATATGTTGAAACTGAGCTATAAGGCATTGTAAGTGAATCCCTACCCAAGGCCTTTACAATAAGCATACACTCGTTGATCTAATTAATACCATGATTATAATACTTTCTCTTTCCTGTTTTTAATTCGGATTGAATTGTTTGCCAAACCAATGCTCTTTAACCTTTGTATATTGCCTTTGGGTGTTTTCTTTACATAACACACAATATCCAAAATGCACATTATCGAATTCTTCCGAATAACAGACCGACACAACAGGGTGCTGATACTTTAAACACGTGTGAGACTAAGAGTTAGGGTGTGGGACGGAATGAAACTTACCAGCACTCACACACCAGATAAAAGTGAGATTCCCCTCGTAAGTTACCCAGCATCTAGTAAAGCATATCTATAATTTTAATGGGTTTGTAATTTAAATTTACTGCCCAGATAAAACCAGAGTGTAATAAAATGTGAAGAAGAAATCTGGCGCAACGTGTTAACAGTATATTTTACAACTCAACGTGCTTATAAAACAAACAGGTGAAAGTGGGCAAAACGGCTCAGTTGTTTTTTAAAATAATAAAACAATAAACATATACAATCTTTGTAACAACACATATTACATTTCAATTTCAGTCTATGCAAGTTTGACAACTTATGCAAGGACACACTAAGGTTTGACTATGGTTTATTGAACCTTACACTGGCACATGTGGTTCGTTGACCAGTTTCAAATGAAGCTTAGCAATAAGCACTGACATACTTAACAAGGCAATTATATAATACAGGCTACCCAATTACTGCATTATTATCTTGACACAATACATACTTTAAGGACAGCGATAAGTACAAATATGGTTAACACATATTGATTGGATTGTACCATGGCAACTAAATAACTCATAAGAACGTTTTGAAGTCCGTAGAGCGAGATCGTCTTTGTTGAAACTATGGAACGGGGATAATGCTAACAGGACCGACTTGGTAGCCATGTGACCATCTCTTCTGCAGACGCCGAAAGTTAACACTTGTCCCCAGCGATTAGACGAGTTAAAAAATGCACATCTTGGTGGTGTTACCTATTTACAGGGAGATAAGCGATGATGCAAGAGACTGGTATGTTACCTGTTCGTTATCATATCACCTGCCCCAGCTTATATAACGAGCAGTGATACAATACCAACATTCCGTCCTATATTTTACATTGTTTTTCATAAGGACATCCTTGTTTATAAATATCCACATTTATGGACCTCTTTCCGTAGCCGCCAAGGTCATAAATACGTGTACATGTACTTGGTATATTTGCAGACTATATAACAAGGGCAAGTCATGTCCTAACACTGTCTATGTACTTAAAGCAGCTATGCCTTCGGAAATGTCCAAACTTGTACAAAAACGTCGCCTCCCACTTCACGGTATAATAAAACTTTAAAACACGGCTTCATTGTAAATCATATTGTCTTTTAAGATGTTCTTGTACACATTTTATACATTGATAGCATTGTAAATTGTTATTCAAGTACCATTGACATCGTAGGTTTGTGGTATAAAGAGAGGCCGGGGACCGCACCTAGCTTCAAAGCCGCTGTGGACCTCACATATATGCCAGGACTTGTTGTAGGGTTCATAGACGGCATGTAGGGTGTACACATGTACAGATCACCTACATAACAATACAAGTAGCTACTGATTCCAGAACATAAGTCTCATTGTTATTTTATCTATCTGAGAATGTTGTGGCACGGATTTTTTACACGCTGCTGACACCTGGCGGATGCTGCATGCATTTGGCTTTACGAGATGTTGTTGGATACAAAGCATTCTGGGATGAATGGATTCTGGTGTCACAGCTTTCCACTTGTCATGTGAGTATCTGCTTTTTGTATTAAACTTTGTTTACACCACTGTACTAGTTATAAGTTACACGTGTAGTGCCGACTGGTTTAGGTGTGATATGTGTCGTACTCAGATGTAAGTGCATTTGACCTCGTTTGTCCTCTAACCTTTTCCTACCAGTACTGTCATCAGTATGTTAGCAAACAAAATCATTAAGTGTTGTGATAATGAACAAACACCTTTGTGGATTTCACCTTGTTTGTGTTATACCTTTTCTACATCTTTTATTTGTTGTTGCATTGTCATCATTATTATACACGGACTTCGTATTTAGCTAGACTAAGTGACACAACCTGTACATCAATAGTTTTGCCCGCTAAATTTAAACCATACATGCCTACGTTCGAATACCCTTGTCTATATATGTGCAATCAAGGTGTCTAGATGAGCTTCACATAGAGTGTCCACCGTCTCTGTGAGTGTGATCAAGTAGTCAAACGTGTATAGACTGAGAGACAACTTTAGAAGTATTCGCCATTAAACCAACGTACCTAAAGGTAGCATCCCATTCATGTTTTTCTTTGACGTAAGTACGGCCGTTTTGCTGGTACATTGCAAGGATTCTGATCCGATCTTCCCACGATGTTTGGTATGTGGTTGTCTTTCAGCTCTCCAGTCTTACCCTTTCCATAACCTTTCAAGCTACAATATGTTTTATGACGTGAGCCGTTATTACATTTGGTCTCCAAAGGTCACGGTAAAGAAGCAGCCTTGCAGTTGATTATGTCGGCAGCCTGAATCATTATATTGCCTGATAATGTGTACGAATTCGAGACTTTTGTAACAGTCAGTTGTACGGGATCAAGTAGGGGTGCTATAATTTCGAACTTTACGACAAAGAAATTGCTCTGGAGAAGTAAACGTCAACATTTATTGGTGAAAACAGCGCCCAGAATGCTGGTTAGGCTGGTGTAAACTGTCAATTTCATCGGCATTTCATGAAGATTTGAAAGCTTGTTTTTTTGCCATAGGACGAACTCCTACCGCCTCCAAAGGTTTCTGTTTCTTTCTCAAAACGAACGTTGTAGTAAATGGTGAAGAAGTATCACTGTATACTCGCATTGATACTTTTAGTGTTATATGCACTTAGATAGTTTAATTATATTGTACATGTTATCGTATTCAGAGATCACATCGACAAAGCATGCATTTAAGGTATGCACACTTTATTTAACAAATAATTACTACATGTCATGCAGCCTGTTTAAATAAAACATATACAACACAATCGCCAATGGACAATACGAGCGAAAAAGGGAATACATATATATATATATTCTCCAGTGTTTTGTTAGTTGCCATAACCCTGTTAATTAGGTTTTGTAAATTGTTAAAGCCCACTAATACAAATATTCGATCGTTCAGCGATGCAAACACAATATACATGTATATATATATATATTGGGAATCTCCGGCCGCGTAGCTATTAATTGAAACACCTTATAAAGACTCCGATATATCTCTATATGGACTCGAATCGAATTGAATTAGTTGTGTTTCTTACATCATAATTATGAAAATGCATATACCACCATTATGCATTAAGCATCTAACTGTAATGTTTGCCATCAATCTATGTTGTTTGGTTGTAATATGGGAGGAAACTAACGTATGATAGCCTGTCCAATCTAACAGGTGCCAAGAAACTTGAATAGTGACACACATTTTTAAAACGTCGCGTAACGTAATTACTTAGGTTTATTTTTTTGCATAAATTAGGACACGCTTTAAACAACGGGGTAGTTTGTCTTTCATATTTATATCCGTACTGCAGGGGCATAAGTTCTGTATTAAATCTCGGGTAAAACTCGGGGGAACAGATATAGATAGTCTAGTAAAAGCTGGTCATTAATTTTCGAAGAACTTTAGCGCACAGGTGACATAACATTGTCAGCAGCAGGAATGCGGGCCGTTTGTCCACTTCATGTTAGTACCATGTATATGAGTTGTTGTATCATGCTTGACAGTAGTTGCTGTGGAACAAAATAACAAGAACGCGTCCCTTGAATGAATGGAGGACAGGATATGCTCACAACTTTGTACTAAAGCATCACGTATTGGTGTCCATTAGCGGGTATTTGTTCGATATGTAAGCAAATAGTGGTAGCGTTATTGTTGATTAAAAGTAAAATAGTAAGAACAAACAAACAATGCGCATGTGCTCGAGAACTGAGAAAGAGTGTGTGTTTCTTAAACCTATCAATATTGTATATAACTTTCACCTCGACAGTTTCCCTGCTCAAGCACAGTTTCGAAATATCGGCCATGGTGTATACCATCTTATCTGACTCAGTGAAGGAAAAGGCAATGTAAAAAGAACATTTTGCCGCTGTCTCGATTTTTATTTGTTTAAGTCCTCAACGGTCGCTTAGATATTGGTCGCTTATGCCCTCAAGGTAAACATAAATATCGCGGATGTCTTTCGAGTACATACATATCAGTATATGACCCACCATAAAACCTTATCACTGTAATCAAACGAGCGAATATCCATGGTGGTAAAATTGTTCAATTGTCTCTATGCTTCACCTACAATGCCTCAAACTTCATTTTAACAATCCCTTGACCATATAAATGTATCACCTCAGTTATGCAAGTCAAACAAGGCCATAAAAATGTATATCAGGTAATAGATTGTACATACTTACGCGATTGTAACACAGAAACAAAGGGAGTAGAAAATTAGAATTCTTGAATCTGGTTATGGCGAACTGGTTGCCCGAGGGGTACGTGGTAAATGTCCACACGCAATATACTCGGGATGAAATATAGCCTCTATTGAAACAATAATTACAAACAAGACATTTCGTGTAAACATTCATTTATAATTGTAAGTCTTAGTTATCCAAACAGTTACTGAAATAAAGGAATACACAAGTGATGTTATCGAGAGAATGTCTGGTGCAATCATGTGCAAGGTCATTGAAGAATACTTAATTGTGCAAATCAATTGGTGGATCTAAACAGTGTTTCATTCCGAGGATACATGCGTTCTCATTAAGTGTGTGAATAATCAGTTTTTCAATTAAAGCGCGTTGTACTCAAACTATATGGCAATTTCTAGAAATTGTCTCCGCTCGCTAATAACATAAGTATTATCTATTGATGCTCATTTTGCATACGTTATAGTTATTACATCATGAATACAAACCACGGAATATTAACAGTTGTAAAATACCAATCTCTGTATCACAATTAGAATTCGGGACGTTGATTGTGCTTTTCTCATACCGCGTCCCGTGACCACTTATTTATACATGCACAACTCATTGAGGGCCTTGCCGTGCCAAACGCGAACCTTCACATTGTTTACTTTACAACAATTTATGGTCCCGTTATGCTGCACTAGATGATTCTTACCGGTAGACGACACATTTACAGGTCCCCATAACTCTTATCAAAAAGTGGGGTTTAGTTTTAATATGGAGCTTTTTAAAAAAATGGCCTTTATATATATGTCCAGTAATAAAATGTAAAGTGGAAAACTTCATGAAACTAAGTATGGGACTGAATAGTTATACACGTGTTTCAAATGTATAATCAATGTTTAGATAGACTGGCCTGCATGTTTGTTAGGATGACATTGCAGAATATGCATCTTTAATATAATTTGATCATGTTGTAAGTCAAATAATGAAGTGGTCTGGTAATCGATTTGTCATCTATTTTCGCGACGCTCGCATATATCTCTTACTACGTTTAATGTGTTAATGACAATTATGTAAATGTGGGTGATTCTGTGAAAGTTAATCAACACGTACACTAGCTAAAGTATTACATATGTTACAATACATGATGACATAATCAAGTGTGATTATCAGTAGATGTTATTAAGAAATTCCAAACACACCGTTCTATGTTGTACTCTTATGTTAGGGCAGTGACATTTTGTTCATAACGAGGCATGGATTCGCTTGTTGCAATTTAGCTGCAAACAGCCAGAACCCAAAAGTGTACATGTTGCATTCTTATCATGGGACATGTCCCCCTACCCCCTACTTGTGCTTCCCCCTCCCCAAGGTTCGATATTATGACCACGTCGTTATCTGTGTCGTAAAACTGCCAAACCGAAATAAAATTAAAAGTTGTAAAACATGCCGCGATACGAGTCCCCCTAGAGGGGTGCTTCAGTGAGGGGTGCGGGGTTATCACTTTTCCGGGTGGATTCACTAAGACTATTCAAACTGTCGGTGATAGAAATATGAGGACTAATGGATATTTGGTTCACCCGTTTGAACTTGGAATAAGGTAAGCGTTTTAACTTACATGTCTTTACATAGATAAGCAAGTTTGGCAATCCAGTATTGAATGGCTGTACAGACCAGGGGCCCGCGAACAATGTAACCAGCATACATTATGCACGTGAATCATACCATATTGTAACATTGCAGTAGTATCGGGTTGTTTTGAAAGCGTATCCACCTGATTAACATTAACGTTGCTAAGTAATACTCAACAAGATGAGTCTTTGAAGATGTAATGGTATCTATTGAGCAGTGATTGTATAAAGAAGTAAGGGGGGTTACATTACGTTGAAAGGTTTGGTGTTAAGTTGTTCGTGTTGTCTTAAACTTAAACATAGACCAAGGCAAACTGAGTTTAAGTAACTGTAGTCTCAACTGAAATACGTAAGAGTTGTCTAAGGTTCAACACATTATAGTTCAGTAACAGTTTAGTTTTCTAGTAAACAAACTATACTCAGTTAACACTTGTTCATCTCTCATTGAGCCTTTTATTAGTCGCCATATTGTGTTCCAAAACAGACATTTTCACAAAATCTGACTACAACTGTTCGTTATCTCCATGGTTATACCTCATTTCGAATACACCAATGGCTGTCTTGAATTGACTCTTGGTTCAGGGTTCTCAACTTCTTTGTCAAACAAGGTCACCGGTGAGTCACCCCCATTAGATGGCGTGCCACAAGTTCTTTTAAAACAGTGATGCTAAAGACACGTTTGTCTGCATTAGCATTAGGCCTGATCAATAACCTAATCCTTGATACTCAAACATCAAATAGTCGAGGCTTTCCAGAGCAATTATGCTTGTTAACTTGATAGCACGCCGTCATCGTTTGTGAGCTTTATAGTTTTTAAATGGTACATATTAATTGATCACGTGGTTCCTAAATATGGCGTTCAGAAACTATAAATAACAACACTGATCTGTGTGAATAACTCTTACTGGATACGCATACTAAATTAAGTAAGTGTGACGAGTTGAGGTCTTATTGGTGATCAATAAAATAAGACAGAATGAGCAGTTATATTCCCAGTAAGATCCTAATTGAAACAGCACTGGGCTCATAAAAACATGCACGATGAAGTCAATGTGATTTACAACCCTAGACAAAACACCGAATGCTGCCAACTCGTCAGTTTTACCAGTCATCATCATCGCACTACCAACAACAACATCACAATCATCATAACCAACATCAGAAGCGTTAACATACATGTACGTTACACTATCCAAAAGGCATTTTCTTTGTTCTCATCTGTTTTATCTATAGTGTGTATACTTTAAACCTGCTATTTCTGCCAACGTGAGAAAAATGAATAACTCACTCGTCGGATAATAAATGGTCTTCTTTAAATTATAATGAAGCAGAAAATGCATCTTCAAAAGGGTGTTGAAATATCAAAGACTGGTTATAGAACGGCGGTCAGACAGAGGTTTATTAATTAATATTGGTATTATAAATCAAGAGCGGCCGTGAAACAGTCAGACCTATGCGTTTCTAGTTAATCATAACAAACGCTTTGATAATATATTGGGTGGCTGTGTTCATTCATAAATAATGGCACAATTGTAAGCGCGGGGTTAGTGGGCCTCAGATAGAATACGTCTCATAAGACTGGCTGTATTGGTTGATACATCCACATTAACATGTTTTGCGTATTCATATTCGAGGCCGCACGTGTACTCAGTGAATATGCTTTATTTGGGTCATCCTTAACCTACCTTCGAATGCCCTTGCTCGGCTTATACGACTTCGGGCATGCACGATACTACTTTCTGCAGTTCTACATTTACTATTTAGGGACAGCCGGTGTCCGTTTTATTTAAGAGTCATTACTTTTATACGTGGGAGCTCATAAGGTCAGCGCCTTTTTAATCAAGGTTTTGTGTTGGTGTTCCTGGGCCAGCTTTGGACACTTTCTTAGAAATAGTTTATGCAAAAAAATGGAAGTAACCTTTTATAAAGTCAGCCATTCATTTATTGTCCACCGTGTTTTATGTCTATATTGTGTATGGTTCGCGTTGGCTGTGAGACGTGGCTAACCTTGGTCCGAGTGACTGCCCATTGTCCAGCCAGAGTTATCACCCTTGGACTATCGACCTTACCTTTCTCAGTACGAACAGATTTGTTTTTGCCGACCGATTGATGTGACTTTCATATCAGTTATAGTCTAATGACGTGCATATTAAACACACGCACCTGGTATCATCCCTGGAGCGACAGTGTTAAACCATGGTCCAACTAACTGGTTATAGATACTACTCATGTACTCTAGCCATTGCTTATATACTAGTATACGCTGAATACAAAACAAAACCGCAAGGATATCATTACCGAAGATATAGACTTTGGTCAACTGTCTGGTTTAACACATCGTCTCTTCAACACAAGTAATGCAAACACACAAGGTTTTTATTTCGGTTGCTATTGACTTTGACACTTTACAGAATTCTTGTATCAGATCATCCCCACTGTCATGCACACACCTATTCAGTATTGGCAAACGTATATCTAGACCCCAGTTTATTATTCAAACAATCTGTAGTGTGCCTTATGGCGGTAAACACAGTTACGCTTTAAATTCCATACGTGTATCAGTAACGCAATAGATTTAACGTTAAAATAAAGAAAAAACAGTACAAGAATAGATTATATAAACACACAAAATGTACACACTGTACAACCAATCCTTACAGCAAGGATGTCGATTCCAAGACCTCGCAATGTCCATAAAGTTAGACATGAATGAACATTATATAATTTGTTATATTTCGAAACGTCTCTCGACCTCTACACAAACACACAGTGTGCAGCTATGTGTGCACTCTGCCTCCATTAGTTTCGACCTCCTGGTAGAAATTTTATTAGATCACGTGTTAACATCAAATCATCAAAATGGCCATTTACGTCCGACTCCCGACATGTTTACGTGGGGTTTTCTAGAGTCTCCTTTACCTCTCTTACCGAGCTAAATTACACCAGAAATGTTGGCTTACAATCTTGCTGTGCACTGCGTTTGTGTTGTGTCGTTGTTTTTGGTTTTTGAAAAAAGTGACTGGATATTTCTGGTGGTCTTTCCGGTGTGTTCTGTTTTGTTTTAGCGATACGGGTATTACTTTAAAGGATAATGTCTTTAGAGTATTTGTAATCTGGGTTTTTAGGAACACTTAAGTACGAGGAGTTGATTCATTTGCGACTTTTTTGTTATCATATTCATCGTTGTACCTTTCGTTTGTGCGTATGAGGCGATGCTGATTAGTTTGAGTAGAATACCTTTACGTTGCTAAATAAAACTCTGCGCGGGGGATTGCGGGTTCGAGTCTATGACAGGGTAACATGACTCGGGGCGAGGGTAAGGGGTAGGGGTGGGGAGAATAAAATAGGGGTTTAGGATAAGTGAGACCAGAGGCTCGGTCTTAATCTAGATTGGTTGGCAATTATCTTTACAAAGCTCGGGGTAAAGTAGAGGTAACTGGAAACCTGAAAATATGGACGTGCTATCTTTCGAATGCTTGATATTTGTATGAACCAGCTGCTTGATTGTGTTTCATTAAATTGTGCATTACGTTGGACCATTGTGTTATTATTTGTGTGTGGTGTTGTTCTAATGGCAGTGAAGTTTGCTCCAGGATTGATATTTGTGTACGTGTACGTTTCCTGTTTATTGGGTTCCATTGATTGTGTTTTGTGTATGGCATTTCTTTTTTTTTGGTAATGGAGACTTTTTTATTATTATGGATATAACATGGAACACTTAAGAAGTCACGGCTCGTGTTGCGTCCAAACTTGTGGATTTCTTTATAAATAATGTAAAGGTGTATCCGATACATACGGTAATAACGAACGAATCAAATCGCTCAATAACCGACTGTGTTTAAATATTAATAGTAAGCAAGATTATTCGTGGATCTTAGTGCTAGAACGAACAAGGGCTATATAAAAACTAATCTAAATCCGCATAATTAAAACAAACTAAACTTAGAGTGTTGACCAATGAAAACAATTATACACATTTTGTTAAAGCGCCAAAACATTAATTTCCTAAATTATCGTAGCATACATGAATTCATGATAATATAAATGTAATTGATAAATAATACTACAGTGGTCAAAGGTAATTCTCGATATATAAAAACAATGATAATAATAATAATTAAAATTTAATACAATTAACACAATTTAATCATTACTTCAAACGGCAAGAATATTTATTTAAAAAAATATATGTTATCAAATTTAAACAACGGTAACTAATGTTTGGAAGGTAACATTAAACAGAATTAAACTACAACCGTTTTTAATTAGATTTAGCAAACAGTTGTAAAGACTACAATACGCTGAAATTAAGAGAAACAAATAATATATTAATACAAATGTGTGTACATGAAAATGCAAAAATACTTGTTAAATGTGAATGAACAACAAAACGTATCGCCATAAATAAACGCACACGAACATAATGAGAACAAACATAAGCTTTACTGTAATCCAACAAAAAGTATAGAACAAAAACGCAACTATTCTAAAAATAATCCAGAGATGTTTGCTGATAATGAAAACTCTTCTTGACAGTATCTACATCTTTGTTCATAATCAAATTTAATAAAACTATCAGTAGTTAGTGAAGATAAGTAGTAAACCCGTGGGTAAGTTTGCTGTGTTCACCTAGTCGCGCTACTTCGATTTCAGACCTACCAGATAATCACTACCCTGATAATGTCAGAGTATAAAGCCCTGTAATTGGGTATAAATGCCACATACTCTAGCAAACGGTATAAAAATCAAATGAAAGTCAATTTGAACAAATTAGAACGAACGTTCGGTGTACTGAAAGCAGGGATTTAGTGTCGCATCGAATCAAGGCAAATACATGCACTGAACAATTTGCAAACGTATCTCTTATTTTCATCGGCTCGCGTTTTACATGTTATGGTTATTAAATATGAGTTGTTGGGTTCTGGAGTTCTGCAAACGGAGTATCTGTGAGTGAGACTGGCATTCAGAACTCCGTACTTAGTTCTACACTAATGTCATATCAGGGATATATAAACATCTAACAACAAACACGATTCCTTATGTTATTCGACTAGTATTTCTTATAATAGAGCATCCTATTTTTATAAACCTGTTTAACTTTTTTATAACAAAAAACAAAACCGAGAAATAAACGCGTTGCTTGGTCGTATGCGATTTGTTTGCGCGTGTTTACCTTTATTTTCGGTTGTCTGTAAGTCTGTGTGTCTATGTTTTCTCGTACATATTGTTTAAAAAAATAAAACCATTTTGGAGAACCACACAAAAATGCGCATTTCAGTCCATGCATTTGGTACATTTATTTAGAAATAATAATCAATATAAACTGCCTTAAATGTTTCATATCGAACACTATTTGGAAACGATTTTTAAAAAAACAAATGGTATCGTTATTTTATAATTAAACTAATATTTATGGTGTCACTATTAGTATTGTTATCATTACGTCTATTGTAACACAAGGAACATTCCTTTTTAATTTAGTGATAATATTTCTCAAAAATAAATTGGCAAGATAAACACAATTCATTAAATCAGATTTACCCTATAATCTAAAAAGAATTTTGGGAAAAAAACAGCATATCATTTATTATGCATTTAAATAAATCCGATACAAATATATTTAATCTAGGTATTTACATGTTGTTACATTCTTCAAAACATCATTAGAAATAGCAGGGAATTGGGTCAGTTATAACTGGTTATATTTGTTGCGGTATATATGAAATCGTGTGTGATTATCTAGCATCATTAGCTGGTTTAAGTTTATTAAAGCGCTTTCCTAATCATACAAAACTAGCGGTGTGTGTATTATAGCGCTCACACACAGAGGGCCTATGTACAGACGTCCTGCTATCTGCCTAACTGTGGATAGAGAGTTTGCCCGCCGGTTGTTCACCATCGATCACTGTTTCGTAGCCTGTGTGCGTACACTCACTCTCGTTTCACTGGGGTTCAGCCAATAAATTTCATCCCCTTTCCCTGCGTCCCGACCCCCTACAGCCCCTCACCCCCTCCCCACACCCTCCTGGGAAATCCATTTACACTGGAGCGCTACACGAGAGAAAGGTTTCCAGCGTGGATAATGTCTATTTGTGGAAGAAATACCCGGTATCGCATTTTTACTTCAAACAACAACTAAAACTATCATGATTAAAACTTTTTGTGCGGCCACTCACGTCGCTTTTATCTTTAACGCGTCGAAGCTCAATATTAAAAACTGTGTTACATTTAGAAACACAAACTATTTTTTTTACAAATAAAAACACATCGCATGAGAAGTATTTAAATACAATGTGGCAACAACACAATACATATAATTTGCCAGGTTTGAACATGTAATGGGGATGTTCCAGAGGTTAAAACAATTCAAATATTTATAATAGAAAAGCCAAATTTGTTGAAAAAAGAGAATTTGAAATTTTATTTGTTAACATCAGTCGAACGCTTTTCAATATAATATTATACATGTCACCATAGACTTGCATTATTCACTAAATGCAAGCAGAAACAGACTACTGATTTGAGAAATAAAAACATGCTATCTAGAAATATAGTAGTGTTTTTTGGTGTTTTTCTGTTAATATTTTTTCTAACAAAAACAAACCTCACTCAACTCGTAGTTAAATTTCATTCACCAAAATCCTCGATTAGTTTAAAAAAATGTGTAAGCCAATCCGTGTTTACGGAGATATTCACAAATCCATTTATAGGCACTTTGTCTGTATTATAATTAAAACAATTATGCCCACATTAACCCTGCACTCAGTTGACATTAAAGGATCAAAGATATGGGTAGATCAGATTTCAAAACACACACGCTATTGATCTGCAAGCTAAGGTTCGTTCTCTTTTTTCTGTTTTAGTTGATTTTCATGCTAGACATTTTTTTGTTTTCTTTTTTCCCTATTTTCTGTGAGTTTTACTGTTTTATTTTTGTCCTCGTTTAGTTTTTTTACTACGCTGTTTTGTTTCATACGATGATTTTCAAGTTATTTCAATGTTTGTGTTTTCCCTTTTTTCGTTAGTTTTTTTTCTTGAAGTTAATAAACTTAAATAAGTGTGCTTAATTTAACCTATTTCTCCGGGCGAGTATTTTTTTTATCTAAATGTTGTATTTATTACATCCTATTTTGTTAGTTTTCAGAAACTAAAGTAGTAAAGTCTAAACATGAATAATTCAAGTTAAAATACAAGTTCGATATTCAAATATAAGTTTCTATTTCAGCTATTTTCGTCGCTGGTTAAGTCGGGTTCGTGTATTTTTTAAATTCTGTTTTTCTTTTAATTTATGAATACAACACCACGCACTTTTCTATCAAATTATTAGAAAACATATCACAAATTAACGATAAAATATATGGATTTAAAAGAAAAGAAATATAATAGGTTGGACTTGATATGTATAGCCGTAAATATGCTGAGCTGTCGTTAAATTCACAATACGCGTAAAATGTAGGAAACAGTGGTAGGTAATAGCTGGGTAGAAAATCAATAAAACTGATATAGAAAGAAACTGGCTAAGTGTGTTCTCACGTGTTCTCATGTAGACGTGTTTATAACGATTTTGTTTGTAAGATGAACACTATTGATAACTTTTATTGCTAAAATTTATTTTATTATCCGTTTCGCTTCAGGTATTATCTGTAAGGTCGAAGAGTGTACACAACACCAGACTAAAACTAACAATCCATTTCGTTTGGTATAATAAACTTTACTATCATGATCTCAAAAACCATGCCGTGTAGAAATCAAATTAATTCACAGATTTTCGAGTAGGGACTCTGCGGTACGCTCAGATGTTAAAGTTCCTATAGGTTTCCCTACTGATTAAGTACACTTTACAGATGCTTGGAAACATTATAACCCCGTCACCATGGCAACCGTGCGACATTTGTTTTCTTTTTTTTCTCTTTCTCTCCATGTTTTCCCTCTCGAATTCACAAAATGGAGGCTGGTAATAAAAACTTACAAAACCAGCTTTTCAAACTCTAGTATACATATTTCCGTTAATTTCTATCGTGTATCACCACCCCTTCCTCTTTATCCACCCCCTTTCTACAACCCCCACCCCACATGCTTTGCAAGCCCTCTAAACAAATTCAAGATACAGATTTTTGGGACCATGAAATCCGCAGCGTGTTGGTCGTAAATGCCAATCTTAGGAGTCTTAAAACGCGGATCCCGTCTAGGTTGTAGTGAGGAGAATGCAGGCAGACTTCTTTTCCCTCGCTGCAAGAGGCCCTACATATGTCAAACAACGACAAGATGGGGGTATAACTAATGCCTATCTCTCCCGCAGCTTTAATTCTATTTGAAACTTTTACGACTCTACGCATATTGGCTTCAATGGAAAAGATAAGTATTGAGAAAATTAGAAACTTCACAAAGTCTTCCTCCTGCCAGAATACGCGCTTTTATTTTAGTGTTTTTGTTCGAGTCATATATCATAAGATTTGTAGAGATTTTCCCGGTCTTCAATCCATTCAAGTTTTCCCTGAATCTGTGAAAATGGAAAACAGAAAAAAGACATATATTACTTAAGAACGTGTATATAAAGCGACAATAAATAATATTACATTTAACAAGGCATCAAGTTTTCTCGTAGAGTTTTATTAACACATTTCCTACGTTATCATAAGCGAGAGTTAAAACTTTTGAAATTAGATATGGCTTTAGATAGTGACATGTTGTAAACGCTGGAAGGTTTCCCTATTGATGAGCTTCTGAGATTGTAAACAAAACCAGTAGAATAGCGTATTGTCCCTGTACAGTTGGTTGTATCTCCTGTTCACAGATATGGATTATAACTAGAAAGCTTGTGTTAGAAAACCATGTTAGATACTGTTTTTTTTTATATATATTATGATTTTAACGTACACAGACACGAACAAATCAATCGTTGTCATTGTCATCGTCAACATCAGCATCAGCATCAGCATCAGTGTCATCATCAGCATCAGTATCAACATCATCAGCAGTGGAAACACCACCAACATCGACATCATCACCACCAACATCACCATCACCTTTACCAACACCACCATCACCGTCATCATCATCAGTAGCAGCAGCTTTTGCAACGCTACCACCAACATCATTATCATCATCATCAAACTTTTCTTTTTCCCTTTATGCATTCATTCACACAATTTGAGCTCTTTTAAATATTTTGTCAGTTTCCCATGTTGTTGTTTTTTAAAATGACAATTATCCTCGTTTATTCTTCGACATGTAATTCGCTGAATCTCTCTCCAAACGTGCCAATTTCCTGCAAAAACATCTCAATTAGTGTTTATTTGAGGCCCATTACGCCTGAGAATCATAAACTATAAGTATAGACATCAAATACCCAGTAAATAAAACAGAAACTATCTTAACCATCGTAAAAATAAGGTAAAAATAAAATAAAACTCACATTTCATTTGGTTTTCTACGCTCACGAACGGACTGACCTCAGTTAAGTTACATTTCTTCAACCTCCAATAAACCACGATATTCAATCCCCGTATTATGAGCAATTATACAAATGTAAAACTCGGCAATAAAGGTCGATTTTATCCCCGGATAGTGCGTATTGCTAATAATTTTATTTGGTGTAAAGTTACATTGCTACTGTCATAAATGTAGCTGAGGTTTTGAGAATACCAGCACATAAACATCTGCAAAACAGTCGTTGAGATTTAAGTTCTAATAAAATTATATGGGGTTGCTCGGTGGTGTTTTTGGCTCTCTCACGTTCATCTGGTATTGAGGGAAATAATTTTGGGGGATAGAGACTCCTGACACCTGGATTTGAGTGAAGTAAAAATTTCCCCGCGCTTGATTCCAGGGCCAGATTTTGAAAGACACAAACATAAAAAAACGTCAAGATTATGCATGTTTATTTTAAATGTGTATATGCAGATGGTTACAGCATTCTCATTACAATCTCTTTCATCTCAATTTTTCGCTGAAGTTTTAATTTGAAAGCAGTATTTATACATTTAAAATATTTGCGGCATTTTGTTTGTGTGTTTGTATATTTGTTTATTCCAACACGTTCTTATTC
>ENA-OREC01000251-OREC01000251.1-marine-metagenome-genome-assembly--contig:-NODE-251-length-18233-cov-14.428894_pt1 | contig 18233 bp, 11 predicted proteins | sample MGYA00248626_ERZ508543 | MGnify/ENA primary metagenome ERZ508543 (study PRJEB26211, sample SAMN05518279) | marine metagenome | isolation source: Puget Sound, Washington, USA | host: Bankia setacea...
CCCCCTGCTATTTATAATCTACAGTAAACTTAGAAATATGAGTAAGCAGTGAATCTTAGGGTTATCAGATTTGAGCTGAACCGTTTCAAAGGTTACTACATTTACATATTGAATCATACTCTCATACAATGATGCTGGACACAAGACTTTGTTCAATGAACTTGTTCGTCAGATGACCTTGACCTTATGTAAACAAAAATAAACATTTGTAATCTGTACATTCCCATACATATACAGTCACAGACAGACAATTGGAGAGTTAAAGGACCTTGATTAATTCACGTTTTTTCCTGCACAGCTTATTTCTTACTGCAATTCATCCTTCACCCACCGCCTCCTCGAAAGCCTAGTGGTGTAGTGCTGGAGTGCGGGAGGTCCCGGGTTCAATCCCCAGTCAAGGACCGCGTCGTACCAAAGATGTTATAAAAATGGTACCAGTAGTGCCTTTGTTTAGCACTGAACATTCAAAAGGGAAAATCTGGCTGTTTCTCAAGAATTAAGATAGGAAAATAATAAGATAGGAAAATAAATGTAGTGGATAAAATCTGGGATAGAAAATCCTTCGAAGTCGGGGGTCATTGGCCGTTGTGGCGGGGATGAAAAACCCAAATGACCATGCAGAACCGACAAAAGTCGAACGCTAAAAGCTAAAAAAGATAAAACATCCTCCACCTGTCCTGTATTTTTATGTTCATGAAGTGGTTTAAATGCATGTTAGGATTAGGCTTTTTAAGTTCAGGTTCAAATTATATGTGTACATTCTTCTCTGAACCCATTTCTTCTTTGATCTTACGTATGAGAGCAAGAAACTTTTGGTTATTATGTTGTAATGTTTACATATGAAATACTTTCTGCTATATTCATGCTCATGTTACCTGGATACATTGGGGCCTAAGTTGGCTATAACTCTTCTGTAGAGTTTCTTTGACACCAACTTCCCAGACAAGCAGGGGCATTGTACTTATAACATGTGTTCCCAGACTGTTTCGTTGGATGAATCAGTTCACATATTTGTTTGTTATAACTTAATCCTCAGTAAGTTGCTAAATGTTATGCATACAAATTAAAACATGTTTTGCTGTACATGTTCATGATTAAGAAATGCTCATGTGTTTATGCAGGGAGTTTGTTGAAGGGTATCAAAAAGTATTGAATACATTTAACATGTGCATCAATTATGTTAAACCTTATTACTCCCTATGTTTTACAGGCCGCTGTCTCAGGAAGGGCTAACTCTGAACACAAGGACTTGTCTCCCACACAGCAACAGAAACTAGATGACTTATGGAGCAGCAGTTCCACCACTTCCACTGTTGAGTCTGCTGCAAACAAGCGTCTAAAGATGGGCTTTAAATCTGTATCATCCAGAAGTATGGATGAAGAGTACAATGAGAATAACTATACCAAAGGTAGGCAACTCCTTGCTTTCTACTTTCATTGTCGCGACAGAGTTGTCTTTTTGAAATATTCATGCATAATTTGAGCCTTATGACTGTGTACGTATAGATCTGTGTGGATTCCATATTTTATTAGGAAGAATTTTAGATATTATTTCAAAGATATCCATAATTGGGGATGATAATAAAAGGTACTATATTCACACATATCTTGAAAATGCCTAGAGCTATACCGTCTTTAACCATGAGATTAGTGTTGCATCCAGGCTGTTGGATTGCATTATTTTCCACAAAAACACTGACTGTTGTATTAGTTGTCAGCCTTATATAGTTGTTCATCCCTAACAGCACAGTTAAGAAAAAAATCAACTATTCAACAGGTGTATACAAATATTTTACTTCTACACTTTTAGAAACAAAGTCAGCAGCTGTTAAGCGTAGAAGTAAGCCATCAGCAAGTCAGTCCAAGTCAAACTCTGTGATACGAGCACGTAAGGCCATTAGTCAAGAAATCCTTCCATCCTCTACGCAGCAAAACACCACTCATTCTAACTACCTAATAGACAAAATGTTCCAAAACTCCAGTGCTAGTGTTGATAACCTTAAAACCCGTGATATAAACAGTTCCATGACTGAGTATGAAATGTACCACGAAGCTGTAAAGTATGACACAGACAAAGCTGAGTTGTCACAGTCAATGGATATAAAGGCAATGGTGAGTGGGAAAGGTGATAAACTCAATAAAGATAACAAACATGATAAGAAAATTCGATCTAAGGAAGTTCCCACATCAGTTCTTAGAAAATCCAGTGAGAGTGTTGAAAAGGAAGAAGATAAAGTAAGTGAAGTGGGTACTTATACTATAGAGGAAGAGAAAGACTCAAAGGAAGAGGATGAGGCACGACAGAATATTGATAAAGTATTTGGGGTGGACCAGGTGTATTTTCTGGACTCATCTGGTGACAATCTATCAGACGATCTCAAACAACAGTTAAAGCAGCCAGGAGACAAACAAGGGGAGCTCGCTCTTAACTTACAGAACTTGAATCTGGAGCTAGAGGAGATAGACAGGTTGGAGAAGCTTCGTAGGAGAGAACCAATGGCAGATAGTCTAGAGGCAGAACTAGGCAGTGCTGCTACATTGGAGGATGAGGACGATCAAGTAAGTACAAGCTTCGGCTATTGTTGCAGTATATCAAATGTCTTATGTCGTTTTTAGGAGGGTTCTGGTCATGTTTTATATAAATATTTTGTATGGCAATAAAATTCCATATGCACAGTTTGAGGGTTAATGAGTTTCTTTGTGCAGCTATGAGTTTTCCATTTATGATTTATGATATTTATAAATATTCTGTGCACATCTCAAAAGTTGCTGCTATAAAATAGAATGATTAGTTTTTTTTCTATGAATACAATATTGGGCAAAGAAGTCCTTACTCAGATTTGGATACGTTATATATTGATGGATTGCCTGTGAACACAACCATTTTGTTTCCTGTATTTTATCCATTTAATTATTGCCAAATTATCCCAATTTGGTCATGTAATAGATGGAATAATTGTAATTGTCTGCGTGCGTCAAAAGTATGGCAGGAAGGAAAAATATGTTAAGTTATAGATGATGCAGAGTGGAATGGAGTGTTTTTGCTTCGACATAGTGAAATGTTTGTTTGATAGTGACAAGTAAAGAGTGAGTGGTGAGTGAATATCTAGGTTAAACAAGTGATTCTTCATAAATACCCTCAGGCTAGTGGAAAATAATTATAATGATCAGAGGATATGTACTATTATCTAATGGTTGATGACTCGGCAAACTATACGTTACTAGTCTGGTGCATTAACGTACTGATTACATGACTAAAGTGTCTCGTGTCACTACTAACTTACATATACTTATAGCTTTTGTATTTTGGTTGGTTGCTTGCTTACGTGTTTTAAAGTAATTACATTATATAAATAAGCAGAGTGTCTGCCATAGCTTACAAGTACAGGGTGTTGTGAAATAATTATAAATGCTCTCTACTTTAAAACATATAAAAGTATGCTAATGATTTACAGTGGTAAGTTCTCTCTCATTATAAAGCCTTTGCTGACTGATAATGATTTGATTCAACAAATTCCAACAGTAATGTATTGTTGCTAACAGTTCAGTTAGGATATGGAAAAGGTTATATAAATGAATTTATTGAAAATAAAAAAGACATCAAAAATTTATGTATTTTCAACATTAGACTTTCTAGAGAGTGAATCAAAAATGATCTTGAGAACTTGTTTCTCTCAGTTTAATTATGTAAACTTTACATGTATATATGTTTATACAGGCCTCAGTACATGTTGTTTACCAATTCATATTTACTAGACAGCTTTATGGTGCTTTTATGTTGTTTATTGAATTTTCCTGCCCATATATATATATAGATCTAACTTTATATACTGTGATTGCATGATAAAAGTTATAATGGGTTCATGATTAGCCAAAAACCGCATGTAGACTGTATATTGTCAGGTGACATAACAAGAGGGAGACGTACAACACTCTCCTTACTTTGTATGGTATATAAACTCGTTACTTGTATTTTTGCATTTTATCATCAGAAAATCATCAGCCCAGCACAAAAACGCCTTGACAGTAGAGATAACAAAACACAAATGGTCTCTTGTATTATTCTGTTGTACATGTTGTCAGTAGATGAGTTCACAAAGGTCAACTGTGATATAACCTGTGAAGGCATAACAGTGTACTCCAACAGTTAAACATATGATCCTACAGAGTTAGAAGTTCATAAAGCAATTGTAAGGTGCATGTCTTAAGAAGTTCATAAAGCAATTGTAAGGTGCATGTCTTAAGAAGTTCATAAAGCAATTGTAAGGTGCATGTCTTAAGATAGTAAAAGGAGAGAAAAAGTGTGACTTAACCGTTTGTGAATTGTTTGTTTCATTCACATGTAGAATATTTGGAAAAAAGTAAGTGTACAAAGGTTTGGTTTTCACAGAACACGATTAAATGATCATTGTTTTCTATCCTCGTTGTCTTCACTGCTAAATGACCTATGTTGAAAGAGTCTATTTTTTGTTACACTCCTGCTGTTGTTTGTTTCTTGAAGCATTTAGTACTGATGTAGAAAGGTAAATGGATCAGAAGAGATAGGTCAGAACTCTTTGACAAGCAGCCAAGTATGTGTAACGCTTGCAGTTCTCGAGGTCTATTCTCAAATTTAGCCTTGTTATAGTCACCAAATATGTGTAAGGGAAATGAGTTTATTTGTGTCCCTGACTTGAAAAATGTACTCCATTAAACACCAGTGACTGTTCCATACAGATAATGGTGACATTGAAATACTGGAGTTTGAACAATGAGACAGTTTTGACAAATGGGTATATATGATCTAGTGTATAACTGTATAGGTACACTTTCATTGTGAACACTCAACAAGTGCTACTGGTAGTAAGACTTTTGAACAAAACTAATCAGCTCCAGGTTTCAACATCCCGATAACGAAAGGTCGTCCCGGTAACGAAAGGTCGTAAGTGGTATAGTTTATAGAAGTGCTTACGACTTTGCATTACAGAGACGTTGATTTATGCCATTGTATATTGTCTGAATAAGATTTTTTTTTAAAAAGTAACATCTTAGTTTCACATTGTTAAGTTTTAAGAGCTGTTATAAAGCAGATGTAACTAATTCATAAGATTGAAAGATCGTTTGTATACTTATAGGCATTGTATATTTGTTTCGCTTCTGCATTCATAAAGGCCACGTGCGTCTTTTCATTCCTGCATATTTTGTAACATTTAGAAAAGAAATTAAGTACCACCCCTGACAACAATGCAGAACTGATTGTGTATTACTGTACCACTGCACATCATGTCATGCATTGTAGAAATTGTACACAAATATTTCAAATATCCAAAGTTGTAACAGTGAATACAATAACATTCTGTGTGTATTCACCTGCTCATGCATATTTTATAACTAAATACACAATGTAGTGATAAAAGTTTGAGGTTGTATTTAGATGGTGGCACGGGAGTTAGATTTAACGACTCAAAACTATGTGAGTTCTGGCCTGGCAGTAAAGCTTATGAATATATGACTGGTCTACATGCATTATAGATTGGATTGGTAGTTCTGGGAAAGTAAAACACCAGTGTTAACGTGGCTAATTAAGTACCGTTACAACTACTGGTAATCAAAGGTGGTAATCAGGGGATAGTGTTAGCTGGCTGAAACTCCATTAAGCATCGCAGTACTATCGACCAGAGCTACACAAATATTGAACAAGCATGGCCATAAAAGGGAGACCTGACAAACAAGGCAATGTTTTAGCACACTCAGCAGCTCAGAAAATACGTGTTACACATGAAGAGCTCTATCTGCTTTCTTATTCAATAGCACTTTGAACTCATGAAATGTACATACTTTTCAGTTCAGTTTTGGACAAGTTTCAATGAACCTTCTATTTACTGTCTCAGAAAAAGTTGTGTATTCTTTCTTTTAACTTAAACAACCATATATTCCTGTCGGATGTTTGTCGAAGTTTATACAAAAAAACATGGCAATTTAGGTCCATTTGTAATTCATGATATTTGAACAATTTTCTCATTTTTCTCTATATTTAGCCATCCTGTACTTTATCACCTGCCGGGTTGTAGTTTGTGAAAGGGGCTTAACGACGATTATAAGTGGGTTCCTTTGAAGTGTTGTTGGATGACTAAGCAGATCATCATCTTTAATTTATCACAATTTTCTCTCACATATTGGACAATCAAAGGATTCACCAGTCGAGTTTTAATATGATCATTCAATGGGGCTTATTGAATTCTTTTAATCACTTGTATATCTGTACCCCTGTTGTTGGGAGGCAAACTTATGTGATCTTCAATGTTTAGGTTCATTCAAAAACATCACATACCCATAATCATCATGCTACACCAAGAAGAAGAAAAAAAGATATTTAGAAAATGCTGAATTATTATTTTGGGGATTTATATTAATGAACACCAGTAGAGGTGAAAGTGTTTCTTTGGTGATTCAGTGTCAGTTTTCTGTCATTTATTTTCTTATTAACAGACTATGTTTGTAATGCATGCTTCTGTGAATGATACAATATTAATAAGTTCTAAGTGAACCTACTGAATCAAATGTAAGAAAAATTCAACTTAAAGCAACTTACACGACTTGATAGTCAATGTTGCAGTACTATGCTTGTGGCATTAATACCATGGTCTAGTTATGTATACAGCTTGGTGCACTAGTTTTATCCATTGATCCAACTTGATGTTTCTGCCCAAATATATAGTTATTTCCTCGTTAAAGCGCAATTAACTACTGGCCCAGTCTCAAGTGAATGGGGGCACCAACAGTGGATTAGACGTTTTGAATGATACAGAGGGAGAGATCTCGGTATCAATTTCAATACTTTGTGTAGTTTTAAAAATTAAATGAGAAAATTATAAATGAGTTTGTACTTAGGGTGAATCAAGAAATAGGTGATCCTTTTAAGCGTTTCAAATGTCTGGACTTGGTATTTGATATAAGATAACAATCTTTTGTCCCATTTTGGTGAAATTGGTCTCATTTTTCAAAACTTTGGGTGTATTTTACATAATAGTACATAGAATGGATGTCATAAAGCAGGACAATCGAAACTATGGCAACCTAAATAGTATTTCATCTCTTGATAGTTTTTAATCCTAAAGCTCCAAATACCATACTGTATAATTTTCACCAGCTCAGATTCTTTAATGAATGTAAGACGAAAAACTGTACATTTTTGACATTCTTCAGTGTTATGGCAAGTTGACAATCTGGCAAGTGAACACATTTTAGAATCGAGGGGATAACCGGAGGGTTTAAATACTCTTTGCTTGTTTTTGCTAAAGTTAGAGGAATGACAAAAATGGTTGTGTAATTAGTTGTGTGATTATATTTAGACTAAAACCTGAACCAGGACCATTTGTGCAACACAGCTAGCTGAAGTCTGTCAAGTCGATATCAACTATTGACATAACAATGACGCACAGATTCTGCTTCTTTCACCAACTAAGGATTTGAATTTAGAGCAGTACTTTTAATGAACCTTAATCCCTTCTTTTTACTCTAAGTGATACTTTTACAATAAAATCTCAAACTAAATTGTATTGCCAGTGTTTCTTATTTTGGTGTGTTTACAATTTTAATGAGGAAGATACAAAAAATAGTAATCCAATTGGTATACAGTACCTCCATTCAGACAAATATGTTTGGTTTGTGTTAATTATTCATAACGTGCATAGGTAATTAGCAGGGTCTATTAGTGTGTTTACACATTATGCATGATTACAGGTGGTATATGTAGCTTTGGTGGTCAATTATCCCTAGTCTTCATGGACCCTTCATTAATTCTCTCTTCTCTGTGTGACTGCGTTCAAGCCTTACATCTAGCTCAACATTTATTGTCAGCAAAAACTTGTCTTTGTACACTTACTTTCAATTATACAAATTGATTGGCGAGTGTTCAATGTCGAGTGTTCAATGTCGTACAACCCCCCCTCCCCCCGTATGATGTCCAATGTTGGAGGCATGCTTGTGGAGAATACTGAGTGACTTTCTGTGTAAATATTGGAGGACAACATCGGAGGCTGGTTAACGTCAGGATGTGCTCATTGTGATAGGAGATGACTTTTCTGTTTCATTTCGGAGAATCTGATACGTGTTCGCTGACTTGTGTGGCTTATAAGTTTGTGAACCATCAGGGACTCTGCTTTGTTATTTTGGAGAAACTTGATAAGTTTGGTTGATCCATTTGGCCAGGGGATGGATAGTTAATTGAATGTTGGATGTGAGAAAGGAGTGTATCAGTCACTGGGTGATGTACTGTATCTTAAATATCTCACACTGTACAGACCAACCACTGTTTACTACAGAAATATACCCAGAGGCTTAATTGTGTACATGTACAACGAGATAGAGAAGATTTCAGCATTTATTTGCCACTTTCGTTAGTTAGTGACGAGTGGTTTCTACAGTTTGATGTGTAATTTTTATGGAGGATTACCTGGTGTGTTTTTTAGAATCACCCAACATGTATAAACTGTATGGGTTACAAATTTTGCTGTTTTCAAAAAGTGTTACAATTTTAGTGACTACATTGTGAACGGGGATATCCTGTTCTACAATGACATACTTTGCGAAATGTTACAATTTTAAACCTACAATATGAAATTTCAAATTTTGACAAAACGTGGCTACTCTGTTTTAGATTCCGTATAAGATGGTACACTTTACCTGAGTACTGTGCTTTTATTAAGATAACAGAAATAACCTTCACAGTTATTCTGTACAATGACTATTGATGTGGCTATAAAGAAATTGTTATTGAACTTGTTTTATTCTTATCCTAAGCCATAATAGAAGCAGGCTTTCATATCCCCACTTTATTGAAACATGAGCCTTGCTATTGAAATTGCAGTTACTCCACATATTGACAGTTTACGCATATTGTTGAGATGAATTGATTTTGGTTACATAGGTAAATATTTGTCTAAATTAAAAGGTTCTCCATTATAGACTAGATTGGCAGTGTGAAGGCGTTTATTCAAGGTTTGGAATACAAGGTTGTTGAATGAATGTAGAATTCATGTGTATTATGTAAATGTTTGTGGTGTATAATTGATGTGAAGAGAGGAATATGTTAACCAATTCCACCTGTAACTGTGCTTGGTGGATTTAATATAACCTTAGAGCTTAGACAAGTATGCCATATTGTAGAAATAGGTTGCATGGACTTTTAGCATTCCTCAATGTGGGACGTTACAGCTTATTAGTGGATGTATCGGAAGTTACAGTTTATTAGTGGATGTATCGGAAGTTACAGTTTATTAGTGGATGTATCGGAAATGCAAGAAAAAACGACTTAGGTTTGGTTTTAAAAATGGATTGGTTTTGAAAATGGAGTATTCTTTAACTGTTGCAGACTTTTCTTCAATGGGCATTAAAAGGTTTTAAGGAGAATCAACGTACAACAATTTCAATCTAACGTTTAGTCTTATTTGAAGAATACATGTATTGTGTACAAGAGGAATAATTCAAGCAAGAGGTGACTGTGAAAGGCTTCTATCTGATTCTTTATTCAATAGCACTTAGAACCATCTCGCTTTCACCCTCTGAAATTCACTGTTTGTGTTTGATTCTTTATGCGCCTATTTTGTTGATCTTCCCCCACGAAACTAAAACTATGTGAAACTAAGACTATGTGTACACTTTATGAGTGCGGTTACTGAGGTACTCTACAGTGTTCATAAGTGTTTTACATCCTGCAAAGTTAACAGTGACCTGAATACTCTGAGGAAGTTATAGAAGTAGTGACTTGTGTCATGTGCTTTTAAGGGAACTTCATGAAAACTAACTAACGCAGCTTTTATATGCATGTTTTTATACTGGTACTGTTTGAATTTGTTAATGGTTGTTAAATTCTTAAAGGGCTCTAAAGGCAAAAGATTGGAGTAATATGTCATGCTTGTAAGGTAAGGTTTTGGTACAGTTAAATGTTGGTTAGTAGTAAAGTGTACCTGGTAGAAGTAGGTATAACTGAAACTCACAAGTTATTCTGGTGGGTATTCCAGAGTAAGTACTGTTTAAATACCAATAAATGTAGCTTTTTGAAACTCAATTATTTGGCTTCAAGTAATGCTCATAGGTCACTGTAAGATAGTAAAGGTACGCACCATTTTAACAGACTATTAGTAGAGCAAGTAAACTTAGATGTCACATACTTCAGCAACTTAATCCACAAACATACCATTCTTGTATTAGGATAACAGTCATGTAGAAATTGAATGTATCACAAGTGTCAAAACAAAATCTATCATACATCAGGTGCATTTGGATGTAATATAATACTCTACTGGGATCGATGTAGGATAAGTTGTGAGTATAGGGGAGTGGATTCTATTTGAAAATAATGGAAATAACATATGCACACAACAAAGTACAGGCTTATCTGATGACCAGAGCAAAAATCTATGTTTTATATACACAGGAAGGTAGAATAATGAGAATAGTTACAGATAAACAAAGATTAAAAACATGTAAATGGCAGTAAGTTGTTAGGTCTAAGAAATGAAAGAATCATAAACTACAAACTGGTATACTACTAAAGTGTGCTGAACTTAAACAACAAACATATAGAACAAAAATTGTAAGGAAGTACTTGAGGATGCAGTTAGTAAATATCTGAATGCTCTACTGGTTGTCTAATGTACATGATAGCGAGATTATTACAGTACTGTTTGGGTGCATCGATATGAAGGCTCCACCTGCCTACATACTCAACACAGCAATGTTACGCTAGACTTGAGATATATTCGTTACGTAGAGACATTTAGATGTAGCCAGCTATAGTTGTGGGTAATGCATGACACGATGGATTGTCACAACATTCTCACAAACAGTTTTACTTTACTGACTCACAAGGGTTGGTTTAACTTTTCCACTTATTTGAAATAGTTGACTTTACCTGTGAAATAGTTGAAAACACAGTAGATATTCAGTGAATGACAAGAACACAGTTGATACACAGTGAAAATATAGTTGGTGATTAGTTTTAAGTGATTCTGGATTATTTTGACAGAAAGGATTTACTTCATCATTAAGTATTAACAAGTATTCTGAATTGTTCCGTATGTGAATAGAGAACAGTAAGTGATTAGGTTTGTCATGTGATTTCCTTTTGACTCATTAAAGAAACAGTAATTAGTCTTCGTTATGACCAATTTAATACAAGGTTTACTAAATCTGAAATGGTAATTCAACACGTCTGTAAATACATTTCTATTTCATTTGGTTTGGATTATCCATACATATAGCATTATCATTTACCAGATTCTCACTGTTGTCTGTTTCTACGGTGATAAAAGTAATTGTTAACAAAATCTCTGACATTATAACACATTTTTGTCATGATATAGTATGCCCCTACAAAGTGGGCTTCGAAGTATTTCCAGGATAGATGAAAGTTTTGAAGAATTAATTAAGTGTCATAGATGGAATGTATTTGGATAGCTCAAAGCTTTGTGTATTGTTAGCTATTCAGTTGTTAAACCGTAGTTGCTTGTGTTGGCATTATCTGTACAGTTAAGGGGATTTAGTGAAATGATATGTTAAACAAGTTAATGGATATTTTTGTAGTTTGTTTCCTTGTCATTGAAGATAGTAACGTAACCAAGCTAACGTGATTATCTTACAAATCTCCTGGCTATTGTGTTGTGTTCGTTGACTTTTGTTGTATTGTTTAACAGGATTTGGAAATTGTTTGAAATTGTTTGCATTCCGACTTTATTCCACTATCAACAAGTGTTTGGAATTGTACGGCCTGAGTTGGGAGTTTTGGGAGGAGGTTGAAGGCTACAATGTAAATTTTGGACATAATATTTGCACACAGGGTGCTTTGGTCCTAATGTGGTTGTAATTGAATTTTGATTAAACTAGATAACTGCTATCGTGAACCACTATCTGGGACCACATGTAGCCCCAGATCTCAAAGTAAATTACAGCTAATCAGTCAATTATAGGGAAAAATAGATTGTATAAGGTCACTACAGGTTAATTTTACAAAGGATAACAATTGAAAAAAAACCATCAAATATTTGTTTTGAATGTTTACAGATTACAAATGGTGATAAATTAATATCTCTAAACAAAAAAACGTTTGACTTCTTGTTACTAAAAATAGAAGGAGTGTTACTAATTTTGGAAGACTGCAGTGGTATGAAAAAAGAAAAAATTCTTGGAACTAAGTGTGATAAAAGTGTGACAAGTGACAATGTCTTTAGTGAAAGGAAGTTGGGAGATCAACAACAACATAGAGAAGGTGGAGAACATATTCCTGAAGGTGAGTTGTTGTCTTGACGTACAAGACAGAGAGTTTGTTCTGGTCATTAACTCTCCGTGTCAAAAAGTTGGAACACAATCATTGTTTGTATTCGTCATATGATTTGTGGAAGTCTGTATTGCCTTTTATGTTTTAATGCATTAACGCTTGTAGATATTTTGTGATTATAAATATATAAACAGTGCAACTACTCTCAACCCGATCCCCTGTCGGAACCAGATACAATGTCCAGTTCAGAGGGGTTTCCTGGTTAAAGGGTTTTTCATATATGAATTAGTAGAATTGGGTCCACAGGCGATGTTCTGTATGGAGGGGATTCTTGTTCAGAGGGGGTTAGTTTAGAGGGGTTTTATTGTACATCTAAAGTAAAGTATGAGTAGAATAACAATGCATGCCTCATATCATAACATGTGCTAAAAGTATAAAACATTGAAATACATCCTGTTGTCCCCCCCCTCCCCCATGTAGAGACAAACTTACACCTGTCCTGTCATATAATCCCCCATGTAGAGACAAACTTTCACCTGTCCTATCATATAATCCCCCATGTAGAGACAAACATACACTTGTCCTGTCATATAATCCCCCATGTATAGACAAACTTAAACCTGTCCTGTCATATAATCCCCCATGTAGAGACAAACTTACACCTGTCATATAATCAAGCGGAAGTGTGCCTGATAATGTAACATCACAAGACAAACATGGCTTTATACAAGTGAGCATTCCACACAGGGATATGGTTGTATCCTGTATCAGACTATTGTTTCTATATACACTTCTCAACAGTAACACAGCATTGTCTAAATGCTACTCAAAGTAGGATTTCTGAATCGTTATTTATACCAGACTTACATGTACAGCAGTTTGCTCTTCATTCTGTTCTTACAAACACACATGATGATCTATCTATCTTCCAATAATGTCGAGCCCCTGCTTGGGACCTAGACATATGCGCGTCAAGCTGCACAAATATTAATAAAGTTAAAAACATGATATGCACATTAGGAAGTTATCAACTTCACCAGAATGCATAAAAGCAGGTTTGATTGCAGCTTCCATACCAGTAATGTGGTGTTTTTGTACATATTCATTTACAAGATTTTCTTTGTTTAATTTTTGGTTGACATAATCTTTATGACTGTTTGCAAGGCCATTGTTAACCATATGCTGTAATGGAGGAAATCCACTTCAAGGAAATGATAGAATCAGATTTGATAAAAGTCCAAAGATATATGTGACATGCAGTGAATATAATTATGACTCACTCCCACAGTTAACCACAGTTAAACAAGAAAATGGGGAACTCTCAAAATGGTTAAAAGGTCTTTAATTGCTAGCTGTGTGTTGCAAGAATGTTTACCATATACAAGCCACAACTGTGTTCATAAAAACAATGAAAACAACAAATATAAACATCTCAAAACAAAGCCAAAAATAAACATGTCTAGTTTGCGGCCAAAATCACTTAAGAAGAGTAAAAATGTCAGCAACAAAAATAAATGTAGTTTCTTTGTTTAAAAGTTTTGAAATTGTCAAAGCGCATTTCACTGTTAAATGTCACATAATCTACATACTTGCATGGTTTGTATAAATGTTTAAAGCATAATCAATTAGCCTAATGAACGTCCTGTTTTACCTCCGTTACCTTAAATGTCAATTTTCACTTAAGTTTTGACTATGATGAATAGTATGTGCCTAGAATATCCAATATTTACAACTTTGTTATCTTAAACGCCCAACTTATAGTTTACCATTAGTACCTGTAGCAATACGACACATGGTGTATATAAAACATAAACTTTTGTACTATCATTTATGATCAATTAAACACTATTAACGAGTGCATATTATACATTCATACTTAATAACTAAACATCAATCTGTTGTAACCTTGTACACTGTATGACGTTATATAGAATGATTTGCCTTTACCCTCAGTGCATGATTTATGTGGTTTATGAACAGTAAGCTTGTGTAATGTAGTTGTTTACAAGGACATGACAGAACACTGGTTCAACTATGAGTGTGATATGAACTGCACTTGTAACAGTATTGCATGGAGTCGGTAACATCAGTGTATAAATGTTTGGTGACATTATGCATCAGACGTGGTCATCTACTGGGCATTATAGGTATATCATTGCAACCTTGACAGCCACGACTTGACCACAGTCCAAGATTATACATGCGCCTGGCAAGCTGACAAATGCATGCATGCTTGTTTAATTAGTTACATGTTATTAATGGGCTATTCAAGTAACTGTCATATAACATTACTGTCAGTTTAGCTAGATGGGGGGATATACGCATTACCGTTATTATCTTTTTCTCTCTTTTTTTTGGCCACAAAACAATTGTTGTATATCAACGTAAATAATACAGAAGCAAAATAAACAACAAGGAAAGCATTGTTTCACTGTCGCCTTGATAAACCTGTAGATTGTTCATTGTAACATGTTACATATTTAAAGGTGCAGTATGGTCTCCTGGTTGATGTAGCTGGCTTGTTGTAGTTGTTAACATGCTGATCAACCACCAGACTTGGCACAGTGAAAACATTACAAATAATGAAGTCTATACACACATTACTTTTCCCTGCCATTAATTTATTCAGAGATCATTAATATAACAGTTAAGAGCAAGCTAACCTGATCATTCAATGTTGACCAATGTGTCACAAATACCATCCTTCATGAATGACCAGTGGTCAGTTAGAATTCTGGACATATTTATTTGACAACTATCACCTTGATGTACAGTTTGAAATGAAGATCACAGGTGCCTGCAGGGGTTTCAACCAGTACTAGTGTTAATAACTGTTCATAATCTCATTTAATCATCTCCTCTCCTATGTTGGTATTCACCCTTAGCTAGGCCAATGTCACTTGGTTTGCATATGAAACACAAATATAAACATGTATGCACATCTATTTCTCCAAAAACCAAACAACTATTATCTAAGGGGAGACATTATACATGAATTGTGTGGTCAGTCAGTCACTGTAATTGATCAACACATGATTAGATATATACTAATGAGATAAAAAAAAAAAGTCTAGATGTGCTAATGAAAGTACTTGTAAATGTACAATTAATGTATAATTTGGACGTACTGAAAAGACATGACGAATACATCAGTACAAAAAGTTGTTTGTACCGGTCTCAAATGTGAAATAAATGTTTTCAATGAAACAATCTACACATGTGGTGAATACAAAACTACTTGTACACATCTGAATGGGAAATTTATGGGTTTGTTAAAAATGTAAAAAACGAAGACACTTGACCTCAAGGAGAAATAAATTGCACAAATCTAACACAATCTTTGCAGACGTCATGTGTAGTACTGGCAGTTTACATTCACAGCTGAATACATGTACTTATGTCTGCCATATACATATATAGGACAACTCTTGAATAATTGCTTTTTGGTTTGTTGGACATTGTGTGTCTCACCTGTTTGTGTTTGATAAGATCAGTAGTATAGTTTGAAATAAGACAGGTATTGTGAAGGGTCCATTGTGAAGGCTGCAATGGCCATGTCGTTTGTCACACGCAAATACACAATATATAAACTCTAGATCAATACTGGTGTAAATATCTTATAATTTAAACTGTTTGATATTATAACTGAACCAGTATTGCATTAGGTAACAGAAATGCTTCAACTATAACAGCTAATAACAAAAATGATTTAAGTACCTATCTATTCAATTTATAGTTAAGTCAGTTTTGCTGTACAGCTTTCATGGGCATTAAAAAAAGTTTTACATACATGACTAAAATGAACCCTGTATTGAAAATAATATTTGAATGCAAAGTCAGCTTATAGAGATTGGATAAAGATTATATCGATATGATCATACAATGCTTGAAATATGAGCGTCAGAAGTTGAAGTGTGTGGTTTTATTGGACTAGTGTATAAGGTATAGCTTGATGAAGCACTGCCGCTGTAATAGAAGGAAAATTGAACTGAAATAGCGAGAGAGGAGCAGCCATAGAAGAGCGATAGTTCAGCGTGGTTGTTTAGAAAAATAGCGACAGTTGCCACAATAAGGAAGATACAGAGTGAGAGAGGATGCACTGACACAGATTTGGATTTAACCACGCTGTCGTTCTTACTGTGTGCTATCTCGATGTGATGTACTCGTGAAAAAACGATTTAAATAGTTATAAAAATGGTCACATGTTATAACACAATTTTAATTTTTTGAGTTTTAAAAGTTTTCTTGGCATAAGTTTAAAAGAATGGATGTAAAAGTGGCATGGCCGTACTCGACTGCTTTACGGGTAGGTTTTTTTCATATTTCTACAGTGGTTATTTGATTGTGAAATGAGATTAGGAAGAAAAGAATGAAAAATAAAATGGTTACATGTTTAGAATTTCATATCACTTAGCACTTTGTTGGTAAAAACTATATAGCTATAGAAATTGGGTATTGAGTTAAATGTTGATTAAATCTGATTAGTATTCTACATGATTCACTTCTATACACTCTCTACATTCAAATGTGAATTATAACTTCTTCATGTGCTAAATTCGTATCTAAATATTATACATTTTGACAGAAAAATAATGACTTTTTGTAGCTAAATGTAGTTTTAACTACAGTAAAACGAGAGTTAATATTTATGTTAATGACATTTCTATTTGAATTTACGTATTTGAAAATAACAAGTGAGAAATTCAATGTACTTTAGGAATATAAAACATGGTTGACAGTTTGAAAATCTGCTTATGTACAAGAATGTTCTATACATTTATACTTGGATTTAATAAGCTGCAGAAATTTAAATTCAGCATAATTATGTGGATTGGAATATAAATCAGCATTAAAGTCCATGATAATCTTAGACTAGGATATTATAATACTCTACAGGCTGTGGATTTAAGTGAGCAGATATTTTGGCTAAACCAAGAAACCCTGTTAATAGATTATTTCCCACTTTAATAGATTATACCAATATCTGGTTTACTTTTGTTGTGGATTATACAGGCATTATCCCGTGTTTATCTTCTACCTGCTTTAATACATTAATACTCAGCTTAAATATTTGCTTACATATACCTACCTGTACTTGATAAGAGATTAAAGACATGAATTATTGGAGGTTAGAATGTAGCACTTGTTGTGTAGTGGTACCTATCTAGAGCTTCATCCATCCACCTCTAGCATACTGCAGTATTAGTGCAGTATTAGAGGACATGATCCAGATTTGATTACCCTCTATACAGATCATTGAAAATCTACTTCTAAAGTTGAACTCCTGAAAAAGTGCTCCATATAGCCATGACACACATGAAGTGTAGATGGAATTGTGTGCTTGTGATTTCATTTTATTCAGTAAAGATGGAGAGGTCTGAAGTTTACTGTATTCTTGAACTTCTCCCTGATAGGAACCTGCAATTTCTGGGGAGGGCTGTAATTAAGTTAAGGAACTTGTGGCCCAACCCTATATTACCATGAATTTATATGTTGTAAATTAAATTGTTTGTCTTATGTAGAGCTACCGGTATATATGGGACAAAAAAATATGTTTAAACTAACTTGCAATAGTTGTGAAGATAGTTCACTAGTAAGGGATTCCTGTAGGGTCAATGTTATACTTTCTATCCTACAAATAATCCTGGAACCAACTGTTACTGAGACTTCTAACTAGAAATGAGAAAGTGCAACCTTGATGAGTTCATACTAATAACTGACTGTAAATCTGCAGACTACAAGGGTGAACCACTGACTCACTCCATCCCTGAACTGTTGAACTTGTAGAACTATTGTACCACCACACATCAACACATACTTCTACACATCAACACATACTTCTACACATCAACACATACTTCTACACATCAACACATACTTCTACACATCAACACATATTTCTACACATCAACACATACTTCTACACATCAACACATACTTCTACACATCAACACATACTTCTACACATCAACACATA
>ENA-OREC01000252-OREC01000252.1-marine-metagenome-genome-assembly--contig:-NODE-252-length-18230-cov-14.740979_pt1 | contig 18230 bp, 5 predicted proteins | sample MGYA00248626_ERZ508543 | MGnify/ENA primary metagenome ERZ508543 (study PRJEB26211, sample SAMN05518279) | marine metagenome | isolation source: Puget Sound, Washington, USA | host: Bankia setacea...
AATGATATACATGCTGCCATGAGTACAGGATAAAAGGGGATTCAGTAATTAAGAAAGTCACAGTTCTAGTGATACAACGCAATCTAAATGATATACATGCTGCCATGAGTACAGGATAAAAGGGGATTCAATAATTAAGAAAGTCACAGTTCTAGTGATACAACGCAATCTAAATGATATACATGCTGCCATGAGTACAGGATAAAATGTGTGTTTTTGTGTTTTATTGACATTGCAAAAAGAACTTAAGTTAAATAGACCTCCAACTAGATCAACCAAAAAATAAAAGCTTAGTACATCTTAACCCATTAATGGATACTTAATCTATTTAAAAAAAACATCTACACTCATGTTAAAAATCAATTTAAAAAAACAAAAACAACAACAAAAACCATCACCATCAGTCCAAAATAAGTTATTGTGAATTATGCGTTAAGTTATGTTCTGTTGTTCACTCATCATTCTGTTTATCCTTCTATTTATAAATAACTTTGTTTATCATTCTATTAAGAAGCATTGTTTATCATTCTGTTAAAAAAGTTTTGTTTATCATTCTATTAAAAAGATGTAACATATTTCTATCCACTTAAATTGCATTCATCACTTATGAGTGTTAACGTTTGTATCTTTAGTCCTATTTTAGTCCTACTGTAACTAAGCATCCGTGTATATAATGGGATGTTATATTCACTCATTACTTACACCTAAAGAATGTACTTGATTATACACCCTTAATTTGAATAGGGAGTGCTTTTTCTGTATATAGCAGTTTAAATTTAAGGACAAGGATAATATTTACCTGCATACTTCAGAATGCTTTTGAATTTGTTAGTTTGTATTTGTGTGGAGGTGTGTGTGTGTGTGTGTGCGTGCGTGCGTGCGTGTGTACGTGCGTGCGTGTGTGCGTGCGTGTGTTGGTGTTGGTGTTGTAACATTTTAAACTTTGTCCATTTAAATAATGAGTGAATTGAATGAACATTGCTCAATATAAAAAAATGCTTTTCTATATAATGTAGTTTAAATGACACATATAATATAAAGCTGCACAATTCAGGGTTTTTTCTTAGTTTGTTTTTATGTGAGTTGTGTTGTTTTCTCCTTCAATTTTATAAAGGTTGTCGAATTATGTAATGAGATGATTCAACTTAATTTAAATTGCTACACATTTTTGTTTTAGTTTCTGTGCATGACAAAATAAAGAAATAAGGGGGAGGGTGTTGGCATGGAGACATACACTGATATTTATCTTCATGTTAAATGAGTATTAGCTAACAATAACAAGATAAATGTTAAAAATGAAAAACAAAAAACAATTAGAAAATCATTAAATTTTGTTTAGTATGAATAATATTGAAGACAGTGGATATGTTTGTAAGAGTTTCTACTTGTATGTGGTTTAACCAAGAGTTGAAGGCATAACGGTTTAAGTACATTTTAATAGTGAATATAAAATTTCATTTGTGCTACTAATGTGTTGTAGCTAAGTTACACAAAGTTAAATTTAGGATTTTTTATTCATATGCTATTTGAATCCCCTTGAAAGGACAATAAATGTGAATCTAACAGCCTGTAACATTACTCGAAATCTTAACATTATGGCAAAGTTTATACAATTTTCTCAGGGAAAAGCTTGTGTTATATAAATAATGCATTATATCTTGACAATTAATAGTGCTAAATCAGTCTTATGAATGCACATACTTTGGAGTAAGTAAAGATCATTTAGGTGTTGCATTACATATATTCAATGGCTTCAAAATGTACAGCTTTTAAAACCCTTTACTGCATGATGAATGACATTAAAAACATGATAACGAACTAAAATCAGCAAAATGAAAAACATATTTAAAAGATTCTTTCAATGCATTACCAATGTTTTTGACTTAACAGTAAGAAATTGTGTGACATATTATAACATAAGGTTTCTGTAGCTCGATACTTACAAACATACCATTGTACAAAACATAAAAACAGAGTCAGATCATTATTCTCTCTGTATAGTTGGAGTTTTTGCTTAATGACCCCTGTTATAGCAACTCCCTGTACTTTATCTAATTAGCCAACACCACTTAGTAAAATAACAATGTACTTACTTGATATTTCCTTCACGTCCTATTGGTCCATTCTGAAGGATTTCTGTGACCTTGAAGTACCCGTCTGGGCTTCGTTGTACCTTGATCCCTATCCCCATAATTCCTTTAAGCACTGAGACTTCGAAAGGCAAAGTTTCCATTCTCTTGATAGGGTGGTCAGGTTTAACAGTCCCAGCCATTGGCATAGTCAAGCCTCCTGGTTTCATGCCCAGTGCGCTGATGGTTGTCTTGTATTGCACAGATCGACTCCCACTCTGAGACAGAGACTTTGGATTGAAACTCAGTGGTTTGATTTGAGACAATGGTTTTGATAATGGCATTGCTGAAAGAGCTGGCTTTTCCTGCTTCACAGGTACCTTGTTAACAGCCGGTTCACTTTTCACTTCAACGGTAGTCTTTGAAACAATAGTCTCATTGGCCTTTGACCTGGGAGCCACTTGAGGCCTGGTGACACCTATTGTAGTTTTATAAGATGATGGTGAGTGGCTACCAGACTGAGGACTGTTGGGTGATAGTTGTCCTTGGTTACTGTCTTCCAGAACACTTAGATTAATAGGAGGAACAGGTGATGATGCACTAACAGAAGGAATTGTCTTTTCTACAGTTATACTGGTTTTCATCACTGGGGTAGTATCAATTACAGTCTCTACTGGTTCAGTGTGTACTTGTTTAGTATCAGCTTTATGTGTGTCCATTTGTTGTGGAACATTAGGTGTCGCCAAAGCACTTGTATCAGACTCTAGTTTTGGTTTAATCACACTTGTAATATTCACTTCAGGCTTTGCTTTTGTCACACTTGTTACACTTATCTCATCCCTAGCTGACTCAATCTGCTCTTGTCTTGGAGGCAGTATCTCTTTCTCAATGTTCTGACCACCTATAGAAAGTACAGCACTTGCAAAACCACTTTTCCTGGCTTTTACATCATGTTTTTCCATCTTGTCCACCTCATCTGGGTCTTTATCTTTAGACCTGGCCTTTAAAGCATTCACAACACTTATAACATTTACTAAGCTCTTAACATGATCCTTCTTAGCTTCTTCTGGTGCAATAGTTTCTTCCTCTACTTCAACAGAGTCATCATTGTCAATTTGTACGTTTGTGACCATCTGTTTACCTTCAAATTTAGTTGGTTTAAAGAAATCATCATCATCATAATCTATCGTTAAGTTTGTTGAATGCCTTGGAGATGGTGCTTTTTCTTTGAAGTGCTCTGGAAGCTGAAACACTCTGCGTATACTTTCTGGAACAATAACATCATCATCTGTGCTTACGTTTTGTTGTTCAAATTTAACTGGGATTTCTATCTTTCGCTGTATTTTCACTGGTACAATTTCCTCACTTTCTACATTAACATCCAAGTCATGTGTCACCGGTTTTGATTTTAGGCTCCAGTTACTGTCCATTTTAATTTCTTGTCCAGTGACTTCGACCTGTTCATTATTATCCTCAACACTCATACCATTCATAGTGACCGAGGCATCACCATTGTTCCAAAGAGGTGGTGGTGGCATGTCTGGGAGATCAGGTAAATCTTCTGGTTGATCTGCTTCTGGAAACTGATCAGGCTCATCATCAGACTCCACATAATATCCAACATTACCGTTCTCAGTCTTTACAATATCTTTGGCAATGTTTTCAGCAACAACATTTTGATTTTCAAACAGAGGATCATCAAATCCATTATCTATTGGACTATTGTTGTTATTATTGTTATTTGCCAGCTTAATCCTAGCTTCAAACTTATTAGAGTCCGACATCTGTTCATATTCCATATCTAAGGCATCCTTTAACATTGCTTCGCTTTTGTTATCCATTGTGGTTTCTAGAGTCTGAATCGAAGGAGAAAAGCTAGTAACTATGTAATTCTTAGGTTCTTCTATCTTCTCTGGCTGTATAGTTTCAAACTGAGATATCACAGCTGTTCCATCATCATACTCTGTTATTTCTTGTAAGTCATTTGCTAATTTAGCTCTTGGTTGAGAATCGACACTTATTCCTTGCTCTTGTAAAACAATATCAAATGGTGCAGTAAGTTCAGAGTTAAATGCTAGTTTTGCTTCATCCAGTTCACTCTCACTGGTGTCTGACTCTACTTCTCTATCAACACTGTTTTGATCGGCAGTACTGGACCCTGCTTGTTTATTAAACAAATTGTCTGAAAATTCCAATGGTGGTGGAACTGAAACCTCTTCTGTGTCTGGACTATTCTCACTAGGTTCAATGTTCCAGTTAGATCCAACACTTATTGCATCAAGATCAGTATGTGTTATAGTCCTATTTGAACCAAGACTTATTCTATCTAAGTCAGTGGCTGCTAGTTTGCTATGGAAAGGAGAAGCAATATAAATATCCTGAGTGTCAGAGTCAGTAAACTCACTTAAGTTACTACATGTATCTTCATACAATGGATTATACCTTGTTGCTTCTGTATCGCTCACAGGAATTTCATCATCAACATAACCAGGTGGATAGTTATAAGGTACAGGCAGTTCAGATTCATGTGGTACTTGTTGCCTTTTTGTGTAATCTGGTCTTGAAAAAAAAATGCTATCTGTATTAGAAGTTGGGGAATTTGATGTTCCAAGTTTATCAGCTTTTCGTCGAACAACTGGAGATGACGTGACTTGATCTAGATTGGATGCTGGGATGGTAGATCTTGGGCTCACTTGATCAACAAATGAAGCAGGCACTGGTGACCTTGGGCTTACTAGATCTAGGTCAGAGTTTGGAATAGTTAATGCTGGTATCTCAGGGTCTCTCTCTGAGTCTGACGAGATATATCCTGGATTAGTGACAGGTTTTAAATGATAGATTGGCAGATCAACACTTTCATCACATGGTTCTGCAGGATTGTTACCTTCAGGTGGTGGAACCCACGGGATACTGCTGGTTGTGTTAAGTTCTATCGTTTCAAGGGGTTTGTTTTGCTGAAATGAATCCTGTTGTACAGAATCTGTATCAGTTTCAGATGACTCTTCTTCTATTGTGGTATCCCCTGATTTATTGAATGCTAATCGGACACTATTTGACACAAACACTTCATTAGCCTCCTCATCAGGTATATTTGCTAAACGACCTGATTTCGAGAACTCGTCTTCACTAACTGTCAAATAATCTTCACTTTCACTTGTTACTATCACGTCTATTCCTTGTCTATCGTAACTTTGTGCTTTAACACTGTACTGAGATGGATCTATTGATCTATTTACACCATTATTAAGGGTAACTGATATTTCCATAGAATTTCCATTGTACACTGGTCGGATCACTTCAAATCTAATGTTCCCACAATTGCTGGCAGATTTGATGATGTCGAGACAATGGTTTTGTGTCAAGCTTCTTAGACTTGTGCCGTTACAGGTAATCAGTCGATCTCCAACTTCTAGTCGACCACTATGGGCTGCAGCACCGCTTGGTAGTACTCTCTTTATCTGGTAATAGAGGAAGGAAACAGTTATAATTCTGATGCTAGGAATTTTTTTTAAATAAGGCAAGCCGAGCTTGTTCATAAAACTACCACACCTGAACAAAACAAGTTTGAAAATCTACACACAAACTCAGAACTAAATGAAAACATACAAATACTAAATGCAACCTTACTACTTGAGATCATGTAAATATTTCAAGATTGTGATATTCTAAAGCTGTGTTCAGGTGCCCTTGAAGTACATACAAAATGCAAACATTTTACTGCAAAAGATAGAATTTGAAGAAAAAAATATAAGGAAAACTGGCTGAATTTTTGTAATATTGATGTTTAAACATGCAAATATGAAAATCTACGCAGGTAAAGTTTAAATTCCTTACAAAATCTACACAGGTAATAAAGATTAAATTCCTTGTAAATGTCCCATTCAACTTCGCTCATGTGTTAAATAATCCTGCACATTAATTATTCTTGGCTTGTTATCACACCTTGCAGAATGATGCATTTTATTGGATATGCAGAATGTTGGGTGTAGACGCACACTATGTACTCTTTTTGTGCATGTTTCATAAATGTATGTTCTTTATTCTCAAAGCTAGGTGGAGGAGATAGGTACAAATATTCAAGTGTTTAAGTGTTGAGAAGAATTAACATCACACAGAAATTCACTTTACACTTGTCCGATCGCATCTACATAAATTTGGTTTCATTACTTTTTTTTAACACTTTTTTGTTCTGAAATATATTTAGGTTTGTGTTTTTCTCTTGCACGACTTTGTATTTCTCACGTTTCAAGATATGTATGCAATCTCCTTCAAGCATACAATAGTATATTCAATTTAAAACAATTTAGCCAATTCCTTGTGTACTTCCTTTTTGTAAAGATACTTGTTTCTTTTATTTTAACTGTATACATTTAAAACCATTAGTGTTTATGAAATGCTTTACATTAGCAAATGTGTTTTTATTTGGAAAGAACGTACATTTTTACCTGTTTAACCTAAAAAATGCACTGAATAATTAGAATTAACAAAGTGACATTTTAATATTCTTTAAACAAGATATGAGGGGAAAATGTGGGAAAAACTAAAAGCAGACACGATTTGTTCACTGTCCTTTACATTTGAACAATACAATAAGGTTTGCCTAGACAAATATAAATATATCCTAGCTGGTTTATTTTATTTTATTCAGTTACATTTGTGTGCAGAACTTATCTGAGAGTTGCTATATCCATGTTGTTTATATAAGAGGTTGACTATCATCAGTTTAGTCCTAACACAACAGCAACCTTTCACAGTTCATAGCTTCCTTCTCAGATTGAGTTAATATATCACTACAACAGTTTCCAGTATATTACAAGTAATTGAAATACAGGGCCATATAATAAAGTAGAATACTTTTCAATATAGGATACTATCATGTTAAATTCTTCATGCTACACCCAGACTCAAGATCTGTGTTATGTAACATTTTTAATTATACAAATATTCACTAAGGTTATCTCTTCCCTTCTCTGCCCTTCTACACATGTTTCACCCATCTACACTGTTTTCCAGTTCTACCCATATACACCCTTTTCTGCTCATTTCTACCCATCTACTCCCATTTTCACCCATCTACACCCATTTTCACCCATCTACACACATTTTCACCCATCTACACACATTTCCATCCATCTACACCCTTTTCTGACAATCTACACCCATATCCAACCATCTCTGTCCAATTTCACCCATCTACACTCATTTCCGCCCATCTACTCCCTTTTCTGCCCAACTACACCCATCTTCACCCTTTTCCGCCAATATACACCCACTTCCGCCAAACTCAAACATAATTCTACATGAGTACAGGTTAAGGATCAGAGAGGCATTTGTTGTTTTTTTTCCACCACAAAGGTCCACACCTACATACAAAGTGTTACATTTATGATGACATATTATGAGCAATGATAAACGGATGAGGCACAAAAAGTTTACTGACAGAGGGGATAAAACACCGACTGAATCATCTATCTAATACATCAGTTTGTTGCACTAAGAATCAAGCGCAGCTCTTCTATGTTTCACTAATGCACAAGAATTTAATAATTTAGCTTGAAATTAGAAATTGCACAAGAAATTTACAGACTATTTGCTCCACCAAAAAGGTTTGCCATACAATGTACGTACAAAAAGAAACAAACCACCATGTTCAGCTAAAAGTCAGACCTGGATGTCTCAGTAAATTATGGGACAGAAACAACAACACCAACAACATCACCATGATTAGTATCATCTTTATAATCTATATAGACATCATTATCATCATTATCTTCAGCTACAAGGGCAACAAGAATTTTATATACAGCAACAGAAGATTCATCCACACTACAGCATGAACCCTAATTCAAACAACAACAACAACAACAACATCGTCATCATTATTATCATCTTTTAGTTATTAGCCATTATCATAATCACTACATCTTAAAAAACAAACAAACAAAAAAAACAAGAATGACATCAGCAAAAATGTTATATACAACACTGGCAAATCCACCAACAATACAACACGATCCCTTAGTTGAACAGCCATTCCACATCTTTTTGTAACGTTTGGAATGTAAGGGCATATATATTTGCGGCATTATAGAGTTAGCTATCTTACTAACTGTCCTTTGTTCACATTATCCATGTATTAGATAGTTTTGTAAATGTCAGAGTAACTTTAATTACGTAGGTTGGCTGTCAGTTTCTTTAAATTCATACATTTGTCAAAACAAATTTTTAATTTATCAGATTTTGAACGCTTGTCATCTTTGGCCTAAATGTTTATGTAGTGAGAGTTTAGATTCATATTTCATTTTACCAATTACCCCTCTAGCACAATGTAAAGTACAATTCATAAACACGGGAGATGTCACAGAGCAATTTAATCAAATTAGTTACCTACAAATTGATGTCACGAAAATAAAGAGTCAATTTTTAGGCCAATTTGATAGTCGAATCTCCTCTAGGTAATTCTTTAATGGCCATATTGGTACAAAACTGTTGGCACATGCTGGGGTGGACAATTGACTGCACACTAGGGGGGGTTAACATTTCAATTCAGAACATCGTACCACACATTGTCCTTATATCAGGTTCAGTGTTGAAATCAGTTTAACAGTTATACACTAAGTCTGGTTGGACAATAAAAACAAACTTTAAAAGAAAATCGAAACAAAATCAATAAATACATACAACAGGGATCAGAGAAGGGGTACAATGATATAACTGCATTAGATTTATTGAATGCAATAGCTTTCAAATTATATATAAAAGCCATACAGTTAATAATGAGCACATTTCAGTTGATTACAATTCTGTACAATACATGAGATATTTATTGACAGTAAAATCAAACATGCATGTATATAATGAATGAATGGAATAGAAGTGAAATTCTAATAAGAGCACATGTCATGTCTCTCAAAATGATATACATGCCCTTTACCATTCCAGGAAATGCACTGAGATAGAGTATAAGGGTCAAATACCTATGATCCCAAATTCTTAGCATGACGATTTTAGCATTTCAACCATTTCCCTGTCATAAAGTTAAACAACGAAATCTCAGGACAAAGCGGACGTAAACTGTCAATTATATTTTCAATAAAACTTTCCTCAGCTATTAATCATTACATGTATAACTTATAAACGTTAAACTCAAATGTTGCAAATTCCGCATTCCAGGTTTCAGAATAAGCTATAAATCTATAAGACAAGACAATCGCGAAAGAAAACTTAGATGAATTTTATTTTATGAATTTTATGTTTGACAAAATTTTCATGAACATGATGTGGGCTGAAAACCCCCTACGACAAATCAAGTAAGCCTAGGGTGTAGTACTTAAAATGCCTAACTTTGAAATATTGTATCTGTCTATCATAAAAAACGAAAATTGATGCGCATGATCGCCCTTTGGCAGTCCAAATAATACTTTATTGTCTATTGTTAAATGCACTTTCTTAGTTATTCATCTTAAACATGTCATACACAGGATACAAAGACAATGAAACAAATATTGATATCATGTTACTAGTCATCATTTCTCACTTTGCATATCGTAAATCTGATATTGACTCATTTTCATCCCAACAGCTTTATCACTTCACAACAAATGCAACAATTACATTATACCTTTTTTCAATAGCCATCAAACAACAGTTGCTATTAAACATGTAACAATTAATTGGTATAAAATAACAGAACTATACTTATTAACCACACATATAAGAATAACCAAACTTTAAATAAGAACATAGGAAAAATCAAATTTACCTCTTAAATTGTAAGTATAATTCCAAAATGTCACTTATCCAAATTCAACAAAATTATCAAATCACCCAGCACGATTTTGTTTACCGAAGCTTTCCCCCTTTTCACTCCATCATTGATAAACCTGTCTTTAATATCAATGGTTATGTTCCCTACTAACTACCGACTGTAATACACAGCATACCTGTCATATTTCAACAGTGAATTAACGACAGACGTAGGGGGACAGTTGCGTAAGATACAAGATATTACATGCAAGATAAAACCCGTCAAAAGGGGCAATAACTGCTGGCTATCTTGTTATTGGCAAAGGCCAGGTGATTCAGAGTACTATCTGCGTACTGGACAGTTTAACATCTAACACAATGCCTGTATGGACAGATATCTAAACAAAGTGCCCGCAGACCAACATTCTTGAAATTCATCCATAGTCAAGTTGGCTTTACTCGCATATTATCAAGAGAATATTTTTGTTAAATGTACTTATAGCTAAGTGTATAATAATAACTTGAACAACTTTTCAACGCAGTCTTATTTGTAACAGTATTATATTTGCATTATTAAATATGAAGGCTGCCAATTCCTACAAGGTTTTCATGATTACTAAAGCAGAAATTTCAATAGTCCCTCTTTCATTGAACATTACATGATGCTTGAACTTCAGACAATGTCAATAGATGTCAAAATTACGGCCATGATACGCTAGTGCAGCCATTATGTTAAAATTTCCCCGCTACATATTTGGTGTACATGGAATACATACAAGAACACTCATTCATAAATTTGAATATAGAAAGTGTATGAAATTTTCCATGGTCTGGAGTGACAAGCCTTAAAACCGAAATTCACTACTCAATAGGTGCATGATTCTATCTTTGTGCCACTGCACGCTCCTCAACACCATTGCATCTCAATCACTACCACATTATAATAAAGATCATAGCTCTCAAACCATTATGCACATAAATAAGTGTGGACAAAATATGCAATGGTCCTTGGCTGAACTTCGATACCTCACCTTACTAAAAACGGGATCTCCATCTAACACATGTGAATCTTCTTTTGACAAGACATTAACATCAGAGATTTTCTTTATATTGACAAGGCAACACAGATACCACAACCATTTAACAAGACCCACTGTCAGTTTAAATGTCGTTTATTTAATCAACAACCTAAAGCCGTAAGTATTAACCGCAGAATAACCGCATAGCTTAGAAGTTAAAAACAAAACAATGACAGCTAAGAAACACCGCCTTTTCATGTCCCTCCTTATTTTTCTTGCAGATACAATACAAAGTTCCAACCAGAAAATTTGTGTGTGATACTTTAACTGGTTCCTCTTTTACATACCTACAACAGATATCCAAAATACCTGAACACGACCGAAACATTGTCTGTCAATAAATGGTCCTGTATTGCTTGTAATTGGATACCAGGGAAGTGAAGTTCTAAAAGTTGGTTGATAATTGTGGAGGTCTCCGAGGCAGACATTTCTGATGTGGTTTGGACTTGTTGGTTTGTTTCTATTATTGCTTGATGCGTTATGGATGATGCTCCTATTTCCTGATTGTCAAAAGTTTCCAGGGGTTAGATAGATCTAAAGGCTACATTTAATGCAAATCAGATAGCACCATCTTGCATTCATTTTGCCCTTCTTATGTATAAGTTTTTGTGTTTTTTATAGAGAGAGTGAGTATCGAGGAATATAACCCTGCAGGTGATGTCTGCTAACCAATCAGACGGTGTCATTTAAATATAAGGTGAGATATTGTACTTTCTGGAATCAGGTCGGTCATCATCTGTGATTGACACCTCATGTACAATAAATGTCAACTTATGAACATGCAAAAGTACTGTGTCATGTTTCTTTTGTTTTACACAAAATTCAAAGTCTGCTATAAGAAGCATGAAGAAGAATTTGACTGGCGAATGCCAGACTGTTCTAATTGATATTGATTAATGAAGCAGATATAACTCTCTTCCACAAACTCCTGGATATTACTGGTATTTAAAGCTGGGGAAGTAGAAAAAATGGTTCATTGTCCCCATCAGTGTCAAAAGTCTCCAAACACTGTCAACAAATGCTACAGGAATGTGCTATGAACAAAGACATCTTAGTATGTGATGTATATCTCAGGATATAGGAAGAAATATAATGAACTTAGTATTGTTAAAACCTGACGAAAGATAAAGAGACCCAGCATTGTATGATTTACCTCTGATTAGTGACTTTTACAAATACATGAAAATATAGACTTCCCAGTGATGGAAGGTGATATATCCTTCTTTACTCTATATAACTTAATTACAAACTGAATTGCTAGTCGATATATATATATATATTGACTCAAATATCAAAGATAGTCAAGAACTTTAGTAAGTGACATGTATAATCACTGTGTCAATCTGTGTGAAAGCAATGTGTTTAAAGCTTTTGTCATGTGTGTTGTGGACATATTGCATACTATTGTATTAAATGTTCAGGTTGTTTTCCTTACACATGCAGTCTTTGTCAGGGGTTAATCAAGAAATAACTCTGTATTAAATACCTATGTTTTGGAGACTGAGAAAAAGTAATTTGTCAAACTTCACCTTCTACTATACACGAGGCTCTATTTAAAAGCACTAAAAGGTAACCACATACATTTCTGAAGACTTCATTTTAATTAAAATCCACAGTCAAAAGTTGATGAATTCAAGTACACAAAAGTCAATAAATCATGACAATGAACTTTGGACCTTTTTTTTCATTATGAGGCAAACACCATTAATTTTAAGCAAATAGTATTCAAAGCTCTGACATTTATCTATGAGTATCTATATGTATCGGGGAATGTCCAGCTATGGCCCATTTAACAAATTAGGTAATTATCTGTAATTAATGACGAGACAATTATGACAGGTGCCCTTATCAGTGGACGATACATGTACCCCCGGGGCCCTGAATCCTCGCATACCACTGACAACCACCATATCAGGCACAGTAAAAACTTCATCATGTCCCCACTTAGTTTACATTGCGACCATAGCTTTAGTGTATTGACCGTCACCCTTAGTGATCTAAAGCTTCTGAGTAACAGAATTATCATGGCAGATTTTCCGCACAATTAGCATATGTTACAAAAGGCAAGATTCTTCTCCATACTGTGTTATGCAAATGAAGATACTTGAGGCACTTACATAAAGGTGACGTGATAACTATATCAGGTACTAAACCAGTCATGTCTAAGTATCAATTAAGTATGTGTAAGCATGCATGATCTGTTTATATATCACACGGTCAAACATGACTTATTTGAAATATCTTTTTTATTATTTTTACACATCTTTACACCCGTATACCCAATGTGTGGTACAAAAACAGCATTTGCCAAGTTTATAATTATACAATGTACTTAATAATAACTTTGAAGAAACGATTGCACTTTGTAGAATTATCAAAAAATAGTTGACCAGTTTGATGATATATATTGCAATCATCCAAAACATTTTATTACATACCGATCTAGGTTGATAACATACTTTCCATTTCAGGTTTTTCTGCTTCATTTCTTTATGAAAAAAGTCATTACACAGTGATTTATCAGCTGAAGTATTAATTTTACACTGTAGAATAATTTGTGCCTTAATGAACCAGCTAGGTCACAATTTCCTTTCCATGTCATATTGAGGTTTTGCCTAATAACTATTTAGTATGTTGTGTGGTTTTTCTTAGTTCAGTGAAATACAAACACTCACATTTGGTCATGTTGTGTGTGAATAGACCTTAATTGCATGTTTCATCAGCATATCTGCCGTCTAACATCATGTTGTCCGAAAACTTCAAACTTGATGGAAGATAACTCAAGAGGGCAAGCTCATTTTTGAGTGAATTAACAAATACTGCAGTATAAACTATGGGCAAAACTGACAAGCTCGCACCTGAAAAAACGCTGCTGTTGATGTTCTTTTGCTGTTTAGAGTAGGAGTCACTTTTTGGTTTAGTTTTTTTAATTCATTGCATACATTTCGTTTCCTAAACTATACTCTAGATACCCATTGACAGATGTCTGGTGTAGTGCCACAATTGCTACATTAGTCAATGTCTATTTGTTAATGTACCCAAAATAGCAACATGGCATTAATTTTTTCTTTTCAATGTATTTTTTTTTCAAACATTATTATTCAATTTTATTCCTTTTCGCTCAATAGAAGATCATGTGCATTCAGCAATGTAGAATAAGTAACAAAGAACAGTGTTTAAACAGGAAAACAGCTATTAACATGCATTAGTTGAGACTTTCAAAATCTTTTCCCAATAACTGTCAAAGAAATTGAGAGTACAAAACATGTTTTTCACACTGATGCTATATTACCATAAGCATATTTTAATGAGACAAAAAGCATTCAACAATCCATGTGTCCCAAAATAAACTTTACCATAATAGTTAAATTTGTATGGTAAAAGACATAATACAGTAGAGCTGGGATGAAGTGCGCGTTATGCTAATAAGTGTATTATAGCCAAATTTACGTAAAATTGTTGCTATAATTATTGCCTGCACATGTCTACAGAAAAAGCCTTGTATAACCAGTGAAATACCGAGCATTATGATTGCTAATTAAGGCTTTTGGCAGAGTGCAAAGTTGACATAGATATGTAAAATTGGTGAATATGAAGTGTAAATTCTGAAATATGATAGCACCGGTTTATGTAGAACAGGCAGAAGGTAAAAATAGAGTTTAAGTAAAGCAGCAAAATCAGTTCTTATAATATTAATATCACAAGTGGAGGTTTCAATGCAAGACAGTCACAACTTGTTCTTACTTCAGTACTTCATTACCACAGTATTACATTCAATACATCGTGTTGGCAAAGACCTTTAGAAATAGACCTTAAAATGAATCGGCCACCAGATGTTACCTTATTATACATTTTGTGAAGTAAATCAGAATGAAAGTTTGCTAGCTGTTACAGAAATGTATGTCATGTGCGAAGTAAGGAGACATTGGCCCACAAATAAGGACAACTTGACTGCTGTATATAGGTTTGCTAACACGACTCCTTCATTTGTATGCAAATCAGGCATCACACAAATGGTTAACATTATGTACCTATGTGTGAACTATATGTACCTGGCACTGTATACTTCCATTATTAATTACATCCATAGTGTTGAGTCATATACAGCTGTTTTCAATTAGAATTGTTTCACTTGCAAAGAACAATATGTTAAAGCCTATTCTTCAGTATTAAAATTGGCCGCCTTAGTTAAAATACTGTGTTTGGTAATTGTGTCACATCAAATCAATGTTCCTTCAATATGAATGTACATCTGTTGGACTCAATTTGTGGAACTTTGTAAACATTAAATTGATCAGAACAAGATCCAAGAAAACACTGTGGTGTTAACAGTCTTGTGATGTTGATATTTGGGACATTCTGTACAATATGTAATACATTTGTAGTTGTAAATCATGTCACGACGGCCAATCAAAATCAACATGATAAAGCTAGTGCGGTAGATGGTGTAATAATGTCAGTTTATTTCTTAAGCCCTGTAAGTCGATTTCCAGGTAGTTTTTTTCAACAGGACGAAAAACATGGTAATGGTATCTGGAAATAAGGCAACAATAAGAGTCCTTGATTCTTCACTAATGAGAAGTGCCTTAGTATGAGTATCTTACCCTCCCATCGGTCTGCCACAACAGATCAAAAACTGTTTATACCAGAATTGTATGAAGAACACAATATCATATCCAAAACAACATATTCTGTAGTTAACCACTCAAATCACGTCGATCAACAAATTCTTAATGTATTGACTACTAAAATTGTTATTGTCCCCCAAGAGGTAAACAATAAATGTCATGTCCAAATGTATAGTGTGTGAGTGTGTATTAGACCTTATAGGATACAAATTCAATATTTTGTCTAGATAATACCAGTTTTTTTCTTTTATTCAACACCTTTACACAGACAAAAACAAGGCCCCTAAGGCTTACCAATACAATAAGGTTTAACTAATGTTATAGAATAAGTTTGTACAGTTAAAAAAAAACTTTAGAGAAAATTAACCAAATTTACCATAATATGATAAGCAGTTCAATAATTAAAATACCTCTTTATGACAGTACATACCTAATTAGTAATGTCCTTGAAACTTAAATACATTTATATCTCTTTAGACTTACCTTTCATATAGATCCAATCCACCCAACAGTTTACACTGACATGAAAGATGTTCTAAATACAGCTCAAGTTAAATAGTTCATAAACACTTTTACACATTAATTTTCCAAACGTTTACAAATCCTCTAAGTGCTTTAATACACACATCAATCCCACAGAGAATTGCTGTCATGTTAGTACTGAAAACAGCTGAAGAATTTTAATCCTATCAATAAAAACTTTCACCATGTACAGAACAGTCCTAAAGTAAACAACTTAATACATTTCTCAATACAGATACGATTTTTGACGGTGTTGTAATTTAGTTGGAGTAAAGTTGTTTTCTAACTGTTCGACACGTTGGGTTTTTACGGATTCACTTCAGTTGTCAGGCCTTTAGTTATGTACATTTTTCGACAACAAAGTGTGTGCACCAACGCGTTGAGTCGTGGCAATGAATGAAAGATCATCACACTCTGCCTTGGGGAATGAACGACAAAGTAAAACAGATAGCAACATCCTTACATGATCCTATACACTGGCTTTAGTAATGATTGCGGATGGTAAAAGTGAAATAAACACCTTGTTGACATGATCATAAAACTCAACATGAAATTGTCAAGTGATTATAATCTGTAATTAAACAATGAGTAAAGTGTCCATATACAGTATGTTGACCAACTGACTGCCATGTGACAATAGTGATACAGGATGATAGAAAGATGAAACATGCATGATAGAAAATAGTATGAGTAGTTATTAATAGCCAAAACAGTGCACATTAGTGTATAACATTGAAGGTCTGCAACAAGGTACACTTAAAATAAAACCCAGTATGTTGTAAAGACCATATATTTTCTATCTAATGCAACTGTAGTGGTATCAAGGGGCCCTAATAAAAACTAATTTACAGTTTTTTACCAAGATTCAATTTTTACTCACAGAACATTTTATTTCACTAATCCCATCACAATGATACAAGATGGGGATACAAGTATACAGACTATCATATTCATGATTTAACAAAGGTGATACCAAAATGTATAGCTTCTAGAAACAAACCATTTTAACTATTCAATACACTGTTTACCTTGATTATCACATCCTTAGGAGACTGGTCAGTTAAGTGTTCATGTACCCCAGTTACCACACAACCCTCAGGAATTTTATCTCAGCATTTATACATGGGGGTAAATTTGTAACAAACATTAACTTTCAATAGACTTGTGTAACAACAAAAACGTTAAACATGCCAATTGAATGGTGATGTCATACTGAAGCAATTTTAAGTTTAACAAATTTCCAAAAATACTGGGGAAAATGTATCTGTTATAAGTTACAAGTTTGAAAATTATTATGAAACTTTACCAAGTCACCTTTGATGGTACTGAAAAAATGTACAAGTTTGTGGAAACTAGATTTACAGAGAGAAAACTGCTATATAAGTCATACCAAAAAGTCAAAATGAAAATGATCAAAATTGAATGACTGAGAGTGGCCTGAGAGTCACATATCCTGGCAACTGAGTAGTTTTAGCTCAAAATCTACTTGAAGTTTAATTGTTAACATGCCTGAATTTTTATACATGATAGTGCGTTTTAGTGCACTTTACAGCAGGCGTAGTAGAATGACAATAAAAAAGTTTACAGTGAAGTAGTTCTACAGTGTTTCCTATATAAGGACTCATTTCGACCAACGGCTGCATTATTCTACATTCAGTGAAAAATTCTAATACAGAGCTTGCAGTGCTTTGATCACTGTACATGAACTTGTCTTAAATCTATGTATCACTTTTAGGATGTGACAATGTACTTCCAATAGTTATTATATTTTTCCACAAAAGTGCATGCATGATTACACCTTTGTTATATATTTACAAAAATACACAGATACATGTATACACCCTTTTACAATGTAGCTGTTCCCACTTATTTATGATTTCCTTTTCTGATTTCCTTTTCTGATTGAAAACCTATCGAGATAACTCCTGCCCATTCATGTATGTCATTTAAACTGTTTATTATTGTAGTGATCACCCTGCCATTCACTGTTACATCTATGGACCACATTCCACATGCTATTTAATGAAGTCATGCACAAACTATTTTTCCAATATACCTGTACACATTATAAAGGTCCCATTAGTGTATCAATCAAACCCCGATATTTCATTACAGGTCCACAAACTAGTCATTACAGGTCCACAAACTAGTCATTACAGGTCCACAAACTAGTCATTACAGGTCCA